>TARA_R110000751_G_scaffold43375_6_pt1 | contig 19803 bp, 16 predicted proteins | sample TARA_R110000751 | Tara Oceans TARA_R110000751 (sample SAMEA4398001) | marine metagenome | biome: Polar Biome; feature: [MES] marine water layer (ENVO:01000295) within the mesopelagic zone...; material: water (ENVO:00002006), including particulate matter (ENVO:01000060) such as...... | reverse complement strand
AAAAGCCAGAGCCAAGAGGTCAATTTTTTCAAAGATACCGTGGCCTTTCACTTATTGTACACAAAAAACTGAAAAATTAAATTAATTTACAGTAACAAACTGTAAATATTTTTCCCATACCTGCCAGAAAACCAGCAAATCGCGAGAAATGTTGGTCATGTCCAATCAAAAGCATATCGGGACATAATTATAGAGGAAAAGATCATGTCATTGCGCGATATCAGAACGAAACTAAAAATTCTGTATGGAATACTAAGTCCGCTGTTTTTTCTACTTTTACTCGCAGGTGTTTCCCTAAACAGTATCCAGTCAATGCTTTCGACAAGCAACTGGGTGGAACATACCAATCGGGTTCTGATTGACGTAGAGGCAATTACAGAATCAGCGGTCAATATGGAAACCGGGATGCGCGGATTTCTTCTGTCGGGAAAGGAGGACTTTCTCGCCCCCTATAAGGATGGTGAAAAAACCACCTATTCACAAATCGAAAATCTGAAAAAGATTGTTTCAGATAATCCTGCACAAGTGACCCGTCTTGATGAAGCGGAAAAAATCCTCAGGGATTGGCAAACCAATGTAACCGAGCCAATGATCCGTATCCGGCGCGATATTGCAACACACCGAATCGATAGCGGTAGCGGTATCACGACGATGGATGGGCTGGCTGGTCTGGTGGGCGAGGCCCAGGGGAAGAAATATTTGGATGAATTTCGCGCTACCATGAACGACGTCCATGAAGCAGAATCAAAGCTGCTCGATATAAGACAGGCCGAAAATCACAGTACGGTTTTCCTTGCCTATGTCATGATTTCAGCTTGTGTTGTCATTGCCCTTGTCGTTGGGGTGAGCATGGCCATTATAATAGGCGGCGCCATAGCCTCGCCGATTGTCCGGATGACAGAAACCATGCGAATACTTGCTGCGGGTGACAAAACCGTTGAAATCCCTGATACGGACCGGGGTGACGAAATCGGTAAAATGGCGATGGCCGTCAACATATTCAAGGAAAACATGATCCGGGCGGATCACCTTGCAGCCCGCGAAATCGAACAGGGAAAAGAGCGCGAAGCCAGGGCAAAAAAGATTGAACAGACAACCAGGGATTTTGATGCAGGAATTGCCGGAGTATTAACCGCCGTTGTGTCTTCAGCGGCCCAGATGGGCAATACGGCGGCCTCAATGCTTGATACCGCCAACAATACCAACCAGCGCGCCGCAACTGTGGCAGCGGCATCGGAACAAGCCTCGGCCAATGTACAAAGTGTTGCCACGGCCACTGAAGAGCTTTCTTCATCTATTGACGAAATCAGCCGTCAAATTGCACAGTCATCTGCCACAGCGCAACGTGCTGTGCAGGAAGCCGAGACAACCAACCACCAGGTACAGGGTTTGGTTATCGCAGCCCAGAAGGTAGGAGAAGTTGTCAACCTGATTTCAAATATCGCCAAACAAACCAATCTTCTTGCTTTGAATGCCACGATTGAAGCCGCCCGTGCGGGCGAAGCCGGAAAAGGATTTGCTGTCGTTGCAAATGAAGTAAAGGGACTTGCCAATGAAACAGCCCGGGCAACACAAGAGATCAGCCAGCAAATTGACAGCATTCAAACCGAAACAAAAACGGCGGTAAGCGCCATTCAATCGATTACCAGGACCATCGACGAAATTAACGAGATCGCCGTGACAATTTCATCGGCGATGGAAGAACAGGGAGCCGCGACCACGGAAATCGCTCGCAACATTCAGCAGGCGTCGGCAGGAACCAATGATGTGAGTGCCAACATTATAGAAGTCAGACATTCCGTCGCAAATACCGAGGACGCGGCAAAACAGGTCAGCAATGTCGCAAGGGACCTTACAACAAAGGCCGACGGATTAAAATTGCAGGTCGAGACTTTCCTCAACTGTGTCCGCACGGCCTGATAGACAACCTTGTCGATGGAACATCTTTACTGGCTGGATGCAATATCCGGCCAGAACCTTTATCAGGAAACATGCTTTAGGATGACGCTTTGCCCTGCCACAGCGAAAGCCAGCCCAACCCTTCTTCTGTTGTGCCCTGGGGTTTGTATTCACAGCCAATCCAGCCGTCATATCCCAGCCGGTCAAGCAGATAGAACAGGAACGAACAGTTCAGCTCGCCCCGGTCGGGTTCATGGCGGCCCGGCACCCCGGCAATTTGCACATGGCGAATTTTAGGAAGATGTTTGCCCAGGCGCGCGGCAATATCGCCCCCCACAAGCTGGGCATGGTAAATGTCAAACTGTAACGCCAGATTGGGATGATCAAGCTGGTCGATAATCACGGCGGCCTGCTCGACCGAGTTTAACAGATATCCCGGCATATCCCTGCCATTGATCGGTTCAATCAAAATGGTGACACCGGCCTTGGCCGCTTCATCCGCCGCATATAACAAATTATCGCAATAAAGCCGGGCCAGTTCGCCGGGCTCTTCGCCCTTTTGCATATTGCCCGCCATGCAATGCAGCATTTTGCAATCAAGGGCTTCGGCATAATCCAGCGCCTTGAAAACAGAATCGCGAAACTCTTCTTCACGTCCGGGGCGGCAGGCCAACCCGCGATCGCCACCGTCCCAGTCGCCAGGAGGCAGATTAAACAAAACCTGGGTGAGATCATGTGCGGATAATTGCCGTTTGATATCGCCCATCGCCATGTCATAGGCACCAACATATTCAACCCCGCTAAACCCGGCGGCAGCGGCAGCGGCAAAACGTTTTTCAAACGGTTGATCGGCAAACAAAAACGACAGATTGGCACAAAAACGGGGCATGGGATCATCCCCTTTCCAGCAATATGAATAAGAAAACCATGATTTCCCCTTGGCTCCCAACCGTCAACACTCAATCTGGTTTTCGGTTGCAATTTAAGGCTCAACACCAAGGGAAAGGGCCGAACAACCGGCATCTTTGGCAATTTCCCCGCTTAGCCATACACCAAACGCCAAAACTTCGTTTTGATGCGGCCCCCTGCCGGTATGCAGAAAATGATAAACATGCCCGGCAATTTGTGGCCCCAAAAGAGGCCGCAAAAGCCCGTTTTGCCGTTCATGCCGTGTCATTTCCAAACTGGCAAGCACCACCCCCTGCCCGGCAATCGCGGCCTGAATGGCATGGGTATCATCGCTAAACGCAATTCCGGCAACAAGGTCAATATCCTTTATGCCAGCGGCACGAAACCAGCGCGCCCAGGTTGGAGTCATCGCATCGGGATAAAGCCATTCCAGATGCAAAAGGGGGGCTTGTCGTAAATCATCCGGTGTCGTGATCGCCAGCGCCGGGCTGGCCATTGGCACAAAATTTTCCGCAAACAAACGTTGTGTTATCAAACCGGGATAAGGCCCGGCCCCATATCGAATGGCGGCATCGGCAACATTGCGGCCCAAATCAACCACCTCGGACGACGTATGCAGGTGCAAATGAATATCAGGGTGTGCGAGTTGAAAGCGCGGCAAACGCGGCAACAGCCATTTTGCCGCAAACGATGCCAGCACCGATATTGTCAGGCTGCGTTGCGATTTGCGTGTTTTTATGCGGTCAATCACGCGGGAAAATTCTGAAAATCCATCGCGCAAAACCGGAAAAATCTCTTGCCCGGCATCGGTCAACATGACGTGCCGTGGTTTGCGATCAAATAACTTCACCCCCAACGTTTCTTCAAGCAACCGGATCTGATGGCTGATCGCCGTTGGTGTCACGGCAAGTTCCGCCGCGGCATGCTTGAAACTAAGATGGCGGGCTGCGGCCTCGAACGCCCGCAGGGTTGCAAGAGGGGGTAACGTCATTGGGATGAATTTAACTCATCTATTGGCTGAAATATTCGATTTTGCATGATGCAATAATTATGGCGAATATTAGCACAAATCCGAATGATTACAGATGATTTAAATTCACCAAAGGAGCTTCCTGTGACAACCGTTCTTCATATCGACAGCAGTGCCCGTCCCGGCAGGTCTGATCTGGCCGCACACGGGTCGCACAGCCGCAGACTAACCGCCAGATTTATCGATCAATGGCGTCTGCAGCGCCCGAATGACACTATCCTCTATCGTGACGTCGGGTCCCATCCCCCGACCCCGGTGACAGGCGACTGGATCCATGCGGCCTTCACCAAACCAGATCAGCGCGAAGACTGGATGCAGGATGTTTTGCGTGAAAGCGATATCCTGATCGATGAACTGCTTCAGGCGGACGTGATTGTCGCAGGTGTACCCATGTATAATTTCGGTATGCCCGCCCAAATGAAAGCATGGATCGAAAATATCGTCAGGGTGGGCCGCACCTTTGGCTTTGACCGGTCGCGCAAAACAATTCCCTATTGGCCGATGGTGACGACGGGAAAATCGGTTGTCGTTTTATCTGCGCGCGGCGATTACGGCTATAATCCCGGCGAACGACTAGCCCATATCAACCATGTTGAAGGCGGCGTTTTTACGCCCCTGGAATATATCGGCATCACAAAAAGTTACAGCGCCGCCATCGAATATGACGAGTTCGCCGATGATCGAACAAGCCTGTCAATTACAGCAGCAGAAACCAACGTTTCCGAAATTGTGAACACCCTTGTTACCCAATACGGCGACAAAACGGTTCAAAACCAAACCCTATAAAACGCAGCTTAGCCAACTGTGGCAAAGGAAACCTGCACTCCCTTTGCCACAACGGCCAAAGATCAGAGCTTTGTTGCGGCCATCAAAACAGCCCCCATACACCGGCAGCGCTTAACTGCCTGCCCGCCGATATGCCTATATCGGGCGATGCGGGTCCTTCGGTTTCGGCGCCACTTCCAGGTCAGGTTCAATCGGGCCGGTAATCAACCGCGCGCCTTTTTTACGGAAAAGATAGCTCCATGCCCATTGCACCAGAACCAGTGCCGGGGCACGGATGCCGATCAGAAAGTAAATATGCGCAAAGCCCCACACCCACCAGGCCAGAACACCTTTTAATTTAAACCCGTTTAAGTCGATGACGGCGCGATGGCGGCCAATGGTTGCCAGGTTTCCCGCATGTTTATAAACAAAGGGTTGCGTATCCTTGCCCTTTATACGGTCCAAAATGCGCCGGCCAACATATTTGCCCATTTGCTTGGCCGCCGGGGCAATGCCCGGCACCGTCAATCCATCATGCCATGCCACATGGGCAGCATCGCCAATCACAAAGGCATCGGGTTGGCCGGGTATGGCAAGATCGGGTGTCACCTCGACGCGTCCGCCCCGGTCGGTTGTCGCACCGGTCCAGTCTTTCATATGATCAACCTTGACCCCGGCGGCCCAAATGACATTGGCACTTTCAATAAAGTCATCACCAATCTGCACGCCCTGCGGGGTAATGTTGCTGACAGGCTGGTTCAAAATCACGTCGACGCCGATCTTTTCCAGCGACTGGCGGGTATAATCGGACAAATCTTCGGGAAAAGCACCTAACAGGCGCGGCCCCCCTTCGGCCAGAATGATGCGGGCATCGCGCGGGTCGATCCTGCGAAAATCGTGCGACAGCGCCTGTTTTGCCAGTTCGGCAATCGCGCCTGCCATTTCAACGCCGGTTGGGCCACCGCCCACCACCACAAAATTCATAAATTTACGGCGGGTTTTTTCGCTTTCGGCATTTTCAGCCAGTTCGAACGCCAAAAGCAGCCTTTTGCGAATGGCGGTGGCTTCGCCAATGTTTTTAAGACCCGGCGCCACTTTTTCCCAGTCATTACGCCCGAAATACGATGTCACCGCCCCGGTCGACAACACCAGATAATCATATTCAACCCGATGATCCCGCACGATGACGGTTTTGCCCGCCAAATCAATGCCTGTGACCTCGCCCAGAAAAACCGCCACATTGGGCGCGTGGCTAAAAATGCTGCGGATGGGCCAGGCAATTTCGGCTGGCGACAAATCGGCCGTGGCAACCTGATACAACAAGGGCTGAAATAAATGGTGATTACTGCGGTCAATCAGCACAACCTCGACATCCTTGCCGATCAGTTGGCGGGCAACAGCCAGCCCGCCAAAACCCGCCCCCACAATGACGACGCGGGGTTTGTCGCCTGTTCTGGCGATTGTTTTTTCAGGCATAGTATATGGACTCCATCACGGACCCGACCCCATGACGTATCGGATGCATCATAACACCCGAACATGGCCCCCTGCAAACGCCTGAAAGCCCTGAAAGTTCCCCCATATGACGGATGTAACATTTTCCACGCACGCCCCCGCCGCGCAGGACAAGCTGATCGTTTGCTGATATAAACAATCCCCTGTCAGATACCGTAAAACAGGGCCCCGTCATGACTGAACCTTTTCGCCTGCACCCGCAACTGGCCGCCGACACCGACCTGGTAACCGAAGGCCCGCTTTCGCGTATTTTAATGATGAACGACGCCCGCTATCCGTGGCTGATTTTGGTTCCGCGCCGCAATGATCTGGTCGACTATGACGACTTGACCGCCGACGAACGCGAAATGCTGGGGCGCGAATGTGCCGAAACATCCAAAACCCTGAAACGCCTGTTTAAGGCCAATAAAACCAATGTTGCGATGTTGGGCAACATGGTGCCGCAACTTCATTGCCACGTTGTTGCGCGTTTTCCCGGTGATGCGGCCTGGCCCGGCCCGATCTGGGGCGTTGGGCAATCGCTTCCGTTTCGCGAAGATGACGCCAAAGACCGCCTGAGTGCGTTGCGTGCCGACCTGATTTCAGCCTTTCGCCACCTCTGACCCATATCTTGACGCACATCAAGGCGGTGGATTTGGAATAATGCAAAAAACGCTTCATCACATTGATGAGGCCAGATTTACCATGACATCCACCGCCCTGCATCAGAAATACGACTTGCGCCTGCCGCGCTATACCAGCTATCCAACCGCCCCGCATTTCAGCCCCGCTGTAAATGGTGTGGTTTATCGGCGCTGGCTGTCGGAGCTGGACCAAAATCAGCCCCTGTCGCTTTATTTCCATGTGCCCTATTGCGAGGAAATGTGCTGGTTTTGCGGCTGCAACACCAAAATCACCAAGCATTACGGCCCGGTGGGCAGCTATGTTGATGTGCTGCGCGCCGAGATTAAAAATGTGCTATCGGCCCTGCCGGGCAAATACCCGGTTGCCCATATTCATTTTGGCGGTGGCAGCCCCACCATTTTAAGTGCCGATGACCTGCGCAATATCATGAATGACATCGCGCAGGGATTTGACGTTCTGCCCGACGCCGAAATTGCCATTGAAATGGACCCGCGTACCGCAAAGCCCGACTTTATGGACGCAATGCGTGATTGCGGCTTTACCCGGTCCAGCATCGGGGTGCAGGATTTTAACGACACCGTGCAAAAAGCAGTGAACCGCGTGCAGTCGTTTGAACTGGTCGCCGGTGTGATTGCAGGATTGCGCGAACGCGGCATGACCGGCATCAATGTTGATTTGATGTATGGGTTGCCGTTTCAAACCATCGATGGCGTGATGGACACGGTTGATAAAACCGTAACGCTAAACCCGGATCGTTTATCGGTGTTTGGCTATGCCCATGTGCCATGGATGAAAAAACACCAAAACCTGATCCCGACCGAAGCCCTGCCGGGCACATCGGAACGGTGGGCACAATATGATGCCATTCAAAAACGCCTGTCCGAACACGGATATGTTGCCATCGGACTGGACCATTTCGCCCGCGCCGATGATGAAATGGCCCAGGCCATGCTGGCAGGTGACTTGCACCGTAATTTCCAGGGTTATACGACAGATCGCGCCGAAGCCCTGATTGGCATGGGCCCGTCGGCGATTTCGTCGCTGCCACAAGGATATGCCCAAAACGACCCGGCTTTGGCCCGCTGGAAACGCTGTGTTGAAGATGGCCTGATGGCCATTGAAAAAGGCGTCGCCATTACCAACGAAGACCGCATCCGCCGCGACGTGATCAACGAACTGATGTGTCATTTATCGGTCGATCTTGATGAAGTTTGCCGTGCCCATAATGTGCCGGTATCGCACTTTGCCGATGAACTTGATCAAATCCGTAAAATGGTGGTCGATGACATTGCAACGCTGTGCTGCAACACCATCACCGTAACACCAACTGGCCGCCCGCTGGTACGTGCGGTATGTGCGGTGTTTGATACATTTCTGGATCACAGTGCAAACCGCCATTCGCAGGCGGTATAATATACCCCCCGACAAAGCAGAGACTGGCAGCACTTAAGCTGCCAGTCCCCGAAGCCTGATTGCCTGGGGCAAATCAGTTATCCCATACCGGGGCAAGTCCATCGGGGCTGACAATTCGGCCATCAGGCCGCGCCAGTGCCGATATCGCCTGCATATCGGCCGTTGAAATTTCAAAATCAAAGATATCGAAATTTTCCACCACCCGTTCTTCACCCACGGTTTTGGAAAGCGCAATCAGGCCATCATGCTGGATCACCCAGCGCAGAACAATCTGCGCAACGGATTTTCCATATTTGGCCCCCAGTTCTTTTAGAACATCGTCTTCAAACACCTTGCCATCGGCCATGGCGTAATAAGATGTAATCGACATTCCTGTCTCTTTTGCGGCAGCCATCACTTTTGACTGATCAATATAGGGATGAACCTCGATCTGGTTGGTCACAATCGGGGCATCGCTCAGCGCAACGGCATCGGCCATCAATTGGATGCTATAATTGCTAACCCCGATATGGCGAACTTTACCGGCCTTGCGCACTTCATTAAGCGCGCCGATCTGCTCGGCCAGAGGTACTTCCATTTTCGGCCAATGCAACAACAGCAAATCAACATAGTCGGTTTTCAGCTTTTTCAGGCTTTCCTCGACCGATGCAATAAAATCGTCATGGCGGAACTTGTCGACCCAGACCTTGGTGGTCAGAAAAATATCCTGCCGCGCCACAGATGACCTGGCAATGACACTGCCAACTTCAGCTTCGTTGCCGTAAATCTGTGCTGTATCAATATGGCGAAAGCCTACATCGAGTGCCTTGGGCACAATTCGCAAAACATCTTCACCGGGCATACGAAACGTACCAAAGCCCAAAGCGGGAATATCGGCACCATTGGCTTTTACGCGATGCATTCAAAGTCTCCTTGTTGATTTTGTCACGGAAAACCTCCGCTTTCGTTCAACCCGGAACCTATGTGTGTTCTGAAATCATGCAAGGACGAAGCCTGAGAATTAAATTCCAAGCTGTCGGTCATGCACAATGTAGTCGCGCCAAAAGCAGGGCCTGAACGTTTAGCCACGCTCGCCGATCAGCTCAAGGCAGCGTTGCGCCACCAGCCTTGCGGGTTGCAACGAAGGATGATGAAAAACTTCCAGCTTTGCTGTGTTCCGCGCATCAGCCAATGCGGCCCCCTGCCCCTGCCCCAGGGGGCGGGCATAGCCGCGATCAAACAGGTTTTGATGCAGGCGGCGATGGCGCGGGGCGGCAATGCCATCGGGGGCATAAATATACACCCCGCCCGGGGCAGCACAGGCCTCGCAACACATTGAAACAGAATCGCCCGTCACAATCAAAATATCGGCCAACGCCAAAAAGCCAAAATACGGGTTGTCTTCGGTGCTGTTCCAGCCATGCAGGTGAAAGGGGACATTGGCGTTTTCCAGCAGGTCCGCAATCAGACTTTCATTGTCGCGACCGGTCCGGCGGCTGGTTGTTACCAGCAAGGCCCCGCCGGTATCGCGTGCCGCCTTAATGGCGGTTTGGGTCATATCCCGGGCCATTTCGGCGGTGAAGGTGGTTTTTTTGGTGCTGCCCCCCACGATCAGGGCGATGAGCGGGTGCGGCAACCCGTGAAATTTACGGCGCCATGCCTTGCCTTCCAGCACCAGCCGGGTTTCGCTAATGCGGTGTGGAGCACCAGGGATTTCCAATATATTTTCAGCCGCTCTAACACCGTCATGGGCGGGAACGGCGATTAAATCAAATTCCTTCTCGCCGCCATCCGGGCGCATGATCTGGCAGATCCGGGTTTTACCCCCGCTTTGCCGCTTGATCCAGCGGGCCACCGGGGCGGTTCTGCGCCCTGCAGCAATGACCAGTTCCGGCCACGGCGCATGCAGCTTTTCGCGTGAACGCGGGGTCACGCCCAGCAACGATGCCCGGCGGACAAAATTGGGCAGTTGCGCCGCACGGGTATAGGAAATATCGATGCGTTCAAAACGGCAGGCCATTGCCTCGGCCACACCAACCGCCTGATTAACATTGCCCGCCCGGTCATCGGCCAAAACCCATATCCGGTTGTGCCCGGTTTCGCTCATTGCGCTATCTGTCATTATTTCCCGCATCGTCGCGTGGCGGCCAGAAGGTGGCCTTTCCCCCCTGTTATAAAACAGGCAAAAACAATTACCAGCCCCCCGTAACATAATCGCAATCCACCGCCTTTGACGCAAGGTTGGGCAAACAGGGATGAAAATATCGCAAGACTGGCGTAAAAGGGCATATTACAGGCACGCACCCAAACTGTTTTGCCGTGCCGATAAAACCGGGAAATGTCCGCCGCATGTTAAAAACATCGCAATCCGTTCGCCGCAGTGCACGCCTTGTGCTGGTGGGCATGTTGCTGTTATTGCCCGTTACGGTTTTTTTCAGCATGCAGGGCTGGCGCGACACCCGCCTTGTCACCCTGGAAGAAGAAGGCCGCAACAAGCTGGAACTGTATCGCTCCAACTTGCAAGGGGCGATCAAGGAACACGAATATCTGCCGATCACGCTGGCATCAGACCGCCGCATTCTGACCCTTGCCGGGATGCACCACCCGACCGCGCAAGACACCAGCGAAGTCAACCGATACCTGGAAAAACTGGCCGCCGACAGCGGCGCGTCCGACATTTATTTCATGGATAACAGCGGCGAAACCATTGCGGCGAGCAACTGGAACAGCAACGCATCCTTTATCGGGCGCAATTTTGGCTTTCGTCCTTATTTTAAACAGGCGATGGGCGGCAATACCGGGCATTATTTTGCCTTTGGCATCACATCAAATGTGCCAGGTTATTATATTTCTCACCCGGTATTAACCAATGGCCGCGACATTGCCGGGGTAATGGTGGTTAAAACCCATCTGGAAACGCTGATCAATCGCTGGGCACGCGGCGGTGAAAGCGTTCTGGTCGAAGATGAAAACGGTATCGTCATTATTTCGTCGCACCCGGAATGGCGGTTTCGCGATTTACGCGGCCTGCCCGACGGGCAACGCCTGAATGTTTTAAAATCGCGCAAATACGGCGAATATCCCTTAACAGCGATGCCCGTTATCAAGGGCGACTGGCCGCGCGACGGGGTGATGACAACGTTAGAACTGGCATCCATCGCACCTGAAACCCCTGTTGAACACGACACCATCATCAGCGACGACCGCCCCGCCGATGTAAACAGCACCAACATCGCACCGAACCCGGCCAGGTCCAATGCCGCCAACCCGTCATTTGCGGGTCATTCCGTGGCGGGCTTTCCCCCGCCCGGCCCGGATGGCAGCCAAACCACAGGGGTCAAAACACCCGCAACCACCCGATACCTCACCATCGGTAGCACTTTGCCCCGGCAAGGCTGGCGGATTTTCCTGTTAACCGACAAGACGGTACTTGATCAGTCGATATTGGCAGCGGCCTTCATCGCCGGGGCCATCCACATTATTATTATGGGCACCATCTTCACGTTGTTGCAGCGTCGGCGCGCGATGCTGGAACAGCTTGAAATGCGCGACTGGTCGCAACGCGAACTGGAACATCAGGTAAAATTGCGCACCGCCGACCTGATGGATACCAATGTGCGGCTGGCCGAAGAAATTACCGAACGCCGACGTACAGAAGATGCCCTGCGCACGGCCCAGGCCGAACTGGTACAGGCGGGTAAACTTGCCGCCCTTGGCCAGATGTCGGCTGGTATCGCCCATGAAATAAACCAGCCCTTAACCGCCATTCGCAGCTATGCCGATAATGCCCGCCAGTTTTTTGCCCGTGGCCAGACCGAACCGGTTGAACGCAATTTAACCCGCATTTCCGAACTGACCGAACGCATGGGCCGGATTACCAACCATTTAAAAACATTTGCGCGCCGCCCCGAATATGACAGCGGCCCGGTTGATGTCGCCCACTCCATTCAAAAGGCCATCGATCTGGTGCGCGAAACCGGCCGCGTTGCCAATGCCGTGATCGATTTTACCCGCCCCGATCACAGTATTTTTGTCACCGCCGAAGAAACCCAGCTTGAACAGGTTTTTGTCAATTTGCTGACCAACGCTGCCGATGCCAGCCGTGATCAGGATGATGCGCGGATTACGCTTGATATTACCCGTGGCATTGACCGCATTTTTGTCCGTGTCTCGGATAACGGATCGGGCATTTCTGATCAGACCATGCCGCAACTGTTTGATCCGTTTTTTACCACCAAACAATTTGGCGATGGCCTGGGGCTGGGCCTGTCGATTTGTTATGGCATCTTGCGCAGTTTTGGCGGCACCATCCGCGCTGAAAACCTGCCCGCCCCTGATGGCGGGGCCTGTTTTGTGGTTGAATTGCGCCCTGCCAGCAAAGCTGGCACCCGCAATGACCGGCGCAATGGCGCGGCAGGCTCGACGGCGGCGACAGCGGGTGTTAAAACACCCGACCATGAATTTGCACTGCTAAACGAAAAACCCGCCATCCCGTCCGCCACCGCCCCGATAACGGGCCGAAACGAAACCGGGACCGGGACCGGTGTTGTTCAATCTGTACTGCGACCAAAGGATAAGCGGTGACCCACCCCTGCGAACATGTACTGTTTGTTGACGATGATGCCGATGTGCGGGAAGCCGCACAGCAAACATTGGAACTGGCAGATATTCCGGTCGAATGTTTTGAGCGGCCCGAACTGGCCCGAGATCGCATTGCCAAGGGCTGGCCCGGCATTCTGGTCACTGACATTCGCATGCCCAAAATGAGTGGCATGGAATTGCTTGAACAAACCATCGCCCTGGACGCCGACCTGCCGGTTATTTTGGTGACCGGGCACGGAGATGTTGCAACGGCGGTAAAAGCAATGCGCAGCGGAGCCTTTGACTTTATCGAAAAGCCATTCGCACCGGATTATTTTGTTGATATCGTCCGTCGGGCCTGCGCCCATCGCCGCCTGATCAGCGAAAATCACGCGCTAAAAGCCGAACTGGCCCGCCATCTTCCTGCCAGCAACGGCCTGATCGGGCGCACGCCACCAATGGAAAAACTGCGCAGCCTGATTGGCAATATCGCCACCACCAATGCCCATGTCCTGATTAATGGCGAAACCGGGGCGGGCAAAGAAGTGGTCGCCCGGACCTTGCACGATATGTCGGGGCGGACCGGGCCGTTTGTGGCGATTAATTGCGGGGCTGTTCCCGAAAACCTGATTGAATCCGAACTGTTCGGCCACGAAGCAGGCGCCTTTACCGGGGCAGACCGCAAACGGATTGGCAAATTTGAGTTTGCCCACAAAGGCACCGTTTTTCTTGATGAAATTGAAAGCATGCCGCTGTCATTGCAGATAAAACTGCTGCGGGTTTTGCAGGAACGCGCACTGGAACGGCTGGGATCCAACACCACACAACCCATTGATTTACGCGTGGTTGCGGCAACCAAGGTTGATCTGCGCGACGCCGCATCACGCGGGGAATTTCGCGAAGACCTTTATTACCGCCTGAATGTGGTGCAGTTGCACATCCCGCCCCTGCGCGATCGCAAAGACGACATTCCGTTATTGTTTGCCCATTTCCTCAAACAGGCCAAAGACCGCTTTGGCCGCAGTTTCGAGCCGTTAAACCCGCAGGAACTGGCCCGTTTTTCCAGTTATGACTGGCCGGGGAATGTGCGCGAACTGCGCAATGCCGCCGAACGCCGGGTGCTGGGACTTGATACGCTGGCAAACGACGCCAGCAGCAAAACCAGCACAACCCTGCCCCTGCCCCGCCAGGTGGAAGCCTTTGAAAAAAACCTGATCTGCGAAGCCCTGCGCAAGCATGGCGGCAACGTAACCGCCACAGTTTTGACCCTGGGCGTGCCGCGCAAAACGTTTTACGACAAACTGGCAAAATACGATATTTCCCCTGCCGATTTCCGCAACCGGGCCGACGCTGAATAGCACAGCGGCCCGCTTTTTCCGTGCCGAACCGGACCGTTATGGCGCTACGGCCTGCGCCACCCCGCGCATTGCACCCACAAAACCTGGGCGCGAGTATTAACAGGTCATTTTTTTGTTGGCGTTTCGCGAACATTTCCCACATGCTGCTTGTGGGCTTTCCCAAAGGCGCAGACACACTGTGCGAAAAACCGCACATATTAAATTTGCCTTGTGCGGAAATCATAACAAAAATAACAACTTACGCTGCAACGCACCATAGACCAAAAGCAGGCCAAATAGCTGATATGCTTTATGGTTATAGCGCAAACAGCAAACTGGCCCGAATGTTGCTTTGTAAGGTTGCTCGAGTATGAGCGTCGCCAGTTACGGCGATATAGAATGACGCCGATTCAATGGCGCACTATTGGGAAAACGCATTAAGCTTTTAGGGAGAATATATATGCGTCCGGTTACCAAAAAGATTCTGATTGCAAGTGTTGCCATGATGGCGGGTCTTGGCATGGCCTACAATGCCTCGGCTCAGGAAATCATCAAATTTGCGCATGTGGTTGCGCCAAACACCCCGAAGGGTAAAGCTGCCGACTTTTTCAAAAAGCGTGCCGAAGAAATTCTCGGCGACAAGGTCAAAGTCGAAATTTACCCGAACTCCCAGCTTTTTGATGACGACAAGGTTCTGCCGGCCATTCTGCGCGGCGATGTCCAGTTTGGTGCGCCCTCGCTTGCCAAATTTGGCAAATGGACCAAGAAACTTGGCATTTACGACCTGCCATTCCTGTTTAAAGACATGAATGCCGTTTCCTGCTTTCAAGACAGCGACGATGGCAAAAGCCTGTTCAATTCGATGGCAAGCAAAGGTCTGACCGGTGTTGGTTACTGGCACAACGGTCTCAAGCAGCTTTCAGCCAACAAGCCGCTGCGCGAACCGGCCGATGCCAAAGGCCTGAAATTCCGTATTCAAAGCTCGGACGTTCTTGCCGCACAGTTTGAAGCTGTTGGTGCCGTTCCGCAGAAAATGGCTTTCGCCGAAACCTATTCGGCCCTGCAAACCGGCGTGGTTGATGGTCAGGAAAACACCTGGTCGAACATCTATTCGCAGAAATTCTACGAAGTTCAGGATTACATCACTGAATCCAACCATGGCCTGCTCGACTATATGGTCGTTACCTCGACCAAATGGTGGGAAGGTCTGGACCCGGAAATCCGCGATGGTCTGACCCAGGCAATGACCGAAGCCACCAAATACGGCAACGATCTGTCGGCAGAACTGACCGCGCAACAGCGCAAGGAAGTTCTTGATTCGGGTGAAACCCAGCTGGTTGAACTGACCGATGCACAGTTCACCGACTGGCAGAACGCGATGAAACCCGTTTGGACGCAGTTTGCTGGCGAAATTGGTCAAGACCTGATCGATGCCGCAGCAGCCTGCAACAAATAATTCCCTGTAAATTTCTCCGATGAGGGACCGTTTACGATGATCTCGACGGTCGTTACCCGGCTGGAGGAGGGCTTTATCGCCCTCCTGCTTGCCGCCATGACTTCACTTACATTCGCCAATGTCATTGCACGATATGTGTTCAATTCCGGCATCACCTGGGCACTGGAAATGACTCAGTTCCTGTTTGCCTGGTTGATCCTGTTTGGCATGTCCTATGGCGTCAAGATTGGCAGCCATATTGGTGTTGATGCGCTGGTGAAACTGTTTCCGGCAACTTTGCAGCGCATTATCGGCCTGATCATTGTTGCGGCGGGTTTGCTTTACTGTTTCTGGATCACCAAGGGTGGCTGGGAACTGGTGGCATTTAACCACATGCTGGAAATGGAAGCCGAAGATTCGCCCCTGCAATTGTGGGTTGTCTATCTGATCATGCCCATCGGAGGGGCCTTGCTGGCGTTCCGTCTGGCACAGGTGGGCTGGCGCATCATTACGGGCAAACAAACCGGCTTTACCCTTGCCGACGAAGCCCGCGAAGCCATCGACCAGCTTGGCAGCAAAGCGGATGTAAATGACGATGCAAAGGACACGGGTTCGTCCCGTTCCGCATCCTAGGCATCAAAGAGGAATCGCTTATTCATGACCATTGCATTCCTGTTTGTTCTGCTGTTTGTGTTAATGGCATTCGGTGCGCCGATTGCCCTGTCGCTTGGTGTTTCGTCGCTGGCAACGATCCTGCTATTTAGCAATGACAGCCTGGCCACACTTGCAGAAAAACTTTTCAGCGGGATGGAGCATTACACTCTGCTCGCCATTCCCTATTTCATTCTTGCCTCCACCTTTCTCTCGACCGGGGGTGTTGCCCGCCGTCTGATTAACTTTGCCGTTAACAGTGTTGGCTGGTTTCCCGGTGGCCTTGCCATGGCATCGGTTCTGGCCTGTATGCTGTTTGCGGCTGTATCGGGGTCTTCCCCGGCAACCGTGGTGGCGATTGGCTCCATCGTGATTGCCGGTATGGTAAAATCAGGCTATCCGCAAAGCTTTGCGGCCGGTGTGATTTGTAATGCAGGCACACTTGGCATTCTTATTCCGCCCTCCATCGTGATGGTGGTTTATGCCGCAGCAACCCAGGTATCGGTTGGCCGCATGTTCCTGGGCGGGGTTATTCCCGGCCTGATGGTGGGCTGCATGCTGATGCTGGTGATTTATGTGGTCGCCAAAATCAAAAAGCTGCCTAAACAGGATCGTCCGTCGATTGGTGAATGGGGCGGCAGCCTGCTGTCGGCTTCCGGCGGCCTGCTGTTGGTCGTTCTGATCATGGGGGGCATTTATGGCGGGGTCTTCACCCCGACCGAAGCCGCCGCTGTGGCATCGTTCTATGCCATGCTGGTTGCGGTGCTGTTTTACCGTGACATGGGCCCGATCAAGGAACAGCCTTGGATCCCGGAAGGTGGCAATACCGGCTTTGGGGCGATTGCCACGCGCAATATCGGCCTGATGGGCAAAGCGATTGTTCTGTTACCGTTTGACAAGGACATTCGCCACGTTCTGCTCGAAGCTGGCAAAGTGACCATCATGCTGATGTTCATCATTGCCAACGCCATGCTGTTTGCCCATGTGCTGACCACCGAACGCATTCCCCACACCATTGCCGAAGCCATCATTGGCTGGGGCCTTCCGGCGTGGGGCTTCCTGATTGTTGTCAATATCATCCTGCTGATTGCCGGTAACTTTATGGAACCGTCCGCAATCCTGATGATCATGGCACCGATCCTGTTTCCGATTGCGATGAAGCTGGGCATTGATCCGATCCATCTGGGCATCATCATGGTGGTCAATATGGAAATCGGCATGATCACGCCGCCCGTCGGGCTTAATCTGTTTGTCACATCGGGCATAACGGGAATGCCCCTGCTAAAAGTGGTCAAGGCGGCCTTCCCGTGGCTGTTGATCCTGCTGGTGTTCCTGATCATCATTACCTATATCCCGGCGATTTCAACCTGGTTGCCAACCTTGTTGATGGGCCCGGAAAAAGTGATGAATTACTAACATCACCACATAATCTGACCATCAAGGGGTATTCCGGTTGCGGGATACCCCTTTTTTCATTTGTAAAATTGCATGGCTGCTATTCCATCTTCATGACTATGCCCATTTGAATGCTGCTGATTTTTATGGATAATAGACATCATTGAATCGTTTCAAACAAAATCAGGCAGGCAAAGCGTCCCCTCCCCGCAACCGGGGTGACGTTTATCATTTGGGAAAACGGCGACCGCCGCCCGAAATCAGTCCGCCCGAACACGCATTAAACACACACCGTTATAAACCGTGATGACCAACCGGGATCGGACCGCCCCATGAAGAGCCCTGCCATGCCGTTAAATACCAAACGGCTTGCCATTTTACTGGCCGCCCTAACGGCCATAGCCCCTTTTGCCATCGACACCTATTTGCCTGCCATTCCGGCGATGGCAAAGGATTTTGGCGCCCCCATTCATGATGTTGAAGTTTCGATCAGTTGTTTTCTGATCGGCTTTGCCCTGGGGCAACTGGTTGGCGGCCCCATGTCTGACCGCGTTGGCCGCCGCCCGGTCGCCCTGACCGGCCTTGCGATTTATGTTTTTGCCAGTGCAATTATTTTAACGGTGCAAAGCCCGCTGGCGCTAAACGTCATGCGGTTTATTCAGGCGATTGGCGGCGGGTTTGCGCTGGTGATCGTGGGGGCATCGATCCGCGATTTGTTTGACGGCAAGGAAGCCGCACGCATGTTTGCCCTGGTTGCCGTCATCATGATGATCGCCCCGTTGGTCGCCCCGACGGTCGGGGCAGCATTGCTCAGCTTTTCCAACTGGCGATCGATTTTTGTTCTGCTGGTGATTTATGGCAGCCTGATGCTGGTCATCGTGTGGATGAAACTGCCCGAAACCACCAAATTGCGACCGCGTTATGCCGGACCGGCCCGTCGCGTATGGTGGACCTATCTGGAGGTTTTGCGCACCCGTAATGCCGTTGGTTTCATGCTAGCCCATACGGGTGCCAGTGCGGTGATGTTCAGCTTTCTCACCGATTCTCCGTTTATGTATATCGACTATTTCGGTGTCGAACCGGCCCATTTCCCCTATTTATTCGGGGCCAATGTGCTTACGATCATTTTTTGTAACCGCATCAATAACCCGCTGCTGAAACGCATGGAATGTCATCAAATTCTGGCAATCGGTGTTAGTGTACAGCTTGCTGCGGTCGTTGCATTGTTTGTGAGCTGCAATTTCTTTACCCCGTCGCTTTACGTCGTGGTGCCGCTGATCATGGTTTCGGTGGGCGCCATTGGCCTGACAGCCCCGAATGCCACCGCATCCTTCATGCAATATTTCCCCCATATTGGCGGCACGGCAACCGCCCTTATGGGCACGATGCAGTTTTCATGCGGGGCCTTGGCCGGAGTCTTTCTGGGCTGGCTTCATGCCTTTGAAAACGGTTTGTGGCCGGTGACCATTTGTATGCTGGGTTTTGGCATTTTCGCCAATATCATGACCCACCTGGTAGCCAAACCCAAACAGGCAACCGAGAACACAGCCATCGCCCCCTGAACAGGTCTGGCATGCCTTTTACACCCGACATGCCACTTTAATTATCGAAAAACATCAGGAAACTTCACAATGCCATTAATGGACTTTAATGCCTGCGGGCAGGAACTGGCCCGCTATAACAGCTGGCAAAACCGCGTTCTGTTTGACTTGTGCGATCAGATTGGCGATGACGAACGCCGGTTGGACCGGGGCATGTTTTTTGGATCGATCCAGGCGACATTAAACCACATCCTGTATATCGACCATCGTATTCTGACCCTGCTAAACGGTGGCAACCCGGGTGAATTTACCCCAAAAATCGTCATGGCCGACGATTTTGAAACCCTGCGCCGCCTGCGGGTTGAAACCGATGCCACCCTTGAAAAATTCGCCCGCATGGAAAACCCGGCCTGGCAGGACAATACCCGCACCCTGGCCGACGTGACCGGCAAAGTGCGCGATGTGCCGCTACAGATTCTTTTCTTGCAAATATTTAACCATCAAACCCACCACCGGTCGCAAATTACCAGCGAACTTCACAAAATGGGCCTTGATTACGGCATCACCGATATTCCGCTCACCCCGGATATGCCGTTCTGATGATCGCAATCAACGATTAAGGATTAACGCCCCTGAAATACCGGTTTGCGTTTTTCCAGAAATGCCGAATAGCCCTCTTCGAAATCGTCGCTGTCAAAGGCGATATAGGCCTCGTCAAATTCACGGCCC
>TARA_R110000751_G_scaffold79121_2_pt1 | contig 19866 bp, 12 predicted proteins | sample TARA_R110000751 | Tara Oceans TARA_R110000751 (sample SAMEA4398001) | marine metagenome | biome: Polar Biome; feature: [MES] marine water layer (ENVO:01000295) within the mesopelagic zone...; material: water (ENVO:00002006), including particulate matter (ENVO:01000060) such as...... | reverse complement strand
CCTGATGTTGAGAAGAACCCACCGTCCTCTACTGTTTCTTCCGCAATTATTTCATATTTACCCTCTTCACTTTTTTTCAACGAAGGTTGAAACCTTTCGCTAACAACGTCCCATGGTTGATACTTTAACTTCTCTTTTATATTTAGTTGAGATCCTGGGTTTTGCTTATCATTCCACTCCAACTCACTCATATTGGTGTTAACACCGTCAACTTGATGCGGCCCGTCAAGTTTTAATTGATAATCATAAGCCTCCTGCCTAGTAAGTAAATCATCACCGTCATCATCTGATACATTAGCGGGTATAAACTCCCCTGCATAGTAACGATACCTAGACCCGTCATCATCTAAAACCTCGCCAGGCTTGAGCCTAAACTCATAGTTTTTTCCAAAAACCTCATATGCTTTTCTAGCGTAAAGGTTGTTTATGGGCTCTTTTCCGGTAGCTGTGAAGTTGTTGACACCAGCCCATTCAGGGTAATTTTCTACAACCCAAGACCTAAAGTCATTTCCTTCTTCTTGATTAACGAATGGTGTTTTTCTTAGCTTTCTTTTCCCTAGAGCTAAATCTCTTTTATCTCTGTACTCTTGTAGTTGACCTGGGTATTTTTCACTATTAGCAGCCGAATACTTGTTTCTTTTTTCATAATAATCGGGGTCTTCTTCTGTTATGTTTTCATACCAAGAGTCTGCGTCAATACATTTCTTTTGATTGTCGTCCCAAACCATGCCAAATGGGCAATTAGGCATTTGAGCCTCTTCCTCTTTGACGTCTAAGTATTGGTCTAAAAATGAAGACTCATTAGACCATTTTTCACCCGACTGGTTGTCTTCTTGTATAAACCCTTCTCCACCTAATCCTGGTAGCGCAGACTGTTTTTTAGGAGATTCCTCAACAGGGGCATCCGAAATACCGTAAAAGTCTTCTGCGGAGGGATTGTTTTGAGCTGTTTCTTCTTTTTTTTTTACAGAGCTTTGAAACTCATCAATAGAGCCAAGATTTATTCCGTTAGTTCCGTTAACAGCGTTCCACAGCTTTTCAACACTTTCTGGGTTCTCCATTTTCTCGTTGAACTCATCCCACTCTCCAATGTTAAAACCAGCACCAGTAATTAAATCAAATGTCTCTTTTCTTCCTACCATAATTAATAATTAACTCTTTGTTTGTAAGAACCATCAGAAGCTTTATTTAAGCCAGCGGCTATTTGCGCAGCGTCAACATACACCAACTCCGTTACTCCTGGTCTTCTGCTTTTAATAGTAAATGTAGCAACGTCTCTTTTATGCACAAAGCCATCAATATATCCTTCGTTACTGTTTCTTCCGGCTATCTCTTCCATTATCGCCTGAGATACTGGGGTTCCTCTTTTAATTACTGTGCCGTCTTCTAGTGTAATGTCTACCTTTGCTACTGGCATATTTGTGTATACTGTTATTTGGCTTTGTGGGGTTAACTCAGCTTGATTATAAACCATTTTTTGCGACTTTGCATTGTAATATCCGCTAGAAACAGTCATTGTCGCAATATTTCCACCGGCACCATGTTTGTTGTCAAAAGAAACAGACGCTTCATATGGTAAATTTTGTGTTATTTTGCCCACGCTGTCATTATTCCTATATCCTATGCTAGCAAATCCAGCGTCCCCAGTAGAAAGGTCGCTTGTTGGGGTAGTAGAGCTATTGCTTCTAATTCTTTTGTCTGGTTTATTATGTCTTCTATATAGCTCGTCTATATGAGACCTTAACAACTTAAACTCAGCATACTGCCTTGCGGTAACTGGATTAGTTACAATATTATTTTTATCAACTATTTTAGGTCTTGTTAGAAACCACTCATCACCAGGATCCACAACTGTAATAGCGTCTGTGTTGTCAATCGTATCAAGATACGCTTGAGCTTTAACTGTTCTTGTTCCACTTTTGTCTGTTATAATAAACTCCTTGTCGTTTTTAATGTCTTCGTATATTTTATATAAAGGGTTTGTAGCGGCTGTCTGATCCCATTCGTCTGTGTCGTATGTGTTTAAGATGTTTTTGGAGACCTGATTAACCTCTTTTTGTAACGACTCAACATCAAGATACTGATTATTGTTGCCTGTTTTTACAAATATATTATTCTTATTTTTCTTCATAAAGGCGTCTGGGTCTATAAGATCTGGCAGAATGTCTAATTGAACAAGATCAGCGTATTGCTTAACCTTCTCCTCTGGGTCTAATTCCAGCCATTTGTTTATATTCTCTATGCTTTCAGCACTATGCTTAGTGGGGTCATAGCTTTGTATGAGTTCATTGACCTTGTTGCCAGCATCTTTAGAGAAGGTGACAATAGCATTATTGTCTTTAATCCTACTATCTAATTCTGTTACGTCTTCGTATGTTGGGCCGCCATCTTTTGCTAAAATTTCTGTATAATAATCATGGGTGCCTTTATACAGATTGTCAATATATTCTTTATCCCTGTCATCTCCACCAGTAACCCTATTTGCTAGTTTCTGGGTGGCTAACATTTTCATTTTCTCAGAGTTTGCCCTGTCAAACTTAAGTTGATCTAAATCTAACTTGGCTTTCTCTTTTTGTGCGTTTTTTATGTCCGCAAGAGCTTTGTCGGTTTTGGGTGTGCTTATGACACCTGTCCCGACACTATGTAGCGCTCCGCCCGTTGTTGATTTAATTGCCATTATGTTATAGTTCCTTGGTCTGGTTTATCAATATAGTATGGGTCAAAAACAGAATCTTTTTCGGGAGTATCTATTCCTTCTGAACCATCATTTTTTTTCGTTCCCCCCTTTTTTTTCGTTCCCGCATTCGTTCCCGACTTCGCTCCTCCTGCCGCTATGGCTCCGCTAGCGAATGTATCTACCGCTCCTTCAATGTTCTTGTCTCCAGATTGGTTTAATGCTTGTATGGAGGCTAAGGCGTTTTGATAATTTGATTGGTCTAATCCAAACTGTTTGTCGGTTTTTGCTTTAACACCTGAAACCGTTTTTGCCTCTGCATCTGCTTTATATTTTGCCGCGTCTTGACCTAGCTTCTGCTTGTATGTCTGCTGGTTCGCCATTTGTTGTCCTATTAATGAAGATAGCGCACCTGGTTGGCTTAAATTACCCCCTTGAGTCATTAAATTTGCAGCGCCAGCGTCTATCTGTTCAGTCATAGCGTCTTGGCCTGGCATTTTGCTTCTTGATGCAATATTTTTTTGCATGTCAAGAGCCTCGTTGTCTACCTCTGGAGCTACTGCTTTTATAGACTTAGCAGCTCTCTTCTGCTTTACACCTTTTGCTATCATTATGCCACCTTGTACAGTGGCCGCTGCTAATGCTACCCAACTCATTTGCTTAAATTTTTAATTAATACTTTTTTTATTTTACCCTTAACGCTTCTTGATTTTAATAAAAATTTATCATACTCATCAAAACTACTGGCAATAACAATTTTTTCCAACTCGCCTAAGTCTTGAGTATTTGTGGGGTTGTGGTGTATTGTTGTCCACACCAACTCCGTAACTGCGTATAGCGCTCTTTTAGTTCCTCCCGTTGAAATCATTGAGCAGGGGGCTTTAAGTCTTTCCTCTCCATTTTGCTCTGTATAAACAACAACCTCTCCCTTTAGTAAAAAGTTTGGATGATCGTGCTTATGTATTTTTCCCACCAACAGCGTCCCTTTGGGGATAGTTATTTCCCTTACATATATCCCATCAGAAAAAGAATGCTTAAGGGGGCAAAGAGGGGAGTCCCCTCTGAAAACCTTATTGTTTTCAAATACACTACTTGAGTTCAAAAATTCTTCAAACCCAATAATATTGTGTCTTCGGGTTTCTTTATCTGTTAGCACACTTTTATTTTCTTTTAACATTTCCATTTAAAGTGTTTAAATTATATGGGTAAAGCAAATATACTAAATTTATCTATTTGTTAGATAGCTCAGAAAAACTACTTCTAACTCCAAACGTAAAAAATACAACCTCTTTTTCGCTATTATTTTGAAACAAAATATTTAAAACCTTACCTCTCATGTCTCTTCCGTTTATTAAAGCTTCTAGCTGTGTTGGAAAACCAGGAGACAGCATATCTTTTGGTATTTCTGAGTAAAAAACACCCTCTTTGTTTACAAATCTACCTTGCTTAATCCTTGTTTTAAACCCTTGCTTGTATCTAAAGTTTGGTGGAATTGTTATTTCTGGACACTCCCAAGCCTCGTTACTTTCTACAGAAATCGCCCTAAAAACCTTTACATTGCTTGGATTGTCATTTATGATTGGTTTTACTTGTGAAAAGTATTGGACTCCAAAAAAGTTGTTCCTTTTTTGATTGGTGTGTTGAGTCCACAGCTGACCATCTTTAAACGCAACAGATCTCATTCCGACAAATTCCATTAAATCACAATTAATAGACGAGTGAGACGTCCACCTAGATTCCCACTCAGAGTAAATAACAGTGGTGGGCTCGTTTTCGTCATATTCACCGAAAGTAATTATAAACTCCGAATAGTATGGGTCAAAAACAGAAGTTGTTAGCGGGTATTGATTTAGGTTTTTAGATAAAATGTCTTTTGATAAATCTGCAAAAAAGTCAGCATACTTTATATCTGATAGCGCCACAAGACCTTCGTTTGTGTATCTAACAATAGCACCGTTTAGTAAGTCCCACCAATACACATTACCTACATACTCTTCAACAGACTCCGGATTGACCGTTCCGTAAGCGTTTTTAAAAGGTCTTACCGTTCCAATAACTTTATTTGTTGTTGCTAGATTTTGAGTTCCATCTGCGCTTATTATTTGTTGTTCCTGTATGTATAAAGAAGCAGATTTATTTTCCGCTATAGCTAATAGTACGTTTTCTGCTCTTTGTAGTTTCGACAGCGGCCCAAACTCTTCTGGCAAGTCTTCTATGTCTACACCCTCGAATGAGTTCAGTCTATTTATAAAACTATCTTCAATTATTGTGCCGCTCCAAGTTATTTGGTTTGAACTAACCACCTCTCTAGCGTATTGATCTTCAATATTTAATCTACCTATGCTTTGGTACACGCTCAAGTAAAAGTCAGACACAGCGTTTGAATCTATAAACGTAGATACAGCCCCTACGCCAGTCGTACATGCTATTGATAGGTCGTCATTTGTGCAAGTTAACACTGTTCTGTATCTATAGTAGGCGTCACCGCAATCAAACTCCCCTATGGCTGGAGCCACCATTTTTCCTGGGTTTGCAGGGGTGTTTAAACCAAACACGACATCTATAACAACAGTGTAGACATCTATCACCTCTATTATTTTATGTGTACTTTCATAAGAGTCGTTGATGTGGTCTTTATTTTGTATAATGTATATTTCTTGACCAACAGTAAAGCCATGCTCATTATTAGAAAATGTAGGAGAAATAGTCTGGCTAGTGGTGAAGCAAACTTTAGTTGGGTTCGCAGGAGGGGGCAACCCAACGGCTGTAGAGTATGCTGCAGACTGGGCGTTATCATTAAACATCCATATAAACTGTGATTGTGTTTCCCCATCATGAGTCATTCCATATGGCGTCTTTATTAGGTCGAAACATTCGCCAAACTCATAATAAAATTTATTCTCTACTTGTAGTTTTGGTCTATAAACCTCGAAAACATCACCTGGCTTTAATTCAAACAGGTTTGATTTTTCACACATAATTTCATTGGCGCTTGCGTAAACAATAGCGAGGTCTATGTATTCACTAAAATAATTTCCAGACGAGTCTTTAATAAATCTAATTCTATAAGAATCGTCAATTGCTATCCCAACAAAAGACTTAGCTCCGCACGTTGCGTAGTTAGCCATGTTTTGATAGTTAATTAAGCACAACTCTGAGTTCGCGTAATCAACAGCAGTCCCTGTGTTTTCGCAATTAACATATATTACATCATTGGCAACCCACTGTAAATAGTCATCAAGTTGTTCGTTTTTTGTTCTAACCCACTGGTAGTGTGTAGCCCACTCTGGAGCTTCGTGATAAATTCTAGAAGTAAGAGTCGGGACTCCATATTTTTCTTGAACGCCTAACTCGTTTTGCTCAGTATAGAAATTTATGTGTGTTTGTAAATCTTCTGCTGTGTTAACAAAACCAACCCTACTTCCTTCGTCTCTATATATAATTCCAAATCGACCATCCCACCCTCTTTTGAACCCTTGCTGGTGTGGTGATATTATGCCTATATCCCACACAGATGAAGAAAACGCATACGTGTCTCCATTTGGCGCAGGGGCGGGGCAGTTTAGGTGATAATTTAAAAGATTTATAGTAAAATTCGGAACAATAAACAGAACATCCAATAAGCAGTCACCGATAAAAGGTGATAGATAAATAGCTATTTTTCTTTCTTTAGTGTATGGGTTTTTATCATATTCCTCTGTATCTCCAAATACTTTTATTTTCCAAACTCCATTAGAGTCGCTTTCATTAACAACTTCCGAGTCCTTACAAATCAATTTAGCTGACGGTATTGCTTCTTGGGATGTCTGGTCTTTTATTACAGTCTCTACATATACGCTAGCTTCACACAAGTCATTACTTGACACTGCTAATATTTCGGACACCCCCTCTGTTTTCTTTACAGGCCCCCCAAACGACCCTGTGTCTGGGTACACAACACCGCTATAGTCATAAAAAACACTACTATGTTTAACATGTAAGCTGCTTGGGTTGTTGTTGTTTGTTGGTATCTCATAGTTAACGATTGGAATCTGGTATATGTTATTAAACCCCCTTACTACGCCCCAAAAATATCCATTAGCATCTGTATATGATTGACCATCACCCAGATCGTTTGACTTAAAATTAGAAGCCTCTCCCGACAACTCTTGGTTGTGTCCCCCAAAACCACAAGCATTTGTATTCCCTCCTTGAGTCATTGATACGCCAGCCCTTTCTATTCTGGTTCCATTTATTATATCTATTCCGCTATTTCCAGTCCCTTGAATTGCGTAACCAACAAACCCTTTTCCTTTAAGGTGTAGATTTAGAGGGACGCCGCTATATGTTAAGTCTGCCACCCATATGTTATTGATGTCTGTGTTGGCTGTTAAAGAAACCGCTAACTCTGTAGTTTTTGGAGCGTTATAGGGTAAGCCGCTACCAGTGTTCCCGCAGGAAATTACATTTGTACTGGTTCTATGCCAGCTAAAAGTTCCGTCAACCACATCAGTATCAGTTATTTGATGTGACGCCACTCTTAGTATGTATTGCCCTTTTGGTACGTTTTCAATAACAAATTTTTGCCTATACCCAAAAGTGTACATATAGTCTCTTATAGCGTTTCTTTCTGATGTATTGTTTCCTCTGACAACACCATTACCAGCGGCAGATGGCGACAGGGATCCAACAGCTGAGGTGGGAACCCAGCCAGGTACTGAGGCATCATAAACCTCTTGTGTGGTTTTAGCAAAATACTTCTCTCCGGCTAAATAAACTGTGAATCCAGCCCTGGGAACATATTGGTGAAAATCAGACATAACTTTTTTTGTATAGTTTTGTCCGTTTATTCCTCCAAAAGCAACTGTGCTTCCGTCAGCAGAGGCGTCAAGGTCATCTGACGACCACAAAGGCTGTCCGTTCCAAGTCTCGGTAAAGTCAATAACGCCATAACATTTTATATATCCTGTGATGGAAAACAACTCTTCCGGGGAGTCGGCTCTATCTTTATAAGAAACATCAACCGAAGCATCAACACAAACAGGGTTAAATCCTTGCAGATAGTTCCCATGAAAAAGCCTATTTTTCATAAACTCTTGCGTCTCTGACTCTCTAGGCACTGTGTCATACAGCCTAAACGACTCCTCTGTTGATATTGCAGTATAAACACCATTATTGTAAAACTTGTATCGTTGTTGTGTTATGCCGAAATCTGACTGATCTATACTCTCTACAATTCTCCAAGAACCATCATTTCCGTTTCTTACCAACAAATCAACCTTTTTTATTACACATAACGAGTTTCTATCGTTAAGCCTTGGGTCGGTAAAGTCAACTATAAAGTAGTTTTTTCCAAGGTCTGATGGAACACAGGTTTCTTGATAAGCAAGACAAGAGTACGGGCTTAAAACTGTTGTTTCAAAGTCATCAAAAATAAATCTTACTGCAAATTGAAATGTTTTTTCTGTTATTAGGTTTACCTGCCTAGACCCGTCCAGCCCAAGGGAATAGGTGGGTTGACAAGCCTTACTTGCTTTTATTTGATTTACAACATCATGGTTGTAGTTTAAGTAGTAATTTTCTGGAACCCAGTCACATATTTTAGATGAGTGGTTTGATGTAAAGTCTGTTGTATTTAAAGAATTATCTTTAAAAATAATCTTAATGTAATTTCCACAACCAGAGGCGGTTAATACGGACTGCATTGACGTGTCCTGGTTTATGTATAAAGCAAACCTTTCTGAAACCTCATCTCTATTTGAGCTAACAGGGTATGATGGTCCAGCGCCCATTCCAGACAAAACAATGGCGCCCCCATTGATGTCCAATGTGTATTCTACATCTGTAGTGCTCCATATGTTTTTTGAGTCAATGTCAAAATATAGGTTAACCTCTCTAGGCTTGTTGTCAAGAGCTTTTTCTATGTTTATTTTTTTAGGCTCTCCGTTTCCCGTTGTCCAATACAGTTTATTGGAATCAACTAAATTTAAACTATGAATAACTTTGTCTGAAGGAAAACCAAAATCTGATTTAGCCACCAGAGCAATAGACTGGTCTTTTTCACTATAAACATAAATTTGATCCTCATTGTTGCTGTTACTGACTAAATAAATTATTGAGTTTGTAACATTGTCGTGTGTTGATCCAACAACCTTGTTCGTTCCAGAAGGAAGAGATACTGACACTATATTATTCCCCAAGAAGTTTGTGATAGCGCCCTTGGTTCCTCCATCACTTACCCCTGTGTGAATGTTTAGCGCATATCTATAGTCTCCTTTCGGTGTCGCTCTATCTTCATCATCTGAATTTAATCCACCAAATATGTCTTTATTAAACTCTTGCATTATCTAGTTGGGCTACTTTTTGATACGCTATATTTATTATCAAGGTACTCATCCATTGTGAAAGATGACTCTAATTTTTGGAGTTTATTATACTCTACATAATACTGTTGTTGCTTTTGTTGTTTATGTACCGCAGGAACTCTGTCATTATACCATATCATTTGCCAGTGTATGTAAGCCCTAATGACCTCCACAGCCTCTCTTGGAACTGTAGTTGAACCATCTTTAGATATGCCGCTAGATAAGTATTCTAAAATTATTTCTTTATTTGGAAGAAACCTATCAATGGCTATTTGTCTATTCGCTTCATCTATTCTAAATTCAGCTATACCTACGCCACCTCCAAATCCAAACATTTCTCCAACATATTGTCCGTTTCTAAAGTGTTCGGCAAAGTAATAACCATCATTAGAAAGAAAAAAAGAACTCCCTAGCAATCCGAATGTTTCTGAATCTGAGTGTTTGCAAGTTTTTTTAGTCTCACATCCGCAAGCTTTTAAGCAGCCAGCCCTTGGCGTAACCAGGCTTTCGTTTAGGGAAAATGTTACAATCTTTCCACAAGCATCTATGCCTATTTTTAGATAATCAATAAAATCATTAGGTAGGTCAACTGTGTAGTTTTCGTTTTGATTCAAATAAGCAACCTTCACTTGTGGCATTACGTATAGGTTTAGGTTTTGAAAACCTAAAATAGCATATTGCGTCACCTTCTTCTTTAAGGCAGTAGTGTAGCTATCTAAATCAAGTAAAACTAGATTAACTATGTAGTTTATATTAACATATCCATTAGTGTTATCGCTCATTATCCAACTGTGTTTATATTAGCGTCATTATGCTTGTCTTGTTGAGCTATTTTTTGCTCCTCTAGTGACGCTTTAATTAATTCTAAGAACTGAAGCTCGTAGTCAGCAGGAATTGGTATTATCTCGTCTTCTTTTAAGTCGTTTATAGAAGAAACCATTCTTATTAAAACTTTACAGTCTGTGTTTGTAAGGTTTCTATAATATATTCTATCTCCTTCTATGTATATTTCTGGGCCTGACATTACATCAGCTTCTAACCCAGCATACACAGCGGAAGACCCTGCTTCAACAATGTTAAATTGATTCTCTTCTTCTTGCATTGGAGACACAGACCTTAGCCCTCTGTCGTGTGGTAGTGATATTAGTCTTCCTGGCAACAAAGAGTAAACCCTATTTGTTTCGCAATCTTCTTTAATTGGCACGTTCTTGTAGGTGGAGTAAAAGTCTCCGTTTATGTATGTTCTACCAACACCATACCCTTGTTGAGACGAGTAGCTTCTGCTTTCATTATATGCTGTTTTAATTAAATGGTTTCTAGCCATCTCAGCAACTTTATAAATAATGGTTGGATGAAATTTAGCCTCAGAAGAGGCGTCCCCTCCACCCTTTATCTCTCTAACTAATTCTGCTATTTCAATTTTTGTTATCGGCATTACACTCCTTTCGTTTTAATGTTGTCTGCATAATTTAAAAGTTCTGTTTCTCTGAGGTTTATCCCCATATATCCTAGTATTATCCTGGCTAAGTCGTTTAGTAAAATGGCAGGCATTTCAACATTAATAGACCCTGTTGGAGTATATATAGGAACTTCTGAATCGGAATCAATGTAATAATTCCAAAAAGGAGGATTTATCTCTTTAATATAGGTAAAGTCAACACTAAATAAATCTTTAGGCTCAAAGAGAACGTAATCCTTGTCGTAAAATATACAAACAGGATATTTCTTTGTTGGTTTTTTTATTGAAGAAGAGCATCTGTTCGCCCACTTGTCGTCATCTATTCTCTCTACCGACCTTAATGTAACTTCTGGGCCGCAACATTCTGTGTTTACAACTTCTTTAAAAGTTATTGACGTAACATAAACATAATCCTCTGGTATAAGCATTTTCCCTTGAGAATCTACACTTATTGTTGGGTTTGCTTTCAACCATCTTAAGTCATCCTTAACCTTTTGAGTGACCTCGTACGCCACTGGAGGAAGTGGGGCTCCTACTGAGTAGTTAGCTTCTAGCCCTATTAACCACCTTTGTATATCTTCAACCCCCTGTTTCACTAACATATTAAATTGTTCAGGCGAATAGTTATTACCCGACTGTTCTTTGTTAGAAATGTAGTCTACATATATTTTTAATTCATTTATATCTATCATATCGGTAGTTCATAATATACTATTTGATACCTAATTAACCCATCTCCAGCAGTTGGGTCTCCTGTTTTGACAGTAATTTCAACCGCATTATTTCCAACAAATTGTCCTTGCGATCCTGATACTACCGCGCTAAATGCTGGCATAGAAAAGTTAGGAGAAGAGCCAAAAGTGTACCCTAGACAATCAAATTCAAACATTGGCTCTTTAGTTACCCCGATAGCCCCTATTGTTTGAATTTGTAGTATGGTGTTCGTAGCGTACGAGACTGTCGCGGTAGAGAATAGTAAAGTTACGTTTACGTGGAGAGGTATTATTACCTTGCCAGCTACGGAGGATATTATCTCTATTGGTAATGAGTTTAAAGTAAGTACATCAGCAGAACTAATCTCGCCAGAGGAAAGTTTTAAAGACAACCCATTAAAGCCAGTTGGAGTATAAGTCTCCATTTCGTTTGTTGTGGTGTTGTAAGCCATAAGACCTAGAGCGGGTGTAGGTATGTTCGCTGTTGGGTCTGAGTTTCTTGGAGGTAAAAACCCTCTAGTTGTTGACTGTAGATCCATATAAGCGCTTGCATTTTTTGTTGCCGTTACTGTTCCTGATAAAATTGAACCAGTAGAGTCAACCTCAAACTTTGAATTTCCAGCAGTGGCAGAGCTTGTCAATGAAACCATCTTATGGGTGTCTGTTACAGGGGTTGCATTTTGAAATGATATCGCAAGCCCCTCCTCTGATTCTTGGTATGTTGCTGTGCTATATGTTACACCACCTGTAAATGTTGTGCTGTTAGCGTCTGCTGTTGAGGAGTTGTCGTTTGTCTTTCCTCCTCCATCATCAACAAGAACCCCCCAACTCCTTAAGTCAATCCACTTTGTATAGCTAGCCTTTAATCCGTCTATCTCTCTGTTTCCGGTTAATTCGCCATTAATGTTGTATATGTTTCTTGAAATAGCTGTAGTTACTTCTTTCCAAACAGTTCCGTTAAAAATAAATAAGTCTTTATCGTCATTGTCGTAAACAATAAGACCCTCTACGGCCGCTATCGCCCCCCTTTGAATGCTGCTCATCATTGGAAGCATAATACCTTTGGTTGTTGAAGATAGTTTCAATATAGCCACAGGATCTTTCACTCCATTAACACTAAAAGTGTCAACATTGTTCCAAACCATATCGTTAGAGTCAAAATCATGGGCTCTATCTCCGTCTAGAGTTAGGTCGTTTTCGGCAAAGTTGGTGTTTGTTATTGGGCTTGTAGAAATCTCATCCCAAGACGCTCCGTTATAATAACTAAATTTTGACAATGTGACATCAAAAACCAACAAACCAACAACTGGGGATATAAGATTTTTTTCGGCAGTGGTCATTCTTGGGACCAGCATTCCTTTAGTTGTGCTTTCTGCATCTAATATTGAAGATGAGTTTGGTGTTGTTGTTCCAACAGGCAGTCTTCCTTCTGAGTCTTTGATGGCTAAATAAATAAATAAATTCCACGCACCTATATCTTTATTATACATTCTGCCATTTATGGAGTCTATTGCAAAATCCCCATTAACGCCCAACCCAGACGCTGGACCAAGAGCACCATATTCTCCTTTATGCCAAACACTTCCAGGTCTTCCGTTTACACCTGGAGCAGGTATAATTGGAGGACATATAACTATATTATTACACTTTTCTTTTCCACAACAATCGCAAGCCATTTTATTGTTTTTAAATTATTATTACTCGCAAACAATTTTTGTAGGAGTTTCATCACAGTTTTCCGCACAAGTAGGACACTCTGCAATTATTTTTGACCTATAGTAGTTTGCGCTAACGGTGTCTCCACATCCAGACGCTAGTTTATATAATCCATAATAGGTTTGCGCGTTTACCAAGGTCAGTCTATACCTTTCCGCTAGTGATAAGTTTTTGCATAGATTATAGCTATACTCTTTTTCTATTTCTTTTAAACAAGCGTATATGTCACAATCTCCTGAGTTGCACTCAACATTTATGCTGTTTCCGAAAACATAATCTTTAGCTACGTTTGTTCCGTCTGGTAAAATATAATTTGCCGTCACAACAAAACTACTTTCCCAAGACCCAGTATATAGATCAATAGTTTCAACTGATGATGAGGCTGAAGCAACTGAACCTTTCCCTAAGACAGAGGGGTAAAAAAGTTTAGCGTCATAAGTGTTTCCCCCAGGGACAACATACGACCCATAATTTGTTCTATCAACAGCCATCACAAAAGGGTTTGGACAATCACAACTAAACGACATCTCTACGTCTCCACAAACCTCGTCTAAAACCAATGAGGCAGCGTGTGATGTTTCGTATTCTCCGTCAGCACCAACTCCAGAGCCTAAAACCTCTACGTTATATAAAATTGAATAAACTCCCTTTATTACTTCTCCAGAAGCAGTGGGTGTCAATGGTTTTAGTGAAGATTCTGGAGCCGCGCCTGTAGTGTCGGGACTTGAATATGTTGCAGGCCACCCAGCGTTTTGATACTCTAGAGCTCCGGTTGGGTTTGTTATCTGTAGTAACCCCTTGACAGTGCCAATTGGAGAAAACCCAAGAGCGTTATAGTCTGTTGTGTCTGTTACTGATATTGAGTTTCCTGATACTGTTAGTTTAAAGTTTGGTGTAATTTTTATATCGCTTGCGTTGATAGCCATGATTAATTTTTTATGTAAATATAATAATAAAAAAGCTACGTTTCTAAGTTAAAAGAATCGTAGCTTTAAAAATCAATCAGGTTTAGCTTATTACGCCTCCTGTCCTTTCATTAGCTTTACTTCTTCTAGTTTTGTTGCTAAATAGCCTTTTGTGTTTGTTTCATCAAATTCCACTAAATAAGACGCAAGCCTGTCGGTGTCTTTTTCACCTGGTCTTATAGGGCATATTTTTTCATCTTTTAAACCTGTGTCTGTTAATAAATACCAAGAGTTGCTATTTCTAACTTTTTTACTTGCAATTATTCCATACTCAACACAGTCGTTAATTAATGACAACACACTTAGGTCTTTTTTAGATCCAGCTCTTTCTAAAAATAAATCTGGGTCTAGCTTTGCTATTGGCTCTAAAGAAACTCTAATCTCGTCCATGGTTAATGTGTCGGCTCTAGATATTTCAAAGCTTTTAGCCACATCTCTAAGTTTGTCCTCGTTTAGTCCTTTAGATTCTCCCCACAACAATGTGTCAACCTTATTTAATAGTTTTTTCTTTTTAGCTTTCATTGAGGCTTCTGCCGCCAAATCCTCTAAGTAAAACCAAGCTTTTTTACCAGATTCTCTATATCTTCCTTGTGCATTCCTAGGGTGTATAGACAAGTAATAAATTAAATCTAATTGTTTTTCATTCAGCATAATATCTGCCGTATGACCTATAACAACCTCATTTGGTAAAAATGACTTTTTTTCTCCACTACCTCTAATGGTTGTATAATACTTTATATCAATAGCCCCTTTGTCTGGGTCGTGAGTGGTGAATGATGTTGGAAAAGAAAATGACTTACCAAACCCAGTAGGTTCGTTTCTAGCGCCATTTCTTTTTTTCTTTAATAGTTGATTTGTTAGCCTAAACCTAGAAGGAAAGGTAACTAATCCAAACTCTTTTTTAAGCACCTCTTTGGTAACTTTTAATTCTTTTTCATTTATAAGTAACATAGCGTTCTATTTTTTTATTTTTAACACATTTGCTAATATAAAGCCCCCTATAATGGGGGCTTTAATTATTGGAAGTTATAATTAACTCTTCCTATTTATTCATTATGATCTGTCCCAAAGTAACATTTGGTTTCCAGCAGCTCCATGAAAGCCAATATCACATCTTAAGAAAAAGTTGTGTAAATCGTCTGCGATAACTTTAGTACCAACTCCAGCACCGTTTACGTTCCACACTTCCATCATTCTGTCATATTTTCCTAACTTCTTGTATCTCATACCAAAAGTTGGAACTTCCATCATTGTCTTCTTGTCTTTAACTTTAGACATTGGAATTAAAACACCTAAACCAGCAGTATTATAACCAGGAGCTCCGTAAAGCTTGTCGTGGCTAAATACACCCATTCTTTTAAAACCAAAAGTTCTTTGACCTTTCATTAGGTATCTAAAACCAACAGAAGCAGCTAATCCTTCATTTCCACCTAATAACGACTTAGCCATTCCTGACTGAGCGTAATTAATATTAGTGTCTTTAAAGTAATCAACTAAAGCATCTTCGATTTCAATATCTAAATCAATTCCGTTAAGAGCACAGATGTAATTAGGAGCAAACTCCTTATCTAGTGTTTTAACAGCGTCATTAAAGTTTTGAACTGAAAAAGAACCACCAGTATAAAACTTTTGATGTCCTGTTCTCGTGATAAACGGAACAAGACCTTCAGTTGTTCTAATAGCTCTACCTGTGTCTGGGTCTGTTAAGTTAGCAGTGTTGTTTGATCTTTGAGAGAATAAAAGAGCACCATTTACTTTAAGAGCCATTCGATACTCAGTATCTTGTTGACCTTTAATATAGTAAGCTGGAATACCTTTTCCATTGTCTAGTTTATCAAACCACTTTTGATTAGTCATCTCAGTACCAGTCGCAGTCATTGTTTCTTTAATGATTTGCGTATTGTTTGTGTACTTAGAAGTTCCAGTAAACGCACCTAAAGGTTGTGTTGAACCTTCAGAAAAAGCACCTGAGTTAATTATCAAAGTTAAGCCATCAGCTGCAGATAAAGTAATTGTGTTATCCACAGGCACCATAGTTACATCAACATTGGCTGATCCCGCACCAGTAATAGCTGTAATAACAGCAATTGTTCTGTCTGGGAACATAACTTGATCCCCTTTTCTTGGGTAAAAGTTATTTTGTGCGTCTAATGAAGACGCTGCTAATCTAATCTCAAGAAATTGGCCTGGGCCGCCAGGAGCGGTTGTAGTAGATGCCACTTGAAATGTTTCATGTTTCCAATTCTCTTCAAAGTGAGAATATTCGACTTGAGCTGTAGGGTATTTAAACCCCATTGTTTGAATTATTTGAAAAAGCTCTAATCCCTGGTCGCCTTTAGCTCTAAAAAGCGTGTTTAAAATCTCCGGTTTATCAATATCAAAAACTGATACGATCTCCGAAGCATAGGGAGCTTGTATTGAATTTGTTGCCATTTTTTTATAAATTAAGTGAAGTTATTTAACTTCGTTATACATTGTCTAGTCTTAGTAACCCATTACCAATTTCTAGCTATAAGTTTTGCAATCCCCTCATCCCTTGTTTCACCACCAGTATCAGAAGATTCTTCTGTTGGTATTGGTGAAGGATTATGAGATTCCTTGTAGTTTCCCTCCTTGATTTTAGAAACAGCTGACTGAACAATTGAATTTATGATTTTTTCTTTGTTTTCCAAAAAGAATGTGTCTTCTGCAATTTGTTTAGCTTTTACTAAATTATCTTGGTTATACTCCATTCCTATCTCTTCAATCAAATCATACATTTTATCATCTAGAGAATCTCTTTCTTTTTCAGTGACGTTGTATTCAAATTCACCTAATCCATCAGGAAGTTCAAATTTTAACTTTTCTAAGGAAAACACTTCATTAGTTAATGGTTCGTTCCAATCTTTTAAGTTTGTCTCATTCCACTCATCATAATTAAAAGAATTATCAGTATTGTCTTTTAATGCTTTTTCTTTAATTTGAGTAAATTCTTGCTTCGCTTTTGAAGCTTGCATCCTTAAATCAATCTTTCCAATGTTATTATCTTTTTCAGCATAAACATCCTCGTCAAGTTTGTATTTCTCTTTAACATAAGTTTGCGCTTCTTGAGCTGTTAAATTTGGGTTATTAGCCAAAAGTTGTGCAGCTACAATATCAACGTCACTCATGCTTTCGTGATCTACAGATATAAGTTTTATAAAAGTATTTGGATCTCCTCCATTTGATACAAAATCATTTAGCTCTTTAACTAAACTGTTTGCAAATTCCGGCTCTCTATTTGATTTTACTTCAAGTTCATCATATGCGTTTCGCAAATCATCAAACTGTTCAGATCTTCTTATAGCTTCGTTTAGTTCTTCTCTATTTTTAAATCTATCTCCAGAAATTTCTTCTAGAAATTTAGATTCATCAAAAGAGTTTTCAGAACTCTCAGTTGACGGTTCCGTTTCAGCAACGCTAGAGTCCGTATCGGTTTGATTTGGTGTTTCACCTTGTTCCGATAATGGTTCACTTTCGCTTTTTGCTAAATCAGGGGCGTCTTCCTGTTTTGAATCATAGCCTTCAATTTGAAACCCAGCGCTAGCAAATGCGTCTAAAGCTGGATCTTGTGGTACTTTTTGGTCTTCTCCTACACTCATAATTTTTGCAGATTTTAAAACATTTTTAAACTTAATTAGTTACAAATATATGTGAAAAAAGTTAATTACTATTTCTTTTCGTTTTATTTTTTAACTCGGTGGCGACTTTAAACGTGTCTTGAGTTACCATTTTTTCTGTGTCAAGCGCAGATTTTTGAGAGTTAATCTGTTTATCCATTTCCGCTCTGTGGGCTCTTTCTTTATCTCTAAGGTTTGATTTTGTTGTTTCGATCTGTATGTCAGCTCCAGCTCTAGCCTCTTCCTTAATAGAAAGCTCATTACCTTTAGCTTCCATAGATTGTTGAGCTTGTTGAGCAGCCATTTGTTGTTGTTGCTCTGCGGCCATTTGTTGTTGCTCTTGCAATTTAGATACAACTTTTTCTTCTTTCCACGCTAAGTATACTTGAGCTAGTTTTACGTTTCCGTAATCTAAAAGTCTAGAAATATACATATAGTCAGAAACACTAATGCCTGGCATTCCTTGTTTGCTTGCAGACATTGAAGCCATAGCCACTTGCTTTACTTCGGCTTTAAATTCAGCTGTCGCCCTCATTTCTAACCTAATTCCCATTTGACCAAAATCAGTTCCTTTATTAACTTTTAAAATCTCTAGTGTAGATTTTCCTACCGCGGTGTAAACACCTTCAACTTGTTTATATTTTGAAATTATTTGCCATCTTCTTGTCATGTTTCTGGCTGTTGACTCTTTAAGGTGCTCATAGCCAACAAATAAATTGTGCATTACATTATTGGTAGACCCTACTTGTATTTTAGACGTCCCTACGGGTACTTCTGGATTTATATTTGCTTGGTCTAAAGATGGACTTATCCCAACTGCTCTCCTCATTAGGTCAATATTTTTTTCAATAACATTTACCATATCATTAAAGTCCTTACCTAATCCACCTGGATTTTGAGTTATTGGAGCCCCACCTACGGCTTGAAATTCAGAGTGATGTGTTGTTGCAGAGTATATTATGTCACCTGTTTGTCTGTATATTCTTAATAATTCTAGTGGACTCATTTTCTTACCACCTATACTTACGTTTTTTAAAGAATTAACCTCAACTATTAAACCAGACGGAGCCGCCATAGCTATGGCGTTGTTTATTTTTAAATACGCTAATTGTACTGCGTCTGCAAAAGGAACCATTCTAGATAACATTCCTTTGTCTGATACTTTATATGTATGATAAGATAATGACGCTTCATTTTTTTGCTCTCTTGGTATATCGTTTTGATACCCCCAATCATAAACAAACTTAGTCCCTACTATCCACTTACACCTTCTAACAGTTTTTTTATAAATCTCAGATGGAGTTCTTTTTTCTGTTTTCTTTTTAGAATAATTAAAGTCTTTTTCATATACAAATTCTTCACCGCTAGGGGTTTGTCTTTTTTCGTACTTTTTAATATCAAAGTCAAAAAATTCCATATCCATAATCTCTACATCATAGTTTGGTTTGTCGTAATTTCCAGCAAAATATGTGTCGTCAGAATTAGTTGTAAATCCCTTGCAATATGTTTCAATGTCTTTGTACTCGTCCTCTGTAAATTGGTCTTTAGCCTCTCTTCTTAAGTCTGCAAGATTCATTCCTTTTATTTCTCCAGCTGCTTTTACGCTTCTTCCTGTGTGGTCTGAAAAATAATTTGAAACATAATTTTTTATATCTACATATCTACATTTCGCCTGCCCTGTTATTGGATCAATGTAATCTTTTGTAACAGCCATTCCTACATCAAACAAATCTTCAAATAGTTTGCTTTTTATTTCAGGCCATCTAGATAAATAAAAAGAATAGTTTAGTAATTTTTCTATAGCCAACTCTTCTGCTAATTTAAAAGCCCCTAACTGAGACATCATTTCAAGTTCATCTAAAGTATCTGGCGAGAATCCAGGTAAACCCATTTTCTGCTCTACTTCTATTACTTTTGGAACATAAAGAAGTTTTTCTCTTAATTCTTTTGTCGCCCAAACCCTCCATTTTGCAAACTTTTTTCTTTCTTGGGCTTTTTCATCTATAGCATCTGCGTAAATGTCATATTCCATTTTCTGGAACATGCCTAAAATTAAGTCTCTAAATTTTGGAATTATAGGTATAATGTCCCACGATATATTCATATACCCGTTTCTTGACCCTGTTCTTTGGTCTTTTGGGGATAATACATCCATATATTTTTCTACAGGTTGATTCCCTACCCCGTAAAGCCTTAGTAAATCTATTTCAGCTCTTCTTGAGTAAGCTATTGAAGCGTTATCGTTTGTGTATCTTTGATAAAGAGCTTCTGCCCACCTTTTGTGCCAATTTTTATCTTTTAGTTTTGGATCTATCTCGCTACTAGGGAAAGATGTAGTTATAGTTGGAGTGTTAATA
>TARA_R110000751_G_scaffold87893_9_pt1 | contig 19908 bp, 12 predicted proteins | sample TARA_R110000751 | Tara Oceans TARA_R110000751 (sample SAMEA4398001) | marine metagenome | biome: Polar Biome; feature: [MES] marine water layer (ENVO:01000295) within the mesopelagic zone...; material: water (ENVO:00002006), including particulate matter (ENVO:01000060) such as...... | reverse complement strand
TACTAAAGTTGAAAAACATAAGTTTGTAAACAACTACGCTCAAGTGGTTGCAATACCTAAAGCTTTTACAACCCCTATTAAAGTGGGTGATATTATATTAATACACCACAATGTATTTAGGAGATGGTATGGTATGGATGGTAAGCAGAGAAATGGTAAAGCTTTTTTTAAAGATAACTTATATTTTGTTTCTATAGATCAAATTTATTTATATAAAAATAAAGATACTTGGAAATCAATAAACAATAGATGTTTTGTAAAACCTATCGAAAATAAAAATCAATTTAAGAGTCAAAAAGAAGAAAGACTTGTTGGGATATTAAAAATAGGTAATAAGTCTTTAGAAGAGCTAGGAATAAGTGAGGGAGACCTTGTGGGGTACAAACCTTATGGAGAGTATGATTTTTTAATAAATAATGAAAGATTATATTGTATGAAATCTAATGATATTGTAATTAAATATGAACATCAAGGAAACGAAGTTGAATATAATCCAAGCTGGGCACAAAGCGGTTGAAGAACTTATTAAAGTAGCTAAAGAACCTATTATTGATTTTGGCCCGGATATTTCCGCAGACCGTTTAAAAAACGCTGCAGCAACTAAAAAGTTAGCTATTTTTGATGCTTTCGAAATTCTAACTAGAATACAAGAGGAAGAAGACATATTAAATGAAAAACCTAAAGAAGTTAAAGAAGAAAAAGCTTTTAAGGGTTTTGCAGAAGGAAGATCTAAATAATGTATCAACAAACCTTATATAAAATATTACCTGATTATATTAAATCTAAAGTTCTTAAAAGAATGAATAGATATAATAAATGGGAGTATGGTTATAACAAAGAACACGATATTATTGTTATAAGTAAAAATGGAACAGTAGGGGATATTATACAAATACAAAATTTAGTTATAGGATTACCATTACAAAAAAAAATACATAAGTTTAAATCAAATACCTGGGAATTTACAACTTTACCAGCTCAGTTTAAACATATTAAAACTATATTTGATTGGGAGGAATATGATGTAGATTTTAAAGAAAAATGGTATGACTATATTGATCAAGAGTTTGAATATAGAGATAAGGGTTTTTTCTTTTATAATAAAAATATCCCTATTTATATTACAGGTACTCACTACATGTATCTACAATGGTCAAAGATTGACGTAGGGAAACCAGATTTTAGAGAAGCCAATAGATTGTTCTTTATTTTCTGGGAAGCATGTAAAGCAGATAAAAGATGCTATGGTATGGCTTATCTTAAAAATAGAAGGTCTGGTTTTTCATTCATGGCCTCAGGAGAGGTTGTTAATTTAGCAACAATTTCCACCGATTCAAGATATGGAATATTATCTAAAACAGGACCTGATGCAAAAACAATGTTTACTGACAAGGTTGTACCTATATCAGTTAACTATCCTTTTTTCTTCAAACCTATACAAGACGGTATGGATCGTCCAAAAACAGAATTAGCATATAGAGTACCTGCTAGCAAGTTTACAAGAAGAAAAATAATTACAAACGAAAAACTAAAGGAACTTCACGGGTTAGATACGACTATTGATTGGAAGAATACAGGGGATAATAGTTATGATGGTGAAAAATTAAAATTATTAGTCCATGATGAATCTGGTAAATGGGAGAGACCTAACAATATATTACATAATTGGAGGGTTACAAAAACTTGTTTACGACTAGGTTCTAGAATTATAGGTAAATGTATGATGGGATCAACGAGTAATGCTCTTGATAAAGGTGGACAAAATTTCAAAAAATTATACTATGATTCAGATGTTACCCAACGAAACCGTAATGGACAAACTCGCTCTGGATTATATTCTTTGTTCATTCCTATGGAATGGAACTACGAAGGATATATCGATTCTAATGGGTTACCTGTCTTCGACACCCCGCATAAGCCTGTCAAAGGTCCACAAGATGTCGAAATTGATACGGGCGTCATCGAGTATTGGCAAAATGAAGTCGATGGTTTAAAGGAGGATCAAGATGCTTTAAATGAGTTTTATAGACAATTTCCAAGAACTGAAGAACACGCTTTCAGAGACGAGGCTAAATCCTCATTATTTAACTTAACTAAAATCTATGAACAAATAGATTGGAATGCCGATATAAAACATAGTTCAGCAATTAATCAAGGAAGTTTTAAATGGAAGGATGGGATCAAAGATACAATTGTAGAATTTGTACCAAATAAAAGTGGAAGATTTTATATAAGTTGGGTACCACCCATTTCTTTACAAAATAATATTATAATAAAAAACGGAATTAAACACCCGGGGAATAAAGAACTCGGGGCTTTTGGATGTGATAGTTATGATATATCAGGTACAGTGGATGGTAGAGGTTCTAATGGATCATTACATGGACTCAGTGTTTTTAGCATGTCAGATGTTCCTCCTAATCATTTCTTTTTAGAATATATATCAAGACCTCAAACGGCCGAGATATTTTTTGAAGATGTATTAATGGCTTGCGTCTTTTATGGCATGCCAATATTATGTGAAAATAATAAACCGAGATTATTATATCATTTTAAACGAAGAGGTTATAGAGGGTTTTCTATGAATCGTCCCGATAAAATTTATAATAAATTATCTGTAACAGAAAGAGAAATAGGTGGAATACCTAATTCAAGTGAAGATATAAAACAAGCTCATGCCGCAGCAATAGAGTCTTATATAGAAACATATATAGGTTATACTGGACAAGGTTATGGGGATATGTATTTTAATCGCACATTAAACGATTGGGCTAGATTTAATATTAATAATAGAACCTCTCATGATGCTTCTATAAGTTCAGGTTTAGCTATTATGGCTTGTAATAAACATAAATACAAACCTATACCTCAAATAATATTAACTCAATATGATTTAGGTATAAAAAAATATAATAATTCTGGAGATCTTTCAAAAATAATACAATAAATGAATATAAATTATAATAGTAATAGCTTATTTCCAGAACAGGTAGTACCTATGGAGGAAAAGACATCTTGGGAGTATGGGAAGCAAGTTGCTGACGCTATACAATCAGAATGGTTTGCGCAAGGAAGAACTAATGGTAATAGGTATTTAACCAGCTTTAATAATTTTCACAATAGAAGATTGTATGCTAGAGGAGAGCAACCTGTACAAAAATATAAAGATGAGTTATCTATTAATGGTGATTTATCTTATTTAAATTTAGACTGGAAACCAGTACCAATTTTATCTAAATTTGTAGATATATTAGCTAATGGTATATCGGCAAAAGATTATGATATAAAAGCTTATGCTCAAGATCCTGAATCAATAAAAAAAAGAACTAAATATGCAGAAGGTCTTGCTAAGGATATGTTTGCTATACAGATACAAGAGCAAGTAAAAAGTATGACGGGTGTAGATATTTCTAATACTAATATAGCTAAAGAAGATTTACCACAATCTATTGAAGAAATGGAATTACATTTGCAATTATCATATAAACAATCAATAGAAATAGCTGAAGAAGAAGCTATCAATCAAGTATTGGCCCAAAACAAATTTGAACTATTAAAACGTAGAATAAATATAGACTTAGTTACTTTAGGTATAGCAGCTGCTAAAACTAATTTTAATCCTTCAAATGGTATAACCTTAGAATACGTAGATCCATCTTATATGGTTTATTCCTATACGGAAGATCCTAATTTTGAAGATTTATATTATGTAGGTGAAGTTAAAGCAATGACTATTCCAGATGTTAAAAAACATTTTCCTCATATATCAAATCAAGAATTAGAAAAATTACAAAAATATAATAGTAATAATAATTATATTTATGGATGGGGAGCTTATGATCAAAACACTGTTCAAGTTTTATTTTTCGAATATAAATCTTACGCAGATCAAGTTTTTAAATTAAAACAAACTGAAACTGGTTTAGAAAAAATATTAGAAAAAACAGATACTTTTAATCCCCCACCATCTGATTCATTTTCTAGAGTAAGTAGAAGTATAGAAGTCTTATTTGAAGGGGCTAAAGTTTTAGGTACAGATGTATTATTAAAATGGGAATTATCTGAGAACATGACAAGACCTATGGCTGATACAACTAAAGTGGAAATGAATTATGCTATATGTGCGCCAAGAATGTATAAAGGTAGAATAGAATCTTTAGTTACTAAAACAATGGGTTTTGCAGATATGATCCAATTAACTCATTTAAAACTACAACAAGTATTATCAAGAATGGTTCCAGACGGTGTGTTTTTAGACATGGATGGTTTAGCCGAAGTTGATTTAGGTAATGGTACTAATTATAATCCATCAGAAGCATTAAATATGTATTTTCAAACGGGTTCTGTTGTGGGGAGATCGCTAACTCAAGATGGTGAATTAAACAGGGGTAAGGTACCAGTACAAGAATTAAATTCGTCAGCAGGTCAAGCAAAAATAAGTGCTTTAATATCTACGTATAATTATTATTTACAAATGATAAGAGACGTAACTGGGTTAAACGAAGCTAGGGATGGTAGTTTACCTGATAAAGATACACTTGTTGGGTTGCAAAAAATTGCAGCACAACAATCAAATATTGCTACGAAACATATTAATAACGCAAGTTTATTCATGAGTTTAAGATTATGTGAAAATATATCTAAAAAATTAACTGATGTATTAAACAATCCTTTAACGGCAAATTCTTTAATGCAGAGTATTTCCGTATATAATACTCACACGTTAAATGAAATTAAAAACTTATCTTTACATGACTTTGGTATATTTTTAGAATTAGAGCCCGATGAGGAAGAAAAAGCTCAATTAGAACAAAATATACAAGTAGCTTTACAAGCTGGTGGCATTGAACTTGAAGATGCTATAGATTTAAGACAAATAAAAAATCTTAAATTAGCAAATCAAATGCTTAAACAAAGACGTAGATTAAAACAAGAGAAAGATCAAAAAATTCAACACGCAAATATACAAGCACAAGCTCAAGCGAATGCTGAATTAGCAGAAAAAACTGCTATGGTAGAAGCCCAAAAACAACAAGTATTAACAGAACAAAAAGTTAATGTAGAGCAGGCTAAATCCCAGTTTGAAATAGAAAGAATGCAAACAGAAGCAGAAATTAAACGTATGCTAATGGCTGAAGAGTTTAACTATAATGTTGAATTAGCTAGAGCACAACGACAAACTGAATCTGGAAAAGAACAAGAAATAGAAGATAGAAAAGATAAAAGAATCAAAATGGAGGGTACTCAACAAAGTGAGATGATACAACAGCGTCAAACCGATGGACCACCTAAAAATTTTGAATCAAGCAATGATAGCATAGGGGATTTTGGATTAGAAGCTTTTAGCCCTAAATAATTACTAATTTTATAATATTATATTATGTCAGAACAAACAAAAACAATTGAACCTGTTAAACAGGAAGGTGACTTTAAAATAAAGTCAAAGAAAAAAACGCCTAAAAACTTAGGTCACGCAAGTCAAAATGAAATAACCAAGGTAGATTTATCTAAACCAGAAGCACAAGGAGAAGTAGTGCCTGAGGTAGTGAAAGTTAAAATACCTAATGAAGTAATAGAAAAAGATGCCATTTCAAAGTCAGAGACAGGAGGATTACCTGAAGATCAACGAACCGACACTTTGGAAAAAGTGGATGGACAAGTACGGACCAGCGAAGAAGTGGAAGTACAAGAATCCAAACAAGAAGATTCTGTCGTTGAAATCCAAGAAATAATAGAAGAAAAAACAGAAGAGTTAACCGAAAAGGTTGAAGAAGCTGTTAAAGAAACTGTAAAAACAGGTAAACCTTTACCTGAAAATATAGAAAATTTAGTTTCATTTATGGAACAAACAGGTGGAACCGTAGAAGATTATGTAAGATTAAATCATGACTACGATAAAACCGATGATGTTACTTTATTAAATGAATACTATAAACAAACTAAACCCCATCTGAATAGTGAAGAAATTGCTTTTTTATTAGAAGACAATTTTAACTATGACGAAGAGGTGGAAGAAGCTAGGGATGTTAAAAAGAAAAAACTAGCTTTTAAAGAAGAAGTTGCTAAAGCTCGTAAAGAGTTGGAAGTTCTTAAGGATAAATATTACCAGGAAATCAAGTTGAGACCTGGTGTATCTCAAGAACAACAAAAGGCTACGGACTTTTTCGACCGATATAATGAGCAGCAAAAAGTGATGCAAGATCACCATCAGGAGTTTAAAAAGACAACCAGTCAAATGTTTAATGCTGAATTTCAAGGGTTTGATTTTGAGTTAGGACAAAAAAAGTTTAGATATAAAATTTCTAATCCTATACAAACTGGTGAAACACAAAGTGATATTGGTAAATTTATAAATAAATATACTGATGGAAAGGGTGTTGTAACGGATCCTAAAGGTTATCATAAATCATTATATGCTGCTATGAATGCGGACAAGATCGCTAATCATTTTTACGAACAAGGGAAAGCTGATGGTGTTAAAAGCATCGTCAATAGTTCTAAAAATATCACAAATGAAAAACCTAGGCAAGTTGCCGATGGAAATGTTTTCGTCCAAGGATTAAAAGTAAAATCAATTAGTGGGTTAGATTCCTCAAAACTTAAAATAAAAACAAAAAGATTTAACTAATTAAAAATTTAAAATTATTATGGGATTTTTATCACCACAATTTGGCACAATAGTGCCATCACAATCGCAACAAGTGCTATCTAATAACTATTTAGCGTTTAATGCGGGTGCAAATGATTTTGCACAACAATATTTACCTGAGCTTTATGAGCAAGAGGTAGAGAGATATGGAAACAGAACTTTATCTGGATTCCTTAGAATGGTAGGAGCTGAGCTTCCTATGACATCTGATCAGGTTATCTGGTCTGAACAAAATAGATTACATATTGCGTATAGTGGCTGTACTTTTGCTGGAAACGTAATAAACATTAATCCAACCCCTGTAGCAACAATTCAAAATGTTGTTTCAGTTGGGGCTACTATTGTAGCTATGGATAACTTTGGTAACGAAGCAAAATGTTACATTAGTGCTTCTGATCCTCAGAACGCTGGTGGTGCACCTGCTACTAACCAAATCACTGCTTTACCATATAATGCTGCAACACTTGCTGCTGCGGGATTAACTGCTCCGCTTAAGGTATTTGTATACGGTTCTGAATATGCTAAAGGATCAACTACACCTAATTACGCTGTTGGAAATGGTGGATACGTAAGTGTTACACCTTCTTTCACACAGTTTAGTAATAAACCAATCATTATCAGAAATAAATACGTTGTAAACGGATCTGATACTGCTCAAATCGGTTGGGTTGAAGTTGCTACTGAAGACGGTACATCTGGTTATTTATGGTACTTGAAAGCTGAGTCTGAAACAAGACTTAGATTTGAAGATTACTTAGAAATGGCAGTTGTAGAAGGTGAACTTGTTGCTGGTGCTCCAGCTGGAATGCCTGCTAATATTGGTGGTACGCAAGGACTTTTTGCTGCTATTAATGCTAGAGGTAATGTTGAAGTTGGATTCAGTGCTGCTGCTGGTATAGGAGATTTTGATGATATTCTTAAAAACTTAGATACTCAAGGTGCTATTGAAGAAAATATGCTTTTCTTAAATAGACAAGTATCTTTAGATTTTGACGATATGTTAGCTTCTATTTCTAGTGGTTCCTCAGGTGGAACTGCTTTTGGATTATTTGAAAACTCAGAAGAAATGGCATTGAACCTTGGGTTCAGCGGTTTCAGAAGAGGTTCTTATGACTTCTACAAAACAGATTGGAAATACTTAAATGATGCTTCTACAAGGGGCGCTATTGTTGGACCTGCTTCTATTGAAGGAGTTTTAGTTCCTGCAGGTACTTCAACTGTTTATGATCAAATTCTTGGTACAAACATACGAAGACCATTTTTACACGTTAGATACAGAGCTTCACAAGCTGATGACAGACGTATGAAATCATGGTTAACTGGTTCTGTTGGTGGTGCATTTACTTCAACTCTTGACGCTATGGAAGTTAACTTCCTTTCTGAAAGATGTTTAGTAACTCAAGCTGCTAACAACTTTGTATTATTCAAAGGAGTTTAATCACTTTATATAAAGATAAGGCGTCTTAATGGCGCCTTACCTTTATTTTTTTAAAACTATTAAATTATATTATATTATGGCAAAAGCTAAAAAAATACAGTCAACTGTAGAGGTACCAGTTATGGAAGCTCCGGTTACTGTAAAAAAAGAAATTAAAAGACCCAAAGATAATTGGGAAATAAAAGATAGAGTGTATATCGTAAAAGGTGTACATCAACCATTAACCTATACCATTCCCAGTAGACATACTAAAAAACATCCTTTATTATGGTTTGACAAAAAAATTGATGGCCAAAGGGAATTAAGGTATGCTACTAATCAAAACTCCCCGTTTATAGATGAACAAAAGGGTGAGGCAACATTAGGACATATTACGTTTAGGGAAGGATTACTTATGGTAGAGAAAGATAAACAACAACTACAAAAATTATTATCTTTATATCATCCAATGAAAGATACTAGATATTTCGAAAAAGATGATGTAGCAATAGCGGTAGATGAATTAACAGATGTTTATTTAGAAATAGATGCTTTGATAGCTGCTAAAGAAATGGATATTGATCATGCTGAGGCGGTGTTAAGAGTTGAAAAAGGAAATGTCGTTTCTGAAATGAGTTCTAAAGAAATAAAAAGAGACTTATTATTAATGGCTAAGAAAAACCCTAAAACCTTCATAGCATTAGCTAACGACGACAATGTAGTGTTAAGAAATTTTGCTGTTATAGCTGTTGAAAGAGGAGTTGTTAAAATATCACCAGATCAAAGAACGTTTCATTGGGGATCTAATGATCGTAAATTAATGACAGTGCCTTTTGACGAAAATCCATATTCAGCGTTTGCTAGTTTCTTAAAAACTGACGAAGGTGTAGATATTTATAGATCTATAGAAAAAAATCTATAAACAAGTGATTATATATTAAGGCGGCTAATGTCGCCTTGGTGTATATTTAAACAAAATTCATATGGCAATAAATATAAACACGGTATATCAAACGGTATTAACAGTACTAAACAAAGAACAACGAGGTTATATAACCCCAGATGAGTTCAACAAAATTGGTACTCAGGTGCAATTAGACATATTTGAACAATACTTTGAAGATTTAAACCAACAATTACGTGTGCCACAAGCTGATGTAGATTATTCTGATAGAATAGAAAACATAGATGAAAGAATTTCTATATTTAAAACTTTTGGTGATGCTACATATGACAGTATAACAACCCCAAATAATCCTTTTTGGAATTTACCAGCGGTTGATACTTATAATAATACAATTATATATACAGGGGTAGAACCTACAAATCCCCCTTTTCCTTCTACTATACTCTCTTTTTATAGATTAGGTTCAGTAGTTTATAATATACCAAGAGGTATCCCAGTAGAAATCCAAAGACTTCAAAGAAGTGATTACTACGAAATACAAAGATCAAGATTAACTCAAGCAACTAAACTTTTCCCTACATATTTGTATGAGAATAATAAATTATATATTAACCCTACGGATATTAGTACTAATGGGGAGGTTACTGTAGATTTTGTAAGAAAACCTAGAAATGTTGTATGGGGATTTTCAATAGGAACTGTAGGGCAATATATTTATGATTCAGCAACATCACAAAATTTTGAATTATCTGAAGCAGAACAGACTTCATTGATAGTTAAAATTCTATTGTACGCTGGTGTTGTTATAAAAGATCCTCAACTTATACAAGTAGCTGCTGCTAAAGAACAAGCTACAGAAGTTAATCAAAAAAGTTAATAAAATATGGCTATTCCAGATGGTGGTTTAATCACCGAAACTAACAGACAATATTACGCAGGAGCCCAAGGTTTTGTAGTAATCGCTTTACTAGGTCAAAGTGCTTTTACATTTACTTTTGACACTGATTTAAGCTTAGGTAGTTTTGATCCTACTAATGATGACTATGGTTTAAATAACTTCAAACTTTATACTAGTCCGGACGGATTTACCTATACTGAATATATACTAGCATATACATTAGTGGGTAATACAATTACATTAGGTGCTCCACTAGCTCAAAACATGACTATAGTATGTCAATTAAAAAGTTTAACAGGGGGAAACTATGGTGATAAAGATGCTTTTGGTACTACCGTTGAAAATAATTATGGTGGTTATTCTTATGTTACTTTAAATGATATTATAAATAATTTCATAGTAGCTTACGTAGGAGCGGGAAAATTAATACCTAGTGTTAAAAGAACTGATCTTATATTTCACGCAAAACGTGGCTTACAAGAATTTAGTTATGATACTTTAAAAAGTATTAGATCTCAAGAACTTACTATTCCTCCAAGTTTAGGTTTAGCTTTACCACAAGATTATGTTAATTATGTAAAACTATCTTGGATAGATCAATTAGGGGTTCAACATCCTATATACCCTACAAACAATCTTACTGATAGTCCTTATAATATACCAGCACAAGATAGTTTAGGTGTTCCTTTACAGGGTGGGGACGATGATAATATACAAACTCCTTCAATTACAGAAGAAAGATGGCGAACTGCAAATGTTAATTTATTAAATCAAAATTTTAATAATGATCAATTTAATCAAGGATTAGATTGGTGGGGTTATGATTGGGGTAATGGAGGTTATTGGTATATGGCTTATGGTCAGGCTTATGGTATGGATCCACAAACAGCAAATATAAATGGTTGGTTTAATATGAATGAACGAGAGGGTAAAGTAGCTTTTTCTAGTAATTTAGTAGGTCAACTTATTATTCTTGAATATGTTTCAGATGGTTTAGCTTATGAGTTAGATAGTAGAATACCTAAAATGGCAGAAGAAGCTTTATATGCACACATAATACATGCTGTTATAGCGTCTAGAATAAATCAACCTGAATACATCGTACAAAGATTAAAAAGAGAAAGAAGTAGTAAACTAAGAAATGCTAAATTAAGATTATCTAACATTAAACTTGATGAGATAGTTCAAGTTATGAGGGGTAAATCTAAATGGATAAAACATTAAAATTAAATGGCTGAAGTTAAAAACGCTTTTATAAAATCCAAGATGAATAAAGACCTGGATGACAGGTTGTTACCATCGGGAGAATATCGCGATGCACAAAACGTTCAAATAAGTAGATCAGAAGGATCGGACGTTGGGGCATTAGAAAACGTTTTAGGAAATACAGAAATATTATTTTCCGCTAGTAATTTAAGTTTTTCTACTCTAGTTGCAGCACCAAATATACAATGTATCGGTCAATTTGTAGATGAAAACAATACTACTATATATAGTTTTTGGACAGATAATTTTGACACTTTAGCTGCTACTAGAATTATTTATAATCCTGCGGCAAAAAACTATATTATGGCTTATAATATCCAAAGCCAACAATTTACTGTATTAGTAGAAGGTGCTTTTTTGAACTTCTCACAAACCAATCCTATAATAGGTGTTAACGTAATTGAAGGATTATTATTTTGGACAGACAATAGAAATCAACCTAGAAAAATAAATATTAATTTTGCCAACGGCTTAGGTAGTACTTATACGATTCCTACTTATTATGTAGATGAAGATTCTATATCTGTATCTACATACAACCCTTATCAACCTATAGAAGTTTTAAATGTAAGTAGTTTAGGGGCTGCTCAAATAGCAACAGCTACCACTGATGGAATTGTTGATAATTCTAAAACAATTATATTAACTTCTGTAGTAGGAGCTTTGACACAAGGTTTAGGAGTATCAGGTGCAGGTGTAAAAAGTGGGACTATAATAACTAAAGTGGTTAGTCCAACAAGCATTGAAACCAATAAAGCTAACATTATAGATACTGGTATTCCTTTAATATTTAGAGGTTTAGAAACTACAATGTATGATGTTACAAGTTTGATTTTGCCAAATGGTGGAACAGCTTCAGTTAACGGGACTCCAACCGCCACCACTCTTATTCCGATAGATGGTATAACCGGTGAAATAATTCCCGGGGCTACTGTAACAGGTGCTGGAGTACTAGCAGCAACTACTGTTGTAAGTTATACCGCACCTAATGTAACAGTTAATAACACTTTAACTTTAGCAGATGATGTGGTTTTAACATTTAATGAAAATCCATATTTAGAAACGGACTACGGAGGTGATCCTCAATTTTTAGAAGATAAATTTATAAGATTTAGTTATAGATTTAAATTCGACGATGGTGAATATTCTATATTTGCACCATTCACACAATCTATGTTTATACCTAAACAAGATGGATATTTTATAAGTGATGATGAAAAACTTACTTATGAAAGTACTATTGTACAATTTATGGAAAATAAAGTAACTAAAATAGATTTACTTATTCCTCTTCCTGCCACGCGAGCTACTCTTCAAGCTATAACTACCTCTCCAATTAAAATTACTGAAATAGATATTCTATATAAAGAATCTGATGGTCAAGCTATAAGGGTGGTAGACACTATTAAAGTAGAAAATACACCCCCGTGGAATGATAATTTGATTGATGATGTCTATATTTATACTTATGAATCTACGAAACCCTATAAAACTTTACCACAAGATGAATTAGTGAGGGTTTATGATAGGGTTCCAGTACGAGCTAAAGCTCAAGAATTAATAAGTAATAGAATTACATATGGTAATTTTCAAAATAAACATACTCCACCCGCTTCTTTAGATTATCAAGTAGGTATATCAGACAAATATGCTAACACTATTAATGCGACAAGTTATAGTACAACAGAATATCCTAATCATTCAGTTAAACAAAATAGAAATTATCAAGTTGGGGTTGTTTTAGCAGATAAATTTGGGAGACAATCTACTACAATACTTTCTAATAATACCGCTGCAGTAGCTGGTGGTGATATATTTGGTGCAGATACTGTTTATAGTCCTTACCGTTGTGATCCTACAACTGTAGATTGTGGAGATACTACTGCTCCAGCATGGCCTGGTGATTCTTTAAAAGTTTTATTTAATGACACTGGTGGTGGAGCTATTACAAGTAATGGTCCAGGTGTAGATGATGTAAGTTTGGGTACTCCGGGTCTATATAATGGAGATAAAACAAGTGCAAGTTATAATCCTCTTGGATGGTATTCTTATAAAATTGTAGTAAAACAACAAGAACAAGAATATTACAACGTTTACTTACCTGGTGTAATGAAAGGTGAACCAGCTGATCCCACAGCGCTTAAAACATCTAATATCGTTTTAATAAACGACAATATAAATAAAGTTCCTAGAGATCTCAACGAGGTTGGTCCCCAACAAAAACAGTTTAGAAGTTCTGTACAATTATTTAGTAGAGTTGAGAACGATTCACTACTCTTAGCTGTGGATGGTAATAAACAATTTTATCCTGGTAGGTTATCAGATACAGTTAGTATTATTCAAGATGTAAGAGAATTATTTGATGTTCCAGGATCTACTGTAGTGACTTCAACAGTTGAAATCAATGGATTTTTTAAAGCAGGATCTAATCCTTTAATTGGACAAGTGGTTACAACACAAGAATTTGGAGTTACTAATACCGCTTCGCCAGGTCCTTATCCTACGTTAGAAAATTTAGCAATTTATGAAACAGAACCTGAAGTCTCAAGATTAGATATTTTTTGGGAAACATCTACGTCTGGTTTAATAAGTGATTTAAATACTGCAGTGGCTACAGATACAGGTGGAGTTCAGAGTACGTTAGCATTTGCGTTTGATCTTAAAGAAGATGATGTTAGTGGAACTGTAGTGTCTGGTGGAAGTCTTTTTTATGGAGCAGATGTGGTTGGTCTTCGAATAAATGATGCTAGAATATTAGGGTGGGATGGTGCTGAAGTCGATCCTAGTGTAGGTAGTTGGGTTGTAACAAACGGTGCAGGAACTATAATAACAAGTCGATTTACATTGATTGAAGCTGGTGATGGCAGTGCTTTAACGCCTTATGAATATACTTTACAAACTAATGATACTTTTTACTACGGTCCTTTAGCAGCTACTGAAGAAACTTATTCATTTAGTTTTACTTATACTATTAGTGCTGTGGATTACACTCCGCCTGTACTATCAGGTTCATTAGGTAATATATCTCCAACAATAGATGGGGTGTGTCCTAGAGGCTTAGTGGCCGCAATTCCAAGTTTACCAACAGTAACTACTTTAACTGGTCTTAATGGTTCAGCTGATCTAACTCGTAATACAGCAAATTTAACCTGGTCTATAGTGTCTCAAACTCAAGGTGGAGTTCCAGTTAGTATATTTACTATGACAACTATTAGTGATCAAGGTGTAATAACAGCCGCTACAGGAGCTGCGACCTATATAGTTGTTGCTAGAGTAACTGATGCAGGTGGATTAACTGCTGATTGTACTTTAAATATTACGCTTGGACAACCTGAAATTCCTGGTATATTTGTTCAAACCTCTCCTCCTATGAATGATGGAGATGGTTCGAGATATTATTTTAGTCCTAATTATACTAATTTAGATACAGCTGGACCAATATCTTCTTGGGTTTATGGAGCTTCACTTATATCCCCTACCACTTCTAATAGCAGTCTTTACTGTACACCTCCACAAGTGGGTAATTATACTTTTATTAGAGATAAACAATTAGCGGGTTTAGGTATAGGTGAAGGAGCTTTTTATGTGCAATTCTTAGGAGAATCAAGTAATACAGGAATTGCCGCAGCGATTTGGGTAAATTCAACTGTAGAATATAGGGCAAGTTCAGCTAGTCCTTGGACCGTAGCGATAGATGTTGATAATTCTTTAATTGGGGTGAGTACCACGTCTAATTATACTGGAGAATTTGATGGTACGTATGGACCAGTGGGTGAAGGTGGTTGGTTTGGCAATAGTTATACGGCTAATGAAATGGTTTTAGATGCTAGTTCAAGTAGTACATCTGGAATGAGAAGAGTTTATGCTTTTGATTTACCAGGTGAATATAGAATAACTAATGGTGCTTTAGAAGGAAATGGATGTAACTGGAATAATTGTTCCTCTACTAAAAATATTAATGTAAGTCAAGGGTTTATAATGGGTGATTATAATTATGCAGGTGGAATAACCACACCTCAGCAATATCAATATAATGTAAGTGGAAGTACTTACTATGCCAAAGAACATATAACTAAATATGTCACTCAACTATATACTGATTTAAATCTTACAACAACAGTGGTTTTTGGAACTACTGTTACTAAGACATTTTATAGACCAGGTGTTAACTGGGAATATACTAAAGATGGTGCTTATACAGCCACTTTTAATGCACTTGGGCAAAGAACCACTGTATCTGCTCCAGTACTATATCCATAGTAATTAAATAAATAAATAAGTGATAATAATATGGGAGCTATTATAGAAGTAAAATACTTTAATTCTTTTCTTTTGAAAAAGACTTATACTCACACTATCCCTACAATGGCTGATGGACCTAGATGGAATGGATCATGGGGTGTACCAGTTGGGGTTTCTGGTCACTACCCAGTTTGGGATCTAGCAACTTATGTAACACCTGCTGATAGTTGGGTTATAGAAGAGGCGAGAATAAGAGGTGGTTATAATAATACAAATGTAGATTATGGTGTTAAGGCTTACTTAGTAGAAGATGAACCTAATTCTTCTATCAGATTTAATGCAATGATTTATTCTGGTATTTTTAATTCTAGAACGGGTATAAATAATTCAAACGTTTTTTCTGTAGGTACTGACATTACAAGAGCAGCGGATCCTATTAATGGTTCTATACAAAAATTATATGCTGAAGATACTTCGTTGATTATTTTCCAACAAGACAAAGTAAGTAGAGCGCCTATAGATAAAGATGTTATTTATAATGCTGAAGGAGGTGGAAGTTTAACAGCTTCTAGTAGGATTATAGGTGATATAATTCCTTATGCAGGTGAATATGGAATTAGTAATAATCCAGAAAGTTTTGCAGTGTATGGATATAGAAAATATTTCACCGATAAAAATAGAAATGCTGTTTTAAGACTATCTAAAGATGGTATAACAGAAATATCCCAGTATGGTATGATTGATTATTTTAGAGATCAATTTGGAGCCTTAGATAGTCAAATTTGGGGTACAGGAAAAGCAATTGGTACTTTTGATATTTACAATAAACAATATGCATTATCTTTACAACAAAGTCCCAAAGCTTTAGATGGAGAAGTTAACCCTTCCCCATCAACTACAACCTTAGTTTTTGACGAGCGAATATTAGGTTGGCCAAGTTTTTTTAATTATATACCAGATCAAATCTTTAGTTTACAAAGTAGTTATTATAGCTTTAGAACTCTTCCGGTTTATATTGGAGATGAAATTACAGGGTATACTAATGGTGGATTTTGGAAACATTATGATGTATCACAGTCAAGAAATAATTTTTATGGAACTCAATACGATTCTTCTATAAAATTTGTATTTAATCCACAAGTTAGTTTATCTAAAGTATTTAAAACAATTAACTACGAGGGTAGTAACGGTTGGGAGGTGAGTCAGTTTGACGCCGCCCGATCTTTTGAGTTAGTTGACTCTTGCGATACAATATTAAGCTATACAGATGGAGCATATGATTCAGTGGGTAACGTTGGCGCATTAGCAGGTTATCCTAGGTTTTATGCAGGTTTTGTTAATAAAGAAGGTAAATATTTTGCTAATCTAGTAAATAAAAGCACAGCAACACCAGGTGAAGTTATTTTTGGCGCCGCGATGACAGGTGTTAAAGGTTACTATGCAACTGTCACGATTGAAACAGATGACACATCGAGATCTAATCCAGTAGAATTATTTGCGGTGTCATCTAATTTTGTAGAATCATCATATTAAATTAAATTAAATGGAATTAAAAACAAGATCCCTAAAAAGTTCAGATTGGAAAACTATTTGTTCTTGGTGGGAAGGTCATAAATGGCCTATATTACCTAAAGATGCTTTACCAGAAAATGGTACTGGTGGTTTTATGGTAGAAGAAAATAACAATCCTGTTATAGCGGGTTTTATATTTAAAACTAACTCAAAAGGTTGTTGGTTAGAGTTCATAGTCTCTGATCCAGAATATAAAAAAGATAGAGAAATTATAATAACAAAATTAGTTAACGATGCTCAAAAATATGTAAAAGACTTAGGTTATAAATACATGTTATTTATAGGTAAAAGTAATGGGCTTAGAAAAACAATGAAAAAATTAGGGTGGAGTGAAGATCCATCCCCAACATTTGAACTAATGAAAACACTAAATTAATATGGGAGTAGCATCAGTCGCTCTTATCGTTGCCGCCGCCGCCGCAACCACAGCAGCAACAGCAGCTGTAGTTGGAGGAGCCATTCAGTCGGGTAAAGAACATAAGGCAATGCGTAAAGCAAGAACTAAAAAAGAAGAAATGGAGTTTAAAATAAAAGAACTCATGGATGATAGACAGGACATTATAAACCCTTATGCAGGTACTACATCGCTAGCCGGAATGGCAAGTGATTTAACCGGTATGATGCATAATCCTTTTGAAGGCTTAGGAGTAGCAACTCAAGCAGCAGAAATACAAGCTGAGGAAGCGGATATATCACTAGCTAATACATTAGACATGTTGAGGGCAACTGGCGCTAGTGCTGGTGGAGCAACTGCTTTAGCTCAAGCTGCTCTCGCGAGTAAGAAAGGAGTGTCCGCTAGTATAGAAAAACAAGAAACTATTAACGAACAATTAAGAGCACAAGGTGATCAAGCCCTAATAAAAGCACAAGTACTGGAACAACAAAGATTGCAAACAATTGCTATATCAGAAGGCGCTAGAGAACAAGCCGCGCAAGCACAAGGTAAAATATTTGAATATGATGCTCAAGAAGATAGAACTAATGCAGATATTAGTTATATTATATCTAAAGAAACTGGAGCTGCTCAAAGAGAAGATGCAGCTACTCGACGTAGAGATGCTGCTGTAGCTGGAATATTTACTGGAGTAGGTGAAGTGGCTAGTGGTGTCGCAAGCACTGCTGGAACTGCAGCTGTTAGTGATAGAAGATTGAAAAAGAATATAAAACTTATAGGAAAATCTTCTAGTGGATTAAAAATTTATGCATTTGAATATATTGATAAAATATTTGGAGATGGTATATGGCAAGGGGTGATGTCTGATGAAATATCGCAAGAAGCCGTTATAAAACATGTTGACGGGTATGATAGAGTGGATTATTCTCAACTAGATGTAGAATTTAAACAAATATAAGACATGGGATATAAATTAACAGGGGCAGATTTCACAGCTCCTACAGAATTATCAGTTAACGTGGGGGCAACAGTAGGTAAAAGTCTTGGAAAAGCGTTTGCTGATATAGGAGATGCTTTTGCTGCCCAGCAAAAAGAAACAAATAAACAAAATAATATACAGGACGAGTTTGAGACACAGCTTTTAGTGACTAATCAAAAAAAGATTGATGATGTTTTAGCCGCGGGTCCATCAGCCGGTTATAAAGAGGGAACTACTTTATATGAACAATGGTCAGCCGAAGTTGTAAAACGAGGTAATGCAGCAACTCAAGCAACTATAGATATACGGTTTGGAGACTTAACACCTGAAGAAAAAAAGGAGAAATTAGATATCCTCAGTAGTTTCAATAGGTATTCTAGCAACAGTATGACATCAATGAGTGGTCTTAACGCAGATGTAGCTGCTTTCCATGATCCAAAAAAGAACCCAAATCAAATAGTTAGGGGTAATATTGGAAGCGGAGAAAACCTTCTTAATTTGGTTACCATAACACAAATGGGAGGAAAAGATGCTACTTCTTATTTTGGTAAGGGCGCTACTTCTTCAAGAGTTCTTAATGTTGAGGGAAATGATAACGAAATAATCGCTCACACTGAGATTCCTATAAGTGGGGACTTTTTTAATAATATGAGAAGTGCAAATCCAGAGTTTGATAAGATAATTTTAGCTGGTTTAGACAATGGAAACATAAGTTTCAATCAAGATAAAGATAAATTAGTTTTTGATAGGAAAATAAATTTAAAAGCTTATGAAACAGATGGGACAACTGGTGAAGGTGGATACGATTTTGTTTATGATGCTGGTACCGCTATAAATCAAAATGAAACATTGAAAGCTGCTGGATTTTTAGATGAGGAAGCTGACCTTACAGATGATGCGTTTGCAACAAACAATTCTATGGGTACGCCGCTTGACACGACGGACGATAGATCTATAGTCACTTTTCAAGAAACAAGGAATCTTGCAAATAATAATATAGAAATAAAAACTTATGATGTTTTAAATATGTATGGACTGGTTAATAATAAAACTTTTAAAAAAGAGGTGGATGCTACAGCTGGGATGTATTTAAGTGTTGGGGATCCTCAAATTATAGCTGGTAGGTTACACAAAAACTATGGTATAAACAATATGGAGCCATTTGAGGATTTGTTTACTATGGGGGAACCCTCTAAAATAGGAGCTAAATTAATCGCTGATGGTGTAACGCCAGCTGAATTTTTTGCTAAAGCTCCGACAGCGGACCAAAGGAAATTTTTGAATTATGTTATTGGTCAACACATATTCAACGACATGTACAAAAATCAAGAAGCAGGAAAAGGTGGTGTAAGTTTAATAAAAAAGAAAGCTACAGGTCGTTTTCTTAAACACTTACAAGATAGCAACATACTAAATATTGCTGGTGAACTTTATGGGAAGGGGGATGATGTTTATGTTAGGCAAACACTTAACACGCAAAAAATTACTGCACCAGGTGTAGGTAACGTATACGATAAAGTTTATAAACAATACGCGGACAATCCAGAAAATGCACAAGCTATTTTTTCAAGTCCAATTAAAGTA
>TARA_R110000751_G_scaffold4210_14_pt1 | contig 19941 bp, 19 predicted proteins | sample TARA_R110000751 | Tara Oceans TARA_R110000751 (sample SAMEA4398001) | marine metagenome | biome: Polar Biome; feature: [MES] marine water layer (ENVO:01000295) within the mesopelagic zone...; material: water (ENVO:00002006), including particulate matter (ENVO:01000060) such as...... | reverse complement strand
CAGCTGGAGGCGCGCGCTTTTCTTTGTCCGCCGGACAAGGCATAGGCTTGCGACCATGAAAATCGCATTCTTCGGAGACGTCGTCGGCAAGCCCGGCCGGGCTGCTGTCCTTGAGCATTTGCCCGGCCTGAAGGCCCGGCTGCGGCTCGATTTCGTCGTGGTCAACGCGGAGAATTCCGCCGGCGGTTTCGGCCTGACCGAAGCCATCGCCAACGAATTCTTCGCCGCCGGGGCCGACTGCCTGACGCTGGGCGACCATGCCTGGGACCAACGCGAGGCGATGACCTACATCCAGCGCGAGCCGCGCCTGCTGCGCCCGTTCAACTATCCGCCCGCCGCCAATGCGCCGGGCAAGGGCGCACACCTCTTCCCCCTGCCGGACGGGCGCCGCGTCGGCGTGGTCCAGGTGCAGGGCAATGTCTTCATGCGCCAGTCGCTGACCAATCCGTTCGCGGCGGTCGACGACGCGCTCGATTCCATGCCGCTCGGCGTCGTCGCCGATGCGCTGATCGTCGACATGCATTGCGAAGCGACCAGCGAGAAGATGGCCATGGGCCATCATTGCGATGGGCGGGCCAGCCTCGTCGTCGGCAGCCACACGCATGTGCCCACCGCCGACACGATGATCCTCGAGAACGGCACCGCCTACCAGACCGATGCCGGCATGTGCGGCGACTATGACAGCGTCATCGGCATGCAGAAGCAGAACTCCCTCACCCGCTTCATCACCCAGCTGCCGGGCGACCGCTACCAGCCCGCCCTCGGCGATGGCACCCTCTGCGGCACCTATGTCGAAACCGACGACAAGACCGGCCTCGCCGTGCGCATCGAGCCGATCCGGATGGGTGGGCGTTTGAGCGAGCAGGTGCCGGTTTAGCCGCCGGGGCTTTACACCGCGCGGTCCGATTTCCACCACTTCGCCAGCGAGATTGCCCGCGGCTTGCTGGCACCCGCAAGCACGAGCAGGCCCGCCAGGATGCCGAGATTCTTGATGAAGTTCTGCATTTCGTGCCCGCCTTCGACGCCGTCGAAATTCCAGAAATCATGCAGCAGCGCATTCACCAGAAGAATGTAGATCACGAATCCGAACGCCACGAACCGTACGTGCCGGCCGCTGATCAGGGCCAGTCCCCCAGCGACGTTGACCACTGCGGCGAACCACATGAGCGGCGGTGCAAAGCCGACACCGTGATGCTCCATCAGCGCGACATGCATGTCAGGCGCGAGGAATTTCATGATCCCCGGCACGAGGAAATACAGACCGAGCAAGGTCCGCCCGGTCGCGATTTCCCATTTGGTTTTCGTTTCGTCCATCAGCTGTCTGCCATCCTTCTGTGAGACTCATAGCACGTTCTGACTGCCGTCAGGGCGTCACGACCGGGAACCAGAAGTCGGGCCGGTCGAGGGTGCCGAAGAGGGCGCCGAGCACCAGTGGGCTGCCCTCGATGGCGGCAGCGCCCGATTTGAGTTGTTCGGGCAGGGTCGTCTGGCCCAGCAGGACAAGGTCGAACACGGCGCGGTCAATTGTCAGGGTCGCGGCGGCATCCTCACTGGCGCCCTTGCGCGGCACCATGACCGACTTGCCGATCTGGAGTGTCACCGCTTCACCGCGGTCAGGAAAGACCAGGTTCACCGCGAACGGATCACCCGTCATCTTTTCGGGATTGAACCGGGCGGCGAGGGAATCCATCAGGTCGAGCGTATCGACGGCGCGCAGGAATTCCGGATTGCCGAGCTGCGGGTTGCCAAGGCTGGGAATGCCGTTGCGCAGCTCGCTCGCGCCAGCGAGGTAATAGCTGCGCCAGGCGCCGCTCTCGGCCTGGAAGCCGAGCTGTTCATAGGCGGCAGCCAGCCAGTTGCGGGCTGTCTCGTTCTCAGGATCGGCGAAGACGACATGGTTGAAGACTTCGGCGGCCCAGCGGAAATCGCCCGCGTCGAAGGCTTTCGCGCCGAGGGCCAGCGTGGCGTCTGCCCCGCCCATCGCGTTGACATAACGGGCTGCAGTCACGACATGCGGCAGCTTGTTGTACTCAGCGGGCACACCGCCCCACCAGCCAAAATAATACTGGTAGACCGCCTTGGCATTGTGATTCAGCGTGCCGTAATAGCCGCGCGTATTGAAGGCATCGGCCTCGCTCTCGAAGGCCGGTTCCTCCACGGCCTCGGCGGCCTCTGTCATCGTTGCGCCAGCATTCGCTGCGCGCAGGGTCTGGTCGTGAACGTAGCGGTAGATATCGCGCTGGTGCGTCAGCAGGCTGGCGACGTTTTCCTCGCCCCAGGTCGGCCAATGGTGCGAGGCGAAGACGAAATCGGACCTGTCGCCATAGGTTTCCAGCACATAGTCGATGGCGCGGGTCCAGCCGAGTGCGTCACGGACTTTCGCGCCGCGCGGGGTCAGCAGGTTATGGAACGTGGCCGTGACGACTTCTGCCGTGCACAGGGCGCGGCGTTCGGGAAGGTAGAACATGAATTCGGCGGGCGCTTCGGTCCCGGCCGCGTCGATGAATTCGAATGTCACGCCGTCAACCACGCGCTGCGTGCCGCGCCCGGAAATTTCCTCGGTCGGTGCGATCAGGCTGATCGTGCCCTGCGGCAGGCCGGGGCCAAGGCCGGAGCCGACATGGGCGGTCGGGTTGCGGGGAATCGTGTTGCCGAACATGAAGGTCGAGCGGCGGCTCATCTGGTTGCCCGCGATCAGGTTCTCGCTGACGGCGTGTTCGAGGAAGCCGATCGGCGCGAGGATGGGCACGTTGCGGGCCTTGGCGTCTTCCTCGGTGATCACGCCGCGCGCACCGCCAAAATGGTCGGCATGGCTGTGCGTGTAGAGGAGGCCGGCGACAGGCCGCTCGCCCAGTGTGTCGTTGACCAGTTTCAGTGACGCGGCGGCGGTTTCAACGCTGGTCAGGGGATCGACGATGATCCAGCCGGTCTTGCCTTCGATGACGCTCATCACGGAGAGATCATAGCCGCGCACCTGCCAGATGCCGGGGCCGACTTCGAACAGGCCATGCTCGGCGGCGAGGCGCGACTGGCGCCAGAGCGACGGGTTCACCGTGTCGGGCGCGTCGCCCTTGAGGAAATCGAATTGCGGGATCGACCAGACCACGCCGCCGTCGGCATTAAGAATGGCGGGGGCGTCGATGAAGGCGATGCGGCCCCGGCTGGCATCTTCGACATCGCTCTGCTCGTCCAGCGGCAGGCGGGCGGCGAGCGCGGTGTTGGCGGCCCGGGTTGCGTCTGTGGCAACGCCTGCCGGTGGCGGCGCGGGGACGTCAGGGGCCGGCGCCTCGCCGGAGCAGGCGGACAGGACAATGGCGCATAGCGAGAGCATGTATTGGCGCATCTTGGTCTCCTCCCAGGAGTTTTCTTTACTTTCAGGAAATGACACCGCTCTGCAAGGGCTGACGCCGGGGTGCTTGGAAGTCTCGTCATCCTGCGCTAAAGGCCACGCTTCACGTTTCCGACCCCAAAGAGGTTTTCATGGCCGGCCATAGTAAATGGGCAAATATCCAGCACCGCAAAGGTGCGCAGGACAAGAAGCGCGCCGTTCGCTTCGCGCGACTGTCGAAAGAGATCACGATCGCGTCCAAGATGGGCGGCCCCGACCCGGACGGAAACCCCCGCCTGCGCCTCGCCATCCAGAACGCCAAGGGCCAGTCGGTTCCGAAGGACAATATCCAGCGCGCCATCGACAAGGGCGTGGGCGGCGGCGGTGAAGACTATGTCGACATGCGCTATGAAGGCTTCGGGCCGGGCGGCGTGGGGATCATTGTCGAGGCCTCGACGGACAACAAGAACCGTACGGCGACGGACGTGCGCACGGCGTTTTCCAAGAATGGTGGCAATCTCGGCGAAACCGGCTCGGTCTCTTTCGGTTTCGACCAGGTTGGCGAGATCGAATATCCGGCCAGCGTCGGCACTGAAGACGAAGTCATGGAAGCGGCCATCCTGGCAGGCGCCATGGACGTGGAATCCGATGCGGATTCCCACTTCATCTATACCGAGCGCGAAGAGCTCCAGACTGTCGCCGACGCACTGGCCGAACATTTCGGCGCTGACGTGGAGGCGAAATCAACCAAGCTGATCTGGAAGCCGCAGAACACTATTCCGGTCGAAGGCGATTCTGCCGACACGCTGATGAAGCTGCTCGATGTGCTCGACGAGCTCGATGACGTGCAGAACGTCTATGACAATTCCGAACTGTCGGATGAAGAAGCGGCGCGCCTCGGCGGCGCCTAGGCGGGCACTTTCGTTGGCGGAAACGCGCCCGCGCGGCTGAGCGATGATGACACCGGATGCTGGAGGACTTTCTCCAGCCAGTGGGCCGTCGTGATCAACCTGCCGAGATCGAGCCCGGTATCGAAACCGGCGCGCTCCAGCATGTAGACAACGTCTTCGGTGGCCACATTGCCGGTTGCCGCCGGTGCGAACGGGCAGCCTCCGATACCGCCGCAACTGGCATCGATCACATCCACGCCGGCATCCACGGCGGCCGCCACATTGGCGAGCGCCGCTCCGCGCGTGTCGTGGAAGTGCATGCGCAGGAACACGTCCGGCGCCTCCATGCGCACCCGCTCGATGCGCGCGCGCACGTCCCAGGGCGTCGCCACACCGATCGTATCGCCGAGGGCGAGTTCATTGACGCCAGCCCGCTGGGCCTGTGCCGCAAGATTGCCGACCACGGCGATATCGACGTCGCCGTCATACGGATCTCCGAACGCAACCGAGATCGTGGCCGAGAGGGGAATCCCTGCTTCGAGGACCAGCGGCGCGCACTGGGCCAGCATGTCGGCGCTTTCCTGCGGGCTCATGCCCTGGTTGCGCCGGCCGAAGCCCTCGCCTGCGACCAGCACGAAATTGATCTCGTCGGCGCCGGCATCGATGGCCCGCAGGACGCCCTTTTCGTTGAGCGCCAGCGCGATGTGCCGGGTCGGGCGCGACCGGTCGAGGCCGGCGAACACGGCAGCGGAATCGGCCATTTTCGGCACCGCCTTCGGATTGACGAAACTGCCCGATTCCATGCGGCGAACGCCGGCATCCTCGAGGCGCGAAATGAATTCCAGCTTCTGCTCGACGGTCAGGTTGGCCGGGTCGTTCTGCAGCCCATCGCGCGGGCCGACTTCGACGATATCGATACGACGTGTCATGGAATCTGCCTGTCCTGCCTATTTGCCCTGGAAGGCCGGGGCGCGCCGTTCAACGAAACTCGCCACGCCTTCCTTGAAGTCGAATGTCGTGAAGCTTGCCGCCATTTCAACATCCGCTTCGGCAAGGCTCTCGGTATAGGACTGGAAATAGGCGGCCCGGACCTGCCGTTTCATGACCGCCAGAGAGCGCGGAGATACCTGTGTCGAGAGGAAAGTTGCGAGTTCCTGCACATGGGGCATCAGCTCGCCAGCCGGCAGCGACTTGTTGACCAGGCCGAGGTCTGCGGCTTCGGCGCCGGAGAACTTGCGGGCTGTGAACAGGAGATCGAGCGCGTTGGCTTCTCCAATGAGACGGGGCAATAGCCAGCCGATGCCGTGCTCTGCGATCAGGCCACGCTGGGCGAAGGCCGTGGTGAACTTCGCGTCGTCGGTCGTGAAGCGCAGGTCGGCGAACAGGGAAAAGACGAGGCCGATGCCGGCGCACGGGCCGTTAATCGCCGCGATGATCGGCTTGGGGCAAGCATAGAGATAGCCGAACCGGCCATCATAGACTTTCTCGAGACCGGTGGGCGCCGGGCGCTCGACGCCTGCCGTGGCCGTTTCGGCCGCGCCGCCCGTATCATCCTGGATGTCCTGAAGGTGGTTCATGTCGGCCCCGGCGCAAAATCCGCGGCCCGCGCCAGTAATGATGATGCAGCGCACGTCCGGATCGTCACCTGCGGCCCGGATGGCCGTTTCCAGTTCCATCTGCATGACCGGGGTCCAGGCGTTCAGGCGCTCGGGACGGTTCAAGGTGAGTGTCAGGACGCCGTCCTGCTGCGTCTCCAGAATTTGCGTGTAGGCAGCCATGCTGCGTCTCCTCCGATTGTTTTGGCCAGTCTAGACCGGTTTAAAGGAAAAGGGCAGCGGGGCTTGACCTCGGCATCATTCATGGGACACCGGACATCATGACTGACTATTCTCCTCCTCTTGCAGGCCCGGCCCAGGACGAAACGCTTGAGTTGCGCCCGAAATTCAACGCTGACGGATTGATCGCCGCCATTGCGCAGGATGTCGCCAGCGGCGAGGTGCTGATGCTTGCCTGGATGAATGCCGAGGCGCTCGCGGCCACGCTTGCCACGGGCCGGGCAACCTATTGGTCCCGCTCGCGCGGGGCGTTGTGGGTAAAGGGCGAAACCTCCGGTCATACGCAGGCGGTGGTCGAGGTGCGGGTCGATTGCGACCAGGACGCCGTCTTGCTGCGCGTACGCCAGACAGGCGGTGCTTGCCATACGGGGCGGGACAGCTGTTTCTATCGCGTGGTCGGTGCCGATGGCCAGACGCTTTCGTCGGACACGAATCCCGACTAGTCTCGCCTCAAAGACCAAACCTGAGGGAAAACACAATGCGCCTGACACACTTGTTTATCGCGGCATCCACGGCGGCGATTTTGTCCGCCTGTACGCCCAAGACCGAGGCACCCGCGCCCGAAGCCGCACCCGCCGAGGCGGAAACGGCGGCTGCCGAAAAGCCGCTGCATGTCGCCGTGCTCGACTGCGGTACGATCAAGGTGTCCGATCTCGATATCTTCTCGTCGGCGGGCGATTATGCCGGTCAATCGGACACGCTGACCGACACATGTTTCCTGGTCCATCACCCCGGGGGCATGCTGCTTTGGGACCTCGGCCTGCCGGGCATGCTCGTGGGCAATGGCGAGAACACGCAAGGCGTGTTCACGGTCTCGATGGACAAATCGATCACGGACCAGCTGGCCGAGCATGATATTGTGCCGTCGGAAATCGATTATGTCGCGGTCTCGCACAGCCATTTCGATCATATCGGCCAGATCGACCAGGTTCAGGGCTCTACCTGGCTGATCAACCAGAAGGAAAAGGATGCGATGTTCCCGCCGGACGGCTCGGCCCCTTATGATCCGAGCCTGGCACCGACCTTCGCCATGTTCAGCCCGATGGAACAACAGGTCATCGGCGACGAGCATGACGTGTTCGGCGATGGGTCGGTCGTGATCTTCCAGACTCCCGGCCACACGCCGGGCCATTCCTCATTGCAGCTGATGATGCCGGAAAGCGGCCCGATCCTGCTGACGGGAGACCTCTATCACCGGGCCGAAAGCCGTGAGCTAAAGCGCGTGCCCCGCTTCAATTCCAGCGAACCTGACACGCTGGCGTCGATGGATGCGTTCGAAGCCCGCGCCGAACGCCTTGGCGCCAAGGTGATCATCCAGCACGAACCGGCTGATATCGAACCGTTGGGCGGCGTCATCCGCTAGGGCCGCAAACCTGAAGGCGGGAACTAGTTCCCGCCTTCGAGCAGCCTGCGGGCAATGACCATGGCCTGAACTTCACCGGCGCCCTCGAAGATGTTGAGGATGCGGGCGTCGGCCAGCAGGCGGCTGATCGGGTATTCGACCGCGAAGCCGTTGCCGCCATGGATCTGGAGCGCATTGTCGGCGGCCGCCCAGGCGACACGGGCCGCGAGCAGTTTCGCCATGCCGGCTTCGAGGTCGCAGCGCTTGTCGGCATCTTTCTGGCGGGCCGAGAAATAGGTCAGCTGGCGGACGCCGATCAGTTCGGCGGCCATCATGACCAGCTTGTTCGAGACGCGCGGGAAGCTGAAGATCGGATGGCCGAACTGGTTGCGGTCGAGGGCGTATTGCAGGCCGATCTCGAACGCGTTCTGGGCCACGCCAATGCCGCGTGCGGCGGTCTGTATGCGGGCGCTTTCGAACGTCGCCATCAATTGCTTGAAGCCCTGGCCTTCGACGCCGCCGAGCAGGTTTTCCGATTTCACGCGGAAATCGTCAAAGCCGATTTCGTATTCCTTCATGCCGCGATAGCCGATGACTTCGATCTCTCCGCCGGTCATGCCGTCAGCCGGGAAGGGGTTGGCGTCGTCGCCGCGCGGCTTCTCGGCCAGGAACATGGACAGGCCGGAGAAATTGTTCGTCGCCGGATCGGTGCGCGCGAGCACGGTCATCACGTCGGCGCGGACCGGGTGGGTAATCCAGGTCTTGTTGCCGGTGATGGCATATTCGCTGCCGTCGTCGGTCTTGACCGCGCGGGTGCGCAGGCTGCCGAGATCGGAACCGGTATTTGGTTCGGTGAACACGGCGGTCGGCAGGATTTCGCCGCTGGCAATCAGCGGCAACCATTTCTGTTTCTGGTCGTCGGTGCCGCCAATCAGGATCAGTTCGGCTGCGATCTCGCTGCGGGTGCCGAGCGAGCCGGTGCCGATATAGCCGCGTGAGAGTTCTTCGGAGACGACGCACATGGCGATCTTGCCCATGCCGAAGCCGCCGAATTCTTCCGGGATGGTCAGGCCGAACACGCCGAGCTCTGCCATCTCGCTGACGACATCCATCGGGATATAGTCGTTGCGCATGTGCCAGCCATGAGCGTGCGGCTTGATCTTGTCGCTCGAGAATTTCGCGAACTGGTCGCGCACCATGCTCATCGTCTCGTCGAGTCCGGTCTCTTCCACCGTGTTGCGCGACAGGGCGTCGGGCAGGAATTTCGCGGCGGCCGCCATGGTGGTCGTCGTCTTGCCTTCGAGCACGAAGCGCTGGATCGGCGGCGCGAAGAGCAGCTGCATGTCGGCCATCGAGCAGCCAAGGTCGATCGGGCGGACGATTTCGCCCTGGTTCATCGGGATGCCGCCGATCAGCTGGGAGCAGTATTCGCCGAACAGGATCTGCGAGAGCAGCGATTCGACCTCGCCGAAATGGCCTTCCGCGTCGAGGCGCGCGGCCCACTCGGATGTCTGGCGCAGGGTTTCGAGATAGGTCGCGATCCAGGCCAGGCCATGCGCCATGTGCTGTTCGCGCTCGAGCGCCTTGCGATCCGGCTTGCCGTCAGGCGTCATCAGCTGCTTGCCGGCGGCGCGCGTAGCAGCCGCGACATAGGCTTCAAGCGCCGAAACGGCGCCAGCCATTGCCGGCACGAGCCCCGTCATGACGGGTGATTTGTCGATGGTTTCGCCTGCCGTGCCGTCCATGATGTCCTCCGGGAATGCATATTGTTTGGTACAGTATAGTGCGCACGGCCAAAGAGTCATGGGCGGATTGTGCGGTGCAACAACGCAGGCGGCCTCAGGCGTCCATCCGGCGGTAGCGCCGTGACTGGGCGCGGACCATGGCGCGGCCGAGGGGTTCGGGGAGAATGCGGGTCAGGGAGGCCAGCGTCTTGTTGACGGCGCCGGGGACGACGACCGGCTGGCCCTTGTTGACCGCATCAATGCCGGCTTTCACGACAGGCGCGGCCTGCATCCACATCCATTTCGGCATCTTGTCGGTATCGTCGCGCGTGCCGTTGACGTCATGGAACTCGCTCCAGGTGAATCCGGGGCAGAGAGCGGTGCAATGGATGTCGGGCTGGCCGGTGGCGGCGCATTCGGCATTCAGGCTTTCGGAAAACTTGATCAGCCCCGCCTTGACGCTGGCATAGAGCGTGTGGCCTGCGCTGCCGGCAGCATAGCCTGCGAGCGAGGCGACATTGATGATGCGGCCATAGCGGCGCTCCGCCATGCCCGGCAGCACCTTGTGCGCGAGTTCGATCGGCGCGGAATAGAGGACACGGATAAAGGCGGCCTGTTCCTTCCAGTCGGTATTGAAGAATGTTCCGGGCAGCCCATAACCGGCATTGTTGACCAGCGCATCGACGAGCCGGTCCTGGCTGGCCAGCGCGCCAAGGATCTTGTCGACCGCGTTGGCGCGGGCAAGATCCTGGACGATCGGGATGACACTAATACCATGTGCAGCCTCAAGCTCGGCCGCCAGCGCCTCGAGACGGTCGGCCCGGCGCGCGGTCAAGGCAAGGTCCCAGCCAAGCGCCGCATACTGACGGGCGAATTCCGCGCCGATGCCCGCTGATGCGCCCGTGATGAGGCAAAGTCGTCTGTTCATGATGTGCCCTTTCGCGTTGTCCCTACAGCAGTGTCATAATTATCACATGAGCGGGGCAAAAAGTGTCGCCTACTTGTGATTTTTCCGCCGATGTCCACTCTTTGTTTTGATTTTGAGTGCCCAAAGGCGGTCATTCAAGATTGGACACCCAACGTCGGGCGCCCATCAAAATCCAGAGGAGGATACTCATCGTGCAGTTCAAGACTGTCCTGCGAGCTGCCACAGCCGCTGTGGCCATCGCATCCATCACCACGCCCGCCTTCGCCCAGGAAGAGGCCGCCCCCGAAACTGACCGTACGCTCGAGACCGTCGTTACTCTGGGTACGCGCGTCGCCAATCGTTCCGCTCTCGATACCGCTGTCGCTGTTGACGTGGTCTCCTCGGCCACGCTCGAAAAGATCGGAATCGGCGAACTGAACCAGGCCCTGTCGGTTCAGCTCCCGTCTTTCAACTTCCCGCGCCCGGCCCTCAATGATGGCACGGACTCGGTCCGCCCGGCCTCGCTGCGCGGCCTCGGCCCTGACCAGACGCTGGTCCTCGTTAATGGCAAGCGCCGCCACATGGCCTCGCTCGTCAACGTGAACGGATCAATCGGTCGCGGCACATCGGCTGTCGACCTGAACACGATCCCGACCTTCGCGGTTTCTGGCATCGAAGTGCTGCGTGACGGTGCGTCGGCCCAGTACGGCTCGGACGCCATCGCCGGTGTCATCAACGTCAACCTGCGCGAAGCCTCCGAAGGCGGTGCAGCAGAAGTCAGCTATGGCTGGCGCGAGACGGAGTATACGGTTCCGGTCAACACACCGGCTGCCGGCATGGGTGTCACAGTCCCGGCGAGCGGTGAAATATCGCGCGAACGCTCTGACGGCCACGTCGTCACACTGGCCGGCTGGAAGGGTTTCCAGCTCGGACAGGACGGTCACCTGACCGTTACGGCCGAGTACAAGGACCAGCAGCACAGTGAGCGCTCCGGCTTCGACGTGCGCCAGAACTATCCAACGCCAACGGGTGGCGGGTTTGATCCGGGTGAAGCAGTGATCAACCGTTTCAACGCATGGACTGGCGAGCCTGAGCTCGAGCAGATCACGCTGTTCGGCAACGCCGGCTACGACCTGGAGAACGGCGTCGAGCTTTACGGCTGGGCTAGCTACCAGGATCGCGACACGACGTCGGCGGGCTTCTACCGCCGCGCACAGGACACCCGCAACGTCATCGAAATCTACCCGAACGGCTTCCTGCCACTGATCTCGCCAGAAACGACCGATGCGTCGCTTGCTGGCGGTGCCCGGTTCGACATGGGCGGATGGGACATGGATACGTCGCTCGTCTATGGCTCGAACGAGATGCAGTTCACGATCGAGAACACGCTCAACCGTTCGATTGGTCCATCGTCCAAGACATCGTTCGATGCCGGCGGCTTCAAGTACAGCCAGGTGGTTGCCAACTTGTCAGCCGTCAAAGGCTTTGCGGTTGACGGCCTTGCCTCCGATCTCAACGTCGCCTGGGGCATCGAAGCGCGTCAGGAAATGTACGAGATCAATGCGGGAGAACCGGACAGCTATCGCAATGGCGGCGTGTTGCTGCCATTGGGCGGATCGGGTTGTACTACCCCCACCGCCGCACAAATCACGGCTGGCGGCTGTGCAACTGCTTCCGGCGCGCAGGTGTTCCCGGGCTTCCGTCCGGCCAATGAAGTTGACGAGGACCGTACAGCTGTCGGCGCCTATCTTGACCTCGAAGCCAACGTGACAGACGCGTTCCTCGTGTCGGGTGCCGTCCGGGTCGAATCCTATTCCGACTTCGGTGAAACGGTCACCGGAAAACTGGCAGCCCGTTATGACTTCAACGACAATTTCGCCCTGCGCGGCTCTGTCCAGAACGGCTTCCGTGCACCGTCCCTGCAGCAGCAATACTTTGCGACAACGTCAACGAACTTCATCAATGGTGTGCCGTTCGACATCACAACCTTCCCGGTCACAGACCCGGCGGCCATCGCTCTGGGTGCCAAGCCGCTCGATGCCGAAAACTCGGTCAACTATTCGATCGGTGCCGTGTTCCGGAACGGTCCGCTCAACGTGACTGTCGACGCCTATCGCATCGACGTGAACGACCGGATTGTGCTGTCCGAAAACCTGACGTCGCAGGACGTGCGTGACTTCCTTGAAAGCGAGGGCTTCCTTGGCTCGGGCGGGGGTCGCTTCTTCCTCAACGGTGTGGATACGGAGACCTCCGGTGTCGACATCGTTGCGAATTATGCCTTCCCGGAAACGGACATGGGCAAGTTCGACGCGACGTTTGGTGCCAACTTCAACAAGACGGACGTGACCGCAGTGCCGGCCATTCCTCAGCTCACGGCCCTGCCGTCGAACCCTGTCCTGTTCGGCCGCGTGAACGTGTTGACGTTTGAAGAAGGCACACCGAAAGACAAGTTCACGGGCTCGTTGAGCTGGGAACGCGGTCCGTTCGGTGCGACGGTTCGTGCCATTCGCTACGGCGAAGTGCTCGTGCCAAGCTCGAACCCTGCCAACGATTACACGATCGATCCAAACACGCTCCTCGACGTCGAGGGCCGTTACACCTGGAACGAGCGCGTAACCCTGTCGATTGGTGCGGACAACGTGTTCGACGAGTATGGTGATCCGGCGCCTGCCTCCCAGAACGGCACGGGCAACACGCCATTCTCCGGCTACATCCCGTACGGCAGCTCCGGCCGCTTCGTCTACGGAAAGGCCAGCGTGAAGTTCTAGTCACGCGGCCTTCAGCCCACAAACAAACGCCGCCCCGAAAGAGGGCGGCGTTTTTCGTTGGGCCGGATGTTCGGCGAGCGTCTAGCGAATGCCCACCGGATTGATGATGGCCTGCACCGTGCCTTCAAGGCGGGGCGCGCCCAGCGTGAAGAAGAATTCCGTCACGCCATCGGCGGCAAGTTCGTCTGTCACCATGTTTTCCAGGATGTAGACGCCGTTCTTGGCCAGCATGGTCAGGTGCCCGTCAAACGGCCGCGCCTCGTTCTCGAACGGGATGACTTCAACCGCCCATGTATCCGATCCAATGGCGACAACGCCGAGGTCTGCGAGGTGCTGGATGCCGTCGACACCGATGCCTGGTTCGGCGGGGCTGAGTTCGGCAGCCCCTGCCTGTGATTTCATCGTGCCGGTATAGAAGAGCACGACGTCACCGGCCTCGATGGTTACGCCCGCTCGCTTGGCAGCGGCGTCGATCTCGGCTGTGTTGAACGCCGTGCCCGGCGCGACCGGATCGCCAAATGCCTTGGTCATGTCGAGCAGCACGCCACGCGTCGCAATCGGCGGCAACAGGTGGGTGCCGAACTGTGTCAGGCCGGACGTCGTGACAAAGTCGGCCACGGGCACGCCATTATAGTATTCATGGTTGATGCCCATATGGCCCAGCCCGTCAATCTGGCTGCCAATGCCGACCCAGACATCGACAATATCGTCATTGCCGGTCGCCATGTTCTCGCCGAGCGGCGTGCCCGACCCGTCCGACAGCTGCAGCACCGTCACGTCATATTCGCGCGGGCCATAGGCCGGTGTGTCGCGGCCCGTCACCATACCGAGCGCATAGGTCTTGCCGGTCGTCACCAGTTTTGCCGCCGCGGCGGTTTTTTCTGCGCTCAGATTGTTGAGCGCGCCCAGCCGGTCATCGGCGCCGTATTTCGACGGGTACCAGCTTTCGCTCGCAACGCCGTCCGCGACCAGATCATCGGCCTGTGCCGACTGGCATGCACCCAGCACAAACAGGCCCGCTATCATCAAACGCTTCATTTTCTTCCGTCCTCCCACGACTGGTTTTCGGCCAGCCTATATCCGGGGGGCGCATGCGCAAGCCTTGTCAGGCCCGGCGGACGAGGAATCCGGCGCGCGGGAAGTGGACATGGATGGTTTCCGCCTCGGGCGATGTGCGCTGCAGGATCAGGCGTTGCGCATCGGCGTGCACGAGTTCGCCCTCGACCCAGACCTGGCCATAATCATCCGGCGCAACCGCCACATCGTCACCGGGGGAAAAGCCCTGCGGTTCATCGAGCGTCGTTGCCGCCACCAGGCGCGGCGCGGCCGTCTTCCCGATCGCCAGCGCTTCGGCCGACGTGATGGTTTCGGGCGCCTGGCCTTCGGTCTCGGTCAGCCTGTCATACCAGGCGCGCGTCAATGGCGCCGATTCCAGGCATGCATTGGCAAAGTCCGGCACCGTGTTCATCACGAACCAGACATTCATGTAGGCATGGACGTCGACGAAGCCGGGTTTGGCGCCGATCAGGTAGACGCCGGCGCCAGCGCCCTTGCCGGCCTGGAGGCGCTCTTCCAGCAACATCAGCCGGGCACGCCACTGGTCGCGCATCATCGGCGCCACTTTTTTCATGCCCTCGGTGTCGAAGGGGCGGCCAGAGAGGGCCTCGCGGTCCTTCTTGAAATCCTCGGGTACGCTGTCGGCGCGCTCGCCGAAGATGACGGCAACCGACGACTGGAACCAGCGCGCATCGGTCCACCCGGCCACCATCTGGGCGAGGCCCTCATGACCCGGCGTGCGCAGTGACGGATTGGGGAAACGGGATTCCAGCTCACGCAGGATGATCGCCGTGTCGCAATAGATATCTGCGCCGATCTGCATCACCGGCGTGCGGCGATAGCCGCCCGTCATCGGCATCAGGTCGGGCCGGGGCATGATCACCGGAATCTCCACGCGTGAATAGGCGAGGTTCTTCAGCTTCAGCGCCAGGCGCACCTTCTCTGCAAACGGAGACGTCGGATATTCGTGCAGAATTATGCTGCGGGCATCTGCCATGGGTATGAACCCTCCCGTGTTGGCCAAACGATTACTTTGCAGGCGTTCCGGCAAACAGGGAAGGGAATTTTCCTGCGATCAGAGCGCCGCCAGCGCCTGGTCGAGATCAGCAATGATGTCGGCAGCATCCTCGATTCCCACCGACAGGCGCACCGTGTCGGGTGCAGCCCCGGCAGCGGTTTTCTGTGCATCGGTCAACTGGCTGTGCGTGGTCGATGCCGGGTGGATGATCAGCGAGCGCGTATCGCCGATATTGGCGAGGTGGCTGAAAAGTTTCACGCCTTCGACCAGTTTCACGCCCGCCTCATGCCCGCCTTTCAGGCCGAAGGTGAACACGGCACCGGCTCCCTTTGGCAGGTATTTCTTGGCCCGGTCGAAATGCGCGTCGCCTTCGAGGCCAGCATAACGCACCCAGCTCACCTTCGGGTGTGCGCTCAGGTGCTTGGCGACTGTCAGGGCATTGGCGCAATGGCGCTCCATGCGCAGAGGCAGGGTTTCGCACCCGGTCATGATCAGGAACGCGTTCATTGGCGACATGGCCGGGCCGAGGTCGCGCAGCGAGAAAGCGCGTGCCGCAATGGCGAAGGCGATGTTCACGTTCGACCCGTCCGGGCCGAGCGGCAGCGCGGCGAAGGCCTCGCCGAACACCATGTCATTGTAATAGGATTGCGGGCTGGCCATGGTCGGGAACTTGGCCTTGTGGGCAAGCCAGTCGAAATTGCCGCCGTCGACGATCATGCCGCCGATCGAGTTGCCATGGCCGCCGATGAACTTGGTCAGGCTCTCCACGATGATATTCGCGCCATGCTCCAGCGGCCGGCAGAGGTAGGGGGACGCCATCGTATTGTCGACCATGAAGGGGACGCCATGCTTGGCAGCGATCTTGGCAATTGCAGCCATGTCGGTGACGAGGCCGCCCGGATTGGCGAGGCTCTCGGTGAAGATCACGCGCGTCTTGTCGTCGATCGCGGACTCGAACCCGGCCACGTCGTCAATATCGACAAATTTCACGTCCCATCCGAATTTCTTGAACGCGTGGGAGAGCTGATTGATCGAGCCGCCGTAAAGCTGGCGGGCGGCCACGATATTTGCGCCGGGTTCCATCAGCACATGGAAAGCCAGCAATTGCGCCGCGTGGCCGGACGCCGTGGCGACGCCCATCGTGCCGCCTTCGAGGTCGGCAATACGGGCCTCCAGCGCGCCCGTGGTCGGGTTGCCCAGGCGCGTATAGATGTTCCCGAATTCCTGAAGGGCAAACAGGTTGGCGGCATGGGCCGCATCCTTGAACACGAAACTGGTTGTCTGGTGGATCGGCTGGGCGCGCGACCCGGATACCGGGTCTGGCGCACTGCCTGCGTGGATGGCGCGCGTGGAAAATCCCTGAGTCATTCGTGTCTCCCTTTTTTCAAACTTGTCCGGACCTCTTGTAGCGCCAGACGCCAGCCTGCACAGGCCTTGCATCTAAAAGATCTGTTCAGCTGCATTGGCCGCAAGAAACGGGTGGAACGGGTTTGCCCCAGCAGGCAAACTGCCTGTCATGACACTGACACTTGCCCCCCTCGACGAACGCGCCCTGGCCTATGACCGCATGGCCCGCGCCCTTGATCACCTCGGCGACACCTGGCGCGACTGGCCGGATCTTGCCAGCGTGGCGGCGGCGATGAACCTCTCGCCCAGCCACTTCCAGCGCGAATTCACGCGCTGGGCCGGCGTCAGCCCGAAACAGTTCCAGGCCGCCCTGGCCCATGGCGCCGCTGGCGACCTGCTGCGCGACGGCGCAAGCGTGCTCGATGCTGCGCTCGAGACCGGCCTGTCGGGCCCGGGCCGCCTGCATGACCTCTTCATCGCCCATGAAGGCCTCACCCCCGGCGAAGCAAAAGCGGGCGGGGCAGGGGCGGACCTGGTCCTCGGGAAGGCGCCGACCCCATTTGGGCTGGGTGCATGGCTGATCGGACCGCGCGGGCTTGTGGCGCTCGGCTTTATCGACGAAGGCGCGCCGCAACGCACGGGGTTCGAGCATCAGGGCGTCGGCGAAGCACAGGCCTTTGCAGACCTTTCCGCGCGCTATCCCGGTGCCGACATCCGGCGTGACGATGCCGAGGCGGTGCGCTTTGCCAGGCGTGTCTTCGAGTCGGGTGAGCCGATGCCCGTGGCGCTTTATGGCACGCCTTTCCGGCGGCAGGTCTGGCGCGCCCTGCTCGAGATTCCGGCAGGCACAACACAGACCTATGGCCAATTGGCGAGAGTGTCCGGCAATCCCAAGGCGGCCCGCGCGGTCGGTGCGGCGGTCGGGGCAAACCCGATCAGCTGGTTCATTCCCTGTCACCGAGCCCTTGCAGCGGACGGCCGGCTCCATAACTATCATTGGGGTGTGGCGCGAAAGCGTGCCATGCTGACCTATGAACGCGCCCATGCCGCCTGAACCGGCAAACTGGGCAGACGGCCACTCGCCGCAAACCCGGACCTGCCTGTTTTTCCATGCTGCCGATGATCCTGCTTTTCGTGGCCCTTCTCGCCTGGGGTGCACACCTCGCATGGCGATGGAAGACGACGCGCGACTTTGCCCCTGAAGTGCTCGCTGCGCGCAAGGAAACCGGTGAAATCCCGGCTGACATTGACGATGCGGAGTTCACGGACCTTTACCTGCGCAGCGAAGGCCCGCGCTCGGCTACTTATTTCTTCGCCTGCGCCACGATCGTCTCGATCATGGTTGCGCCCTTCGTGGCGGCCTTCAACATGGTCTGGCTGGCGCTCTGGCGCGCCTCCGGATCATCCCCCGTGTTCGAGACCGGCACGATGATCCACACGTTTTCCGTCTTCCTGGCGATCATGGGCTTCATGATCCTGCTGCTCGCCGTGGCGATGCGGCGGTATTACGCCCTGATGCCACCCAACCTGAAACAGGTCGTGCGCGACCTCAATGGAGGCCCCTCATGAGCATCGAATACCTTCACACGATGGTGCGCGTCGCTGATGTCGACGCGTCGCTCAAATTCTATTGCGAGGGGCTCGGACTCGAGCAGGTCCGCCGTGTCGACAATGAAAAAGGCCGGTTCACGCTGGTCTTCCTCGCATCGCCTGCAGACGTGGAACGCCTCGGCGGCGTTCCGGAGAATGCCAATCCGACCCAGCTGAATATCCCGATGATCGAGCTGACGCATAACTGGGACCCGGAAGACTATTCTGGCGGCCGCAATTTCGGCCACCTCGCCTACATGGTCGACGATATCTATGCGGCGGTCGAGCGCCTTGCCGCGCAGGGCGTGCCGATCAACCGCCCGCCGCGCGACGGCCATATGGCTTTTGTCCGGTCTCCGGACGGCATTTCGGTCGAGCTGCTACAGAAGGGCGAGCGCAAGGCCCCCAGGGAACCATGGGCCAGCGCCGAGAATATCGGCGCCTGGTAGAAAACCCGTGCAGATTGGCTGAACTACGGTAAGTCTCTTCCAAACTGGGAGGACTATCCATGTCAGCATTTGCTGTTGCGACACTTTATTTCGGCCTGTTCGGCTTCCTGATGCTGGCGTTGAAGCTGAACGTCGGCCGCGTCCGCGCGAAGGAAAAGGTCATGTTTGGCGATGGCGCCAACGAGGCCATGCAACGCGCGATCCGGGTGCAGGGAAATGCTGTTGAGGACGTCCCGATCGTCCTGATCGGCATTGCGGGGCTTGCGGCCCTGGCGGCACCGGTTGTGCTGATCCACGCGCTTGGCGGCAGCTTCTTCGTCGCCCGCATCCTGCATGCAATCGGTCTTGGCGGCACGTCCGGTTCCAGCTTCGGGCGGATGGTCGGCACATTGGTCACGCTGATCGTGAAACTGGTTACCGCAGGCGCCTGTGTCTGGTTCGCGCTGACCTAGTCCAGCGCGCCGATATAGGGCAGGCCGCGATACTTGCCGGCATCGTCCATGCCATAGCCGACAAGGTAGCGGCCCGGGGAATCGAAGGCACAGAAGTCGACGCCGTCTTCGCCGCGCGGCGCCCAGGGCTTCTGCGTCAGCGCGCAGGTGACCACTTCGCGGGCGCCCTTGGACAAGAGGTGGTTCTTGGCGAAGGCAAGTGTGCGCCCGGTATCGTAGACATCGTCCAGCAACAGGACGCCGCGTCCCTCGACCGACCGGCCAAGGTCGGCCCGCACCACGACACGGCCGGAACTCTCGCGTGCATCGCGGTAGCTTTCGAGCCAGATCACATCGAGGATCGGGTGCACGCCGCGCCGGGCCAGCGCCTTCATCAGGTCGGAGGTGAACGGTGTCGCGCCGATCAGGATCGACACCGCCGTCCAGTCACCCGGCAGGCGCGGCGCAAGTACGTCGGCCAGTTGGTCGATGCGCGCCATCAGTTCATCCTCCGTGACGAGCACTTCGATCTTCGGCATGTCTGTCATTCAATCGGGCTTTCGGTCTCGGAATCGGCTGTATCCGGCGCCGGCTCGTCGGTTACAGTCTCGGCTTCGGGTTCCGGCTCTGGCGGAACATCGTCGCGGTCGACGAAGGACAGTTCGATCTCGAAACTTTCCATCGGTGCCTGCTCAAGCACGATCCTGAACGTGCCGGTGTCGCCTGCGTCGAGTTCGCCGGGCGTGATGGTACCGAATTTCTGCGCGACCTGCTTGCCGCGCTCATCCATCAGGCTGACACGCACGGCGGGCGTCTCGACCGTGCTGCGGGCGACGTTCACGGCCTTGCCCGACACCGTGACGACGGGAATCGTGTCATTGAAGGTGCGGCTGCGCTCAATATTCTCGAACTCAAGGCCGAACCGGTTGACGGAAAAGCCGGCCCGCTTGTAGGCGGTGGCCGATTCCGGCCAGAATTTCACGACATCATTGCGGAAGATGATCGCGGCGAGGCCCAGCGTGAAGAAGACCGCAGCGGTCACGATCCACGAGACCAGCGCGGCAAACCGGCTCTTGCGGCGGCGCTGTTCGCGCACGCGCTCGCGGTAGATTTCATGGGCCGCAGGCGCCGCGGCGTGCTCATGCCCGGCCACGCCTTCGGGCCGTACGAACCAGCTATGTCCGCAGGTTGCGCACTTCACAGTTCGCCCGCTTTCACCGATTGTTGAGTCATCGGCGAAATACTGGGTCTCACAT
>TARA_R110000751_G_scaffold3930_1_pt1 | contig 19947 bp, 17 predicted proteins | sample TARA_R110000751 | Tara Oceans TARA_R110000751 (sample SAMEA4398001) | marine metagenome | biome: Polar Biome; feature: [MES] marine water layer (ENVO:01000295) within the mesopelagic zone...; material: water (ENVO:00002006), including particulate matter (ENVO:01000060) such as...... | reverse complement strand
GTTTGACATTGATGAGTCGTGAGTTATTTGACACTGAGGAATGACAAAACCGCCACCGTCATTCCGGTAGTCTTTTAAGCCGGAATCGGTTTTTCTCAAAGGGTAAGACTAAAGATAGATTCCTGCTAACAACATGCAGGAATGACGAGTTGTTTGGTATTGAGGAGCCGTGAGGTGTTTGACATTGATGAGTCGTGAGTTATTTGACACTGAGGAATGACGAGTTATTTGACACTGAGGAGTCGCGAATTATTCGAACTTGAGCAGCCAACCAATTTAACCTGCATTTCCCAGCCTTTTTCTGCTTTACTCTGCCCTTCTTTGCCCTTATCTGCCTTTCCCTGAACTTATCTGCTTTACTCTGCCCTTCCCTGCTCCTATCCAGGAAAATGCGTTTTAAGCCACGAAAATGTCAATATGGCATAGAGTAGGTCCACTTGTAGTGGTAAGTCTGGGTTAACCACGACTCTGTCGAACTCAGCTAATAACAACGACTGGTTAACTAGGCCCATATCGGCAAGCCGCTGATCTTTGAGAATGTCTCGTAGTTCAGTGGCGTTTTCTCTTACCAAATTGCCGAAGTGTTGGTCAAAAGTGGTTTTTTTGAGATTCCAGCAAACACTGCTGGGTAACCTATCACTCATGGCATTCCTTAAAAGCCACTTTGGATAAGGCCCTTGTATCAATTGTTTAGCGGGGATCGCAAAAGTAAACTCGGCAATAGCAGTATTAAAAAACGGATGGCGTACATCAATATCAAATTGTTGCGCCACTTTTTCATAAGAACGCACTGCATTGTAAGTCGAGGTTGTTTTTAAGCTGCTATATCTGTTGTAACCAACAGGGTCTTTGTTTATATCAAAGGGATTATTAATGCGTGTTTCTTCAATAGATAATGACTTAGCTTTATCGGTTAACCAAATTGGCATGGCCTGTTCATCGGTTCGTTTGCGATTAAGTGTCAGGATTTTTAACACTATTTCTGGTACTAAAGGTTTCACAAATAAGTTGCTTAATGTTTGGCGTTTCGACATTCCTACGGCATCACAAGCCTTGAGTACCTCTGTCACAACGCGCCAATCACCTTGTTTAAACCTTTGTGTATAGGCAACGCTATGCCCCCAGCACATCTCATCGCCGCCATTACCCGTAAGTAGCACATCGGCGCCCGCCTCTTTCACTAAGGCTAATTCTTTTACATAACGAGGTGACAACACTGTTCCCGGACTTTCTAAGTCTGTGGGATACAAGGCTAAAAAGTCGCGATCTTTACCTTCATCCACCGACATTTGAATACTTTTATCAATTTTTAAGAAACCCAACATATCCTTAACCAATTGACTTTCATCAGATTTCTCAGACTGAGTATAGATATGAGATAAAGGCAATACCTTCTTATCTACACCGTTTAAATAGTCGTTAGCCAAAGCGGTAATACTGGTTGAATCTAAGCCGCCACTCATTTGTGACGCTATTAACGACTGCTGGGAATCACAGGCATCAGTCACACTATGGTTTAATAACTCATTAAAACCTTCGGAATACTCTGCCTGAGTGGCTAAGGTGATTTTATTATCGGGATCAATATCCCAAAATTTGGCGATTTTAGCTTTATTATCCAACGGCAATTCAAGCCTGTAACCAATGGGTAACACATTTACCTGCTCAAAAAGTGATATGGCGGGGTTAGGATAACCACTCAACCAACTCGATAAACCCCGCGCAGAAAGCGTCAATTCTTTACCCAACATAGTTTTTATAAATTGCAGGTCGGTAGAAACAATTCTGCAATCTGCATCCTCTACCCAATAAATTGAACGAGAACTAAGAGGGTCTGTTGCGATATGGATACTATTTTGGTCAGCTGCTATGGCCACAAGTAAAAAACTATTTTCCAATTTCGAAAATATTTCACTTTTATCTTGGGCGAACATTTTGCTTAATTTATGTGCAGAAACATCCAGACTGGTGCAATCTTCGCCGCTCAAAGACGACGTGAAAGATATTTTAGTACCCGCAGACTCACCTAACAATATGCTTTTATTAACTATTTTTTTATTAAAGTCAGCAAAATCAAATTTTGGTTCGAACTTTGCACTGTCATCAGAGTATAGAATTAGGTTGTTTTCTTTCTCAATAGAAATGAGGCTAGCAAAGCGCTGCGGATAATGTGTACTCAGTCTTTTGTGGAAGCTATCCAAACCATCAAACATGACATTTTTGTTAACTTTTTGTGAACATTCTTTGAAAACACATATAAACATCAGTTTTACTAACCTTTTTAAGTAAATATCAATGATATCAAGCACAAACTATAACCAATTAAAATTTACTTATCTAAAAAATGAACCAATTGGGATCAAAAACAGTGCAATGTCGGATTTTTTTACAACTTTAATCAACATTTAGTGCCGAAACCCACAAAATACTATAAATAAATTACCAACACTAAATAAAGCACTGATTTATAAGAAAATAAAATAAACGGCCTACTTATTGCATTTCAAAAATTAGATTTAATCGGTTAATTTATTAACTGAAGACAACACCCTAACTTTTGGAGACGGATATGAAAAAGCTTTTACTTTTGGGTTTTCTATCAATGTTTGGCGCAAGTCAAGCTCACGCAAGCTTTACAAGTATAATTACTGGCGCAGATATGGCTGGTTTGCAAGTAACAGCTAACTTTACAGGTGGCCTTACAGAAACGTTAACCTGGCAGGTTATTAGTACTGGTACTGGCTTAACCGACACAGTTTCGTTAGAAGGTGAAGAAGGCGGTGTAAACGGCTCTATGTTTTCACTCACCCAGAAAGGCGACTCTATAGGTAACGTAGACAACAACGGCACTGAAACTTTTTTAGATGACGATGTATTTTTTGGTCTTTGGTCACTCACCAACAAATCTCAGATTATGTTAACGTCAATTGTAATTAGTGCTTTAGGTACCGACGTAGTGTTCGATTCTGAATTCGACGACAACGGAAATGGTTCTGGTTTAGGGCGCGCATTTATAATTAAACCATCAGGCGTAACTGCACTAGCCACCTACAGCGACCTAATTCAAGAAGAGTTATATAGCACCTTATCAATTGCGCTTGATTTAGACAGCCAAGGCAGCATCAACTTTTTTGCAGATACGGATATTAAAAACGTACCTGCACCAGCAACATTATCTTTATTACTACTAGCCCTTGGTGGTTTAGTGGTGCGTCGCAAACAGGCTTAAGGAGAGTTCACATGACTGATTCAACTATTAATTCAAGCGAAAAACGTGAATACGTAAAGCCTGAACTTACAAAAGTAGGCAGCTTAGCTGAGTTGACTCAAGGTTTCTCTGGAAGTGTTCCAGACGAAAACGGTGGTCATACTAAGCGCAACCCTTTCCAGGGGTAGACTGTTTTTTCAGGCTCTAAAGACTAACTTTAGGGCCTGATACTTCTGACAGAAACTAATGTTAAAAGATTTTTATTCTATGCCTTTACATGGCGTAGCTTGTGGCGTTTTGGGCTCAAAAAAAAGCTTACCTTACAATCTGTCTTTGAATTTCGACTCAATAATAGAAAGTACGTTAGGCGATAAAATTTGGTCTTTGGTTGATCAGGGCGAGAGGTACCGCACCGAACTCAACCTATTCAGAAGCGCCACTAGTAGTAGTTTACAAGTAAATTGCGAAGGCCAAGGTGTTTTTAAATTTACTGGCAACCAACTAACCATAGATTGGCAGGCGCTAGGCACAGGCTCTTCCCATTATTTTCAAACGGTTGGGTTAGCCGTTTGGTTAGAGATGAGCCAAGTATTATGTATTCATGGCAATGCACTTGAATACAATGGGCAAGCAATAGGATTAGTGGCGCCAAGTGGCACTGGAAAGTCCACACTAAGCGCAAAATTATGCGATAGCGGTTTTTCATGGATGACCGACGATATGATGGCGTTACATCCAGAAAATAATGGTGAACAGTTTAGAGTTTATCCAAGTTGGCCAATCGCAAGAATGTGGCCTGATTCGGTGCAAACAGAACTGAATGTTAATCACGAATTACTGAGCAAGGTACACGACGGGTTTAGCAAGCGAGTTATAAAACTAGAGGGCAATTTATCCGCTGGTGATACCAGCCAAATATTAACGACAATATATGTACTTAACCGAGTAACTGACACACAAAAAAGCTGTGAAATTAAAACGGTTAAAGGCAGCAGAGCCTTAATACTACTGTTGCAAAACAGTATTTTAGGTGATGCCTATAGAGCCTTAGGTGTTGAACAAAGCAGAATGGCAACTCTAAGTAAGTTGCTAGAAAAAATAACGATTAAAGAAGTCACTTATTGTAACGGAAGTCACAATTTAAACATTGTGCGCAACTACATTCTTGAAGATTTAGCTAAATAACCCGTTAAATATAGAATGCAAAGGAAGTAAATAAAATGACTAAGCAACAGCATGGAATGGTTAAAAATAATACCAATAAAATGGCGGCCTTATATCGCTTAATTGATATTATTTTGATTCAAGTACTTCTCTATGTATGCGTAATGTTTTACACCCAAGGTTACGACGAACATTACTTTACGATCTCACTCATAGGCTCAGTGGCTTTTGCGTTAATTGCAGAATCATTCGCACTCTATCGTTCTTGGCGGGCTGGCTTTTTTACACAAATCATTTTTTATACCTTTACCTGCTGGGCATTTTCATCAGTTGTAGTGTTTGGTTACTTGTTTTTTTCAAAAACAGCAACAGACTTTTCCCGTGTGGCATTAGGTTTATGGATGTGCTCATCGCTATTTAGCTTGATTGCATGGCGCTTTTGTTTTCAGATGTTTTTGTCGAGCATGCGCCGTAAGGGATACAACACCCGTAACATTGCCATTTTTGGTTTGTCTGAAAAAGGAATACGGTTAGCTAAAGAGGTCCTAGATAATCCAGAAACAGGTTACCGTATGGCAGCCTTTTATGACGACCGTGACAAAACTAGGCTCGATGAAGACTATCATTACTATCTTCGTGGCAGTATTGCTGAAGGCATCAAAAACGCTAAGAACAACAAATACGACGTTATTTATATCACCCTGCCTATTCAAGCAAAAGTTCGTATTGAAGAAATGTTATTTGCTTTAGGCGACTCAACTGCCAATGTGCATGTGGTACCCGACTTGTTTATGTATTGTTTAATGCACGGCGAAATGTCGCATGTAGGTGATGTGCAAACCATTAGCGTTTACGATAACCCTATGCAAGGCAGTTTAGGTGTGTTGAAGCGTTTAGAAGATTTATTCCTCTCCATTAGCATTTTATCTGTTATTGCGCTCCCCATGTTAGCCATTGCTCTAGCAGTTAAATTCACCTCAAAAGGCCCTATTATCTTTAAACAAGACAGATACGGACTAAACGGCCGCAAGATAAAAATATGGAAGTTTCGCTCAATGACAGTCACCGAAAATGATGACGTTGTCACTCAAGCAACAAAAGGTGACTCCCGCATCACTAAAGTAGGCGCTTTTTTACGTAAAACATCGTTAGACGAACTGCCGCAATTTATCAACGTATTAAAAGGTGATATGTCGGTCATTGGCCCTCGCCCTCATGCAGTAGTGCACAATGAAGAATACCGCAAAATAGTCGACTTCTATATGCTCCGCCACAAGGTAAAACCAGGCATAACTGGCTGGGCTCAAGTAAATGGAGCACGGGGCGAAACCGAAACAGTCGACAAAATGAAAACACGCGTAGAGTACGATTTAGAATACATTCGAAATTGGTCATTATGGTTAGATTTTAAGATTGTTACCCTTACAATATTTAAAGGGTTTGTGGGTAAGCATGTTTATTAAGAATGCTTCTTTTAATTATTTTTTTATTTCTTCCTCTCGACAAGAAGTCCCTTGCTGTTCAGTGCCGAATAATTTTAGCGACTTCATAACACAAAGTGATGCCATTATCGTCAAACGCATGATTGATTACGTACTCAATACTGCAAACAAAATCTATAAACGTGTTTTGTTTAAACAAGGTATATATATGAATTTTAAATGCTTATAAAAATATAAATCATGTTTAGGATTTGTTCGAATTACAAGCTCGCTGGAAAATAAATAGTATATGGTTAAACCAACAACAACTACTAGACGGATTTTATCTGCAAGCTTTGCCTCATGGGTAGGACTCTTGGCAAATATAGTCATCCAAATCGCTCTAGTACCCGTTTATTTAAGTTATTGGGGAGCTGAGACTTACGGATTGTGGTTAGTATTTTTAAGTATCTGGAGTTTTTTAATAATCATCTACAACGGTTATCAGATATATGTAGGGTTTGAAGTTATTAAGGTGGCTGATAGAAAACCTGCAGTAAACACAATTATGTCCTCTACTATGATTATAGTAATGGGGATTTCAGCATTATTAGTATTCATGAGCTTGATGTTTTGGAAGTATGATACAGGAAGTCTATTAGGCTTATCAGCAGAAATGGCTAATTTATTAGGCCAGCTCTTAATTATATACAGCATTGCTTGGCTAGTATCAGGTTCTTTTCACGGTGTATTAGAAAAGTGGCTTATACCTTACGGTTTTAACCCCTACTTTTCATGGTTTAGAACAGGTAGATTAGTTATTAGCAATTTAGTTGCTGTTATATCGGTTTCTAATGGATTAAGTATTTTTAATACCGTCTTTGTTATGGCTTTATCAGATATTCTAGTTTTTTGGCTGAGCTCCTGCTTCTTAATTAAAGTTCTACGAAGACATGAGTTAGGTTGGTGTAAGAATGTTTCCTTACTGTTGGGTTTAAGCTATTTTAAAGGATCGTCTTATTTGATGCTTAAATACTTATTAGACTCTATCAGAAATGTAGGGTTAAGAATATTGTTAGCGCCATCATTACCTGTTAACCAGATAGCACAATTCACAACATTGAGAACACCCTCAAATATTGTAATGCAAGGTGCCAATAGCTTAGCATTTGCTATACAACCTGAGTTGATGGGGGCAATAAGGGATAAAGAGTTTAATAAGGTATTTGTTTTAAATACATTTATTTGGTTGTTAATTTCCTTTCTAATTATACCTTTCGTTTATACTCTGCAGTTAGTAATGCCATTCTTGTTTGAGCTGTGGACACTTGGTAAGTTAAGTTTTGATAATGAAGTTTTTACCGTTTTTTCAATTATTGTAGTGGTATATGCTTTATATCTACCACTTGAATCAATTGTTAAAGGTAATAATTTAGTTGAAAAACAGGTTTTCATTAGTGCGTTAGCAACGCTACTCTTAATTGCTTTAATATCTTGGTTGTTACCCAGTCACAAGTTGCTAGGCGCAGCATTTGCGTTACTTATTGTAGAAATCGTTGTCTTATTTTTATATCTGATATTTGTTTTCAGCTGGTTAAAAAACGCCGGGTTCAAAGTACCTTATTTTCTGTTTGTAATGACATTCGCAAATTTATTAGTTTTTGCTTCTCTACTTTATTTCATGGTTGAGACAAACAACTATAGATTTTATTTCATGATTATTGGCGTAGTCATTTCAGTATCGTTTGGGTATATGACGTGGCTGTGTTACCCAAAAGAAATAAAGAAACAACTTATAAACCTACTAGTGAGTAAGTTAAAAAAATGAAAATAAAGAGAATTCTATATGTAGGTGAATGCAATGGAAATAGTCTGTGTCGCTTAAATGCAATGAAAAGATTAGGGTATTCAGTTGAGGTTGTTACTCCTAGAAAATTTTTACCTGATTCAGCTTGGGTTAGTCGAATATTCTGGCGGTTTAGCGGAATTTTTTTTGTGCCATGGATAAATGTAGGATTAAAGAAGTTTTTAAAGAAAAGAGCAACTTATGATTTAGTTTGGGTTAATGCAGGAGACTATCTATTCCCTTCATCGGTTGAAATTCTTAAACAGGCAACAAAAAAAATAGTTAATTACAATACTGACGATCCGTATGGAAAAAGAGATGGGAATAGGCACTTAGGATATCTTAAATCAGTACCGCTATATGATCTGATTGTCGTTGTACGAAAACCAAATATCGCTGAAGCTTACCAATTTGGCGCAAAGCAGGTTTATTTTACATTCATGACAGCAGATGAAATAGAGCATAAGCCTGTTGACCTTACAAAGTCCGATAAAGGTAAATATAAGTTTGATGTATTGTTCTTAGGAACGTGGTTTCCGGAAAGGGGGCCATTTATGCTTAAACTTATTGAACTGGGTGTTCCTTTAACCATTGTTGGGCCAAATTGGGGGAAATCCCCTGAATGGCCTAAATTAAAGAATTGTGTAGCCTCTAATGGCTTTTTTGGTAAGGATTATTCAAAAGCAATTCAAGAGTCAAAAATATGTTTAGGGCTTTTGTCGAAAGGTAATAGAGATGAACATACTACAAGAAGCATGGAAATCCCTGCTCTTGGCAGTTTATTTTGTGCTGAGAGAACGACTGAGCATGAGTTTTTATATAAAGATGGGGTGGAAGCTGTTTTTTGGAGAACCCCAGAAGAGTGTGCTGAGAAATGCTTGGGTCTTTTACAAAATCCTAGTCTAATCGATGAAATTTCTAAAAATGGTAATACAAAAGTATATAAGAACGGCTCTTTTAATGAGGATATGATTAAAAGTGTATTAGGTCGAGTGATAAACCAATAATTATGTTTTTTATCATTACTAACATAATACTTTCTCTATTAGTTTACTCATACATGAAACGGACTAGTAACTCTATCACGCCATTTCAATTCATGGTTATTCTTACGTATCTTAGTTACTTAATGTTACCTGTACTATCTGGGTATGAAATAAACTACGTTAATGACTCAGAATATTATGTTTTTATTTTGGGTACCCTACTCTCTTTTTTAATAATTGCCTTTTATGTAAAAAAATCAAAGTTAAATACTAATTTATTAGATTTTAAAAGCTTCGTTTTCAGATTGAATAATATTAGTTTGAGGTCTTACTACTTTCTCGTTTTCTTATTTTTATTTATTGTCTATTACTTTTATGCCCAGTACGGTGTTTTGTTTCGTCTTGCAGTTGGAGAGACTGCTAAAGAAAGTAGTTTATACGGGGTGTTATTTTCTACTTTTTTATTACCACTGTTGTATTTGATTTTGTCTGTTAGTTTGGTGAAAATCATTACTATTAATCATATTGGTCATAAACTTTTAATTGCTAGCGTCTTAATATTTATATTCATGTTTTTGCTTTTTACTGGCCGAAGAGATTTTATATTAGGTTTGTTTTTTGTTTTTTTCATCGTTTCGATTGTGAAAAAAGTTGATTTTTATCAGGTAAAACATATCCCTGTAGTACTAACCTTCTTGATGATTGTAGTTTTAGGGTCAAATATTTATCAGTCCATAAGATTTAGTACATGGATGATCGTTGATAATCCTGGCCTATTTTTTAATACATTTGATTTTTGGGAAGCAGCTTTTGATTTTGATAACACTGAAACAAATCTCACAGTTAGGACAACTGCTTTAGATTTTAATTTATTTTTAGTTAATCAGTACATCTTTGAGCTTAAAGCACCTACCTTTGGTGCGGGAATATGGCAAGAATTAGTAAACTCTATTCCTTCAATATTATTACCTTTTAAAGAATACGTAAATTGGGATACCCTTATAGCTGAACACCTTAGGATACGTGAAGATGATTTTCCTACAACAATAATTGGGCAATTGATTGCAGATTTTTGGCTCTTAGGGTTCTTTTTTTATAGTTTAGTTATTCTGGTATATCTCAAAATCTCTCTTTGGTTTCTTAATACGTTAAGAAACTCTCTTTTAATGTATTCAGTAATTTATGTTCTTCTTGTTTACTCAATTTCGAATATAGAAGGTTCTTTAGGAGGCTTAATCGTTTCGTTAAGAACAATGTTATTTTTCGTTTTCGTTTACTTGACTATGCAATTTATTAAGCAACGAATAAGGTTAAAATTATGATTAAAAAAGATGATTTCAATGAACTTAAATCAACCATATTAAGGGAATGTAAAGGAAAAAAAGTGTATTACCTTCCAAACCCCGGGAATTGGGGTGATGGTTTAATTCGCTATGGAACTATAAAATTTCTGGAAGAAATTAGACTTGAGTACAAAGAACTCACCCCAAATAAAAAGGATTGGATCTTACCGTTTTTACGGGGAGGTGTTGTAATTTATGGCGGTGGTGGTGCTTGGTGCAATAATTGGGAAAATAATTATGTTAAAAAATTAAGTAAGCGATTTAAAGTTATTGTTTTACCTTCTACTTATGAATTTGAGTACAACTTTAATAATGTCATTTTCTATGCAAGAGATAAATTCCAAAGCATAGAAAATGCTTTAAGCGCTAAATTTACACATGATATGGCTTTCTATATCGGGAGTGAGTTTTATACGGGAAATAAAGGATTGGGGATTGGGAATTTTTTTAGAGAAGATACCGAAAGCGCAAATGTAATTAAATTACCTGAGACAAATATAGATATCAGTCATAAAGGCAATCATTTAACACCTGTTTCTCGATTTTTTAAAGAGTTGGATTATTTTGAAACTATCTATACAGATAGGTTACACGTAGCTATTGCTGGGGCTTTATTAAAAAAGGAAGTCCATTTGTATCCTGGTAATTATTTTAAAATTGAAGCGATTTACAATTCAAGTTTGAAACCTTATTTTTCGAATATTACTTTTCATAAGACCGCTGATGATTTTTAAGAACTTACACCCTAGTTTCAAGGAAAGAGTACATATCACTCCAGAACTTTCTAATTTTTTAGATATGTTACGCTGGATTGCTGCGCTTGTAGTCGTAGTAGCCCACATAAGATCCACCATTATGGTGCCATACAGTGAATTGGTTTCATCTAACTTGTTCTTAGATATATTTTATTTTGTTTCTAATATAGGCCATGAGGCCGTCATTGTGTTTTTTGTTTTAAGTGGTTTTTTGGTAGGTGGTAATACTTTAGATAGTTTTATTAACAATAAGTTTTCATGGCGAATTTACTTAGTTAATCGAGTCAGCAGACTTTATGTTGTTTTAGTCCCAGCTCTGATTATTGGGTTTGCTTTGGATTATTTTGGCAGCTATTTATACGAACCTTACTATATGAATGAATATGGTTTTGGCCCATTTGCATATGATGTTACCACAAGAGTTAATTTTGATACATTTGTTATGAATTTATTAATGATGCAAACATCACATTCAACTCAGTTCGGGAGTAATGGGCCTTTGTGGAGTTTAGCTTATGAATTCTGGTACTATATTACTTTCCCTCTGATTTTGGGTCTTATTTATAACAAAAAAACATTAAGCCGTTTTTTCTCTGCGGTTATTTTGGTACTTCTGCTTATTGTTCTAAATACAAATATATTCATTTATTTTGCTTATTGGTTGATTGGGATAATTGTTTATCTTCTTTATAAAAACAAATGCGAGAGTTATTCTCATCTTTATATTTCACTACTAATCTTTATATTATTGGTATACCTGTCTTATATTAATTTTTTTAATGTTTATAAAATTTCGTTATTTTTTCTCGCTATTGCAACAGGCTATTTAATTTATAGTTTACAAACGAGTAAAATTCTCTTCTCCGCGTTTAACGTCAAAATGGCCAGCTTTTCATACACGTTGTACTTGTATCATGCTCCTCTATTGCTGTATTTAGCATCTGAGCTAGGCATTACAAAAAGCCAACCTGAATGGAGTTCATTTGCTTTATTTGTCTTTCTTTTACTTTGTGTTTATGTGTACTCTTACCTTGCATACTTACTTTTTGAAAAGAATACTCTTAATGTCAGGGCCTTCTTACACAAAGTTACAAGTGCTAAATGAAAATTCTATTAATAGCTAATTACACTCTCAGCAAGCAAGAGAGTATGCAACGTTTTGCGGATATGCTTACAGAAGGCCTGCTTGCAGACGGTCACGACGTTCATGTGATGCGTCCTAAAGCAATTTTATGTAGAGGTGAACAGGCCGAGCATGGATTAAATAAATGGTTAGGCTACATTGACCGTTTTTTTCTATTTCGTTGGCAATTAAAGCAAGCTGCTAAATGGGCAGATGTGGTGCATATATGTGATCACTCAAACGCCATGTACGCCAAATGGATTAATAAACCATCTTTAGTGACTTGTCATGACCTATTAGCCATCCAAAGTGGTTTAGGGTTGATAGAAACGAATAAAACGGGGTTTACAGGTCGAGGCTTGCAGAAATGGATTGCCTCTGGGTTACTGGCGTGTACTCATGTTACTTGTGTTTCTAAAAACACACGGGATGAATTAATCAAAACCTTAGATTTCCCAAGAGAACAAACTTCAATTGCCTACAATGCACTCAACTATCCTTATTCTCCTATGTCGCAAGGTGAAGCTTGGGCATTACTTAATAAACGATTACCTGATTTAAAACCATCTTACTTTTTCCATTTAGGTGGAAATCAATGGTACAAAAATCGTAAAGGTGTTGCTGAAATTTTTTTCCAATTAATTCAGTATCCTGAATATAAAGACCATAAGTTAGTATTAGCAGGTAAACCTTGGCCTGATGATTTAAAGGATAAAATAAACACTCTTGGAATAAAAAATCAAGTCATTGGAATCAATGATTTAACCAATGAAGAAATCCGTGCTTTTTATTCAACCACTGGCGCATTAATTTTTCCATCACTTCAAGAAGGCTTTGGCTGGCCTATTGCCGAAGCACAGGCTTGTGGCTGTATAGTTATTACCACAGGAAGGGCTCCCATGACAGAAGTGGGTGGTGAAGCAGCTATATACGTTGAACCTGAAATCCCTGCACAGGCCGCTGAAATTATTCATAAAAAATTAAATGCTCGTAAAGATTTAACAACAGAATCCATTGAGAATGCCAAAAGGTTCTCTATGAAAGCGATGATCTCAGCGTATACAACTGGATATAAAAAGGCCTATTCAATGGATAGAGACAATATAAAATGAAAATACTACGAGTAATCTCTTCAGTTGATAAAGCCAATGGCGGTCCAATTAATGGCTTGCTAAATAGTTCAGCAGAATTAGTTGCTAAAGGGCATGAGGTTACGGTTTTATCTTTAGATAACCCAATAGAAGATCATATTTCTGGTTTTCCCTTTACATTAGTAACCTATAAAAGTTCATTGGGTTCATTAAAATATTCCGGCCAATTTAAATTGTGGCTCGAAAAAAATATAACTAGCTTTGACGTAATCGTTATCCATGGCGTTTGGCAGTATCACAGTTACGCTACCTCTAAAGCTTGCATTAAATACAACATTCCATATGTTTTGTTTACTCACGGCATGCTTGATCCTTGGTTTACCGAAACAAACTTTTTGGGACGAATGAAAAAGAAACTTTATTGGAAGTTTTTTGAAAGGCATTCAATCAATAATGCAGCTCAAGTATTGTTTACGTCTAAAGAAGAATTAAGACTAGCACGCCAACCTTTTAATCCTTATTCAGCAAACGAAAAAGTAGTAGCCTATGGCAGCCCAGTGCCTAACACTGCCGAGTTAAATGCTAAGGCTGCATTTTATGAACACTTTCCAGCATTATCAGATAAACCATTTCTATTATTTCTTAGCCGTATTCATGAGAAAAAAGGAATCGACTTATTAATCGAAGCTATGGGCAAATTACACGACAGATATCCTGACATACAGTTGGCATTGGCTGGGCCTGATCACAACAATTTACGACCAAAATTACATGAAAGAGCAAAGGCCCTAAAAATTGAGAATAGAATCACTTGGTTAGGCATGTTAGACGCAGATATTAAATGGGGCGCATTTTATGCGTGTGAAGCATTTGTATTGCCATCACATCAAGAAAACTTTGGCATTGTTGTATCTGAAGCGCTTTCGACAGGTACTCCGGTACTCATAACTAAAAAAGTTAATATATGGACTGAAGTGGTTGATGCGTATGCTGGTTTTGCAGAAGATGATTCGGTTTCGGGAGTAAAGGACACTTTAGGATCTTGGTTATCTTTAGATACTGAACAGAAAATTCAAATGAAACAAAATTCGGTCGATTGCTATAGACGAAATTTTTCAATGAAAGCTGCCGTTGAGGATCTTGAAAAAACACTACTATCTGTTACTGAAGATAAGTGCAATTAATATGACTAAATTAAAAAACAAAAGCGCATTAAATAGCGCTGTTTTCCCCCTTAGAAACAAAGTCCAAAGAGCTGTTTGGGGAGCTGTATACTTTTTTCTGTTTCGTTTTAGTCCCACTCCTCTATTTACTTTTAGACGTTTTTTACTTTCAGCCTTCGGAGCTGATGTGCACTTTTCAGCTAGAATTTATCCCTCAGCAAGCATATGGCTGCCCTCAAACCTAACCATTGAGGAAAAGGCAACATTAGGCCCAAAAGTTAATGTATACAATCAAGGAAAAATCACTATTGGTAGAAGAACCACTGTAAGTCAGGGCGCTCATCTTTGCGCCAGCACCCATGATTATAATGATCCTTTGCACCCCTTATTATTGGCGCCTATTTGTATTGAAAGTGACGTTTGGGTATGTGCAGAGGCTTTTGTAGGGCCTGGCGTTACACTTAGCGAAGGTTCTGTAATTGGTGCAAGAGCTGTGGTCGTCAAATCAACTGCACCTTGGAGCGTATCTGCTGGCAATCCAGCTAGACACATCAAAGAACGCACAAGGTTTAATTAAATGGAACATAAGTTAAGTCTAATCATTCTTACCTTTAACGAACAACTCCATATCGAGAGATGTATAAATGCAGCCAAAAACCTGAATGCACAAGTTTTAGTGATTGATTCATTTTCAACCGATAGAACTTGTGAAATAGCTAGGGATTTAGGTGCAAAAGTTTTTCAAAATCCCTTTGTTAATCAGGCGCAACAATTTCAATGGGCAATGGATAACTGCGCGGTGGATAATCAATGGGTGCTTCGTTTAGATGCAGACGAAACTATTGATTCAGAACTTGTAACAAATATTAACGAATTTATAAGACTAGATGGTAACGGCCACAACGGAGCTATATTCCACCGCAAACATATTTTTTTAGGCAAGTGGGTTAAATATGGCGGGCGCTATCCATTACCCATGTTACGACTTTTTAGGAACGGGCACGCCCATATAGAGCAACGGTGGATGGATGAACATATTGTATTAAACAACGGTACATCTACCTTTCTACAGGGCGGGTTTGCTGACGATAACCTTAACTCTGTAAGTTGGTTTATTGATAAACACAATAAATATGCTTCGCGAGAAATGGTCGACATTATGCTTAAGCGGCTTATGCCTAATACCGATTCTAAAATTACACAAGCCACCAGTTTATCCATCAAATTGAAACGTTTTTTAAAACAGTCTGTGTACATGAAATTGCCCTACTTTGCGCGACCGTTTATTTATTTTAATTTCCGTTACATTCTTCAATTAGGTTTTTTAGATGGCGGCAGAGGATTTGCATACCACTTTATGCAAGCGTTCTGGTACAGAGCACTGGTTGACCTCAAATGTATTGAGGTTGAGAGAGAATGGCAAACAGAAATGAATATAGCTGAAAAAGTATCAGTCCTTGAAAAGTATAGCGGTTATTCTCTTGAGGACTACAAATGAAATTCATCCTAAACAGCCTTAACTATTCCCCCGAGCTAACCGGTATTGGCAAATACAATGGTGAAATGTGCCCAGAACTTGTTAAACGTGGAATTGAAGTAAAAGCTATGGTTGCCCCGCCTTACTACCCAGAGTGGCAAGTACACGATGGGTTTATAAACGGCTGGTATTCTAAAAGTTTTGAACAAGGCGTAATAGTGCACCGCTGCCCTTTATATGTGCCTAAACAAGCCACCACGGTTAAGCGCATTATTCACTTATCTTCGTTTGCATTTACTTCTGGGTTAGCCTTGTTAGGGCAACTATTTAAAAAGCCTGATGTTATTTTTTTGGTGCAACCTACCCTATTCTGTGCACCCATTGTATTGCTAATAGGCAAACTAACCGGTGCCAAAACCATTATGCATATTCAAGATTTTGAAATTGATGCCATGTTAGGTTTAGGCATGGCTGGTACCGAGCAAGGTAAGGTAGGTAAGTTTGCTAAAACAATAGAGCGCTGGTTATTAAGTAAGTTTGATGCGGTGTCGAGTATTTCTTATAGCATGTTAGATAATGCCAAACGAAAGGGCGTAGCAGATGATAAATTACTGTTATTCCCCAATTGGTCAGACACAGACTTTGTTACTCCTAATACTAGTGGTGATAAGTTAAAACAAGAATGGGGCTTTTCGCCTACCGACCAAATTGTTTTATACGCCGGTAATATAGGTAAAAAGCAAGGGTTAGAAGTTGTGCTTGAAGCAGCACAACATTACCTAGATCAGCCTTCAATCAAATTTGTATTTGTGGGGGCTGGTGCTCATGTTGATGAATTAAAAAATATGGCAAACAACCTGCATCTTACAAATGTGCATTTTTTACCCCTACAACCCTGGGAACGGGTACCCGAAATGTTAGCCTTGGCCAACATTCATTTAGTGGTTCAAAAAAAGGGCGCGGCCGATGCGGTATTGCCGTCAAAATTAACCAATATACTTTCGGCTGGAGGTCATGCTCTGGTCACTGCAGAGTCAGATACTGAACTAGGTAAATTAGCCAAAACCTTTGACGGTATTTACCAATGTGTAGAGCCTGAAAACTTACAGGCATTTCTTGGTGGGTTAGCCAAAATGTTTGAGTTAGATTTAAGTCACCATAACACTGTGGCTAGACAATACGCTGAAGAATACCTAGCTAAAGACAAAATACTCGACAAGTTTGTAGAAGATTTGCAGCAACTTGTTAGTCAATAAAATTCATAATTAAAAGGGATAGAGTAATCATCATGAAAAAAGCACTTATTACAGGAGTCACTGGACAGGATGGCTCCTATTTAGCCGAATTGTTGTTGGAAAAAGGATATGAAGTGCATGGTATTAAGCGCAGAGCATCACTGTTTAATACCCAACGAGTTGATCATATTTATGAAGATGTACATATTGAGAACGCGCGTTTTAAATTACATTATGGTGATTTAAGCGATTCATCTAACCTGATCCGCATAATGAAAGATGTTGAGCCCGACGAAGTGTACAACTTAGGCGCCCAATCACATGTTGCAGTGTCGTTCGAAGCACCAGAATATACCGCTGATGTAGATGCTATTGGCACCCTAAGGTTACTCGAAGCGATTCGCTTTTTGGGATTAGAAAAGAAAACTAAATTTTACCAAGCGTCTACCTCTGAGTTATATGGTGAAGTACAAGAAATACCTCAAAAAGAAACCACCCCATTTCACCCTCGCTCGCCGTACGCAGTTGCTAAAATGTACGCCTACTGGATAGCCGTTAACTACAGAGAGTCTTATGGCATTTATGCTTGTAACGGTATTTTATTTAATCACGAATCACCGCGCCGCGGTGAAACCTTTGTTACCCGCAAAATCACCCGAGCCATAGCCAACATCGCCCAAGGTTTAGAGTCATGTTTATACCTAGGTAATATGGATGCATTACGTGACTGGGGACACGCCAAAGATTACGTACGTATGCAATGGATGATGCTACAACAAGACACGCCAGAAGATTTTGTTATTGCCACAGGCAAACAAATTTCGGTACGCGAATTTGTGCGTATCTCTGCCGAAAATGCAGGCATTACTCTTGAATTTAGTGGTGAAGGCTTAGATGAGATAGCCACTGTAACTGCGGTAACAGGTGACAATGCACCGAGTGTTAAAGTAGGCGATGTCATAGTTAAAGTAGACCCTAGGTACTTCCGCCCAGCAGAAGTTGAAACTCTTTTAGGCGACCCATCAAAAGCTAAAGAAAAACTAGGCTGGACACCAGAAATAACAGTTGAAGAAATGTGCGCCGAAATGGTCGAACATGACCTAACAATAGCTAAACAAACCGCATTACTTAAAGCCCATGGGCATAAAATATCAGTTTCGAAAGAGTAGGAAAACAGATAAGAGCAGTGTGGGGCAGATAAAGGCAGATAATAGCAGCGTGGGGCAGATTAGAGCAGCGTGGAGCAGGTAAGGGCAGATAGGAGCAAGGTGGAGCAGATAAGGGCAAGGTAAGGCAGCAAAGAGTAGCTTGACGCAGGGGAAAGCAATTTAGGGAAGAAAAATATAGTAAAGCTGAGTGAAGCAGTTAACTATTAACTCTGTATCCTCCTGGCCAGTCTGCTTTTTCTGTTTCTGTCTGCAATATTCTTTCATTCCTTGCCTAGTAAACTTTTCCTGCTTATCTCTGCAACATACTGTATCTCCCTGCCTAGTCTGATTTATTCTGCTTTTCTCTGCAGTAAACTGCATTCAAAAAGGAAAAAATATGAAAAAGGTATTTGTTGCGGGGCATAATGGCATGGTGGGATCGGCTATTGTGCGGCAATTGCAAAAACAAGGTGACGTTGAGTTGGTTTTGCGTAGTCGTAAAGAACTTGATTTATTAAGCCAACAGGATGTAGCGGATTTTTTTAATACCGAAAAAATCGACCAGGTGTATTTAGCCGCCGCTAAAGTGGGTGGTATTGTGGGTAACAACACCTACCCAGCCGAGTTTATTTATCAAAACTTGATGATACAGTGCAACATTATTCACAGTGCGCATTTAGCTAACGTACAAGATCTGTTATTTTTGGGGTCGTCTTGTATTTATCCCAAATTGGCTGAGCAACCCATGGCCGAATCAGCGTTACTAACCGGTACCTTAGAGCCAACAAACGAGCCTTATGCTGTGGCTAAAATAGCCGGTATAAAATTGTGTGAGTCCTACAATCGTCAATATGGTCGTAATTATCGCAGCGTGATGCCAACCAATTTGTATGGGCCGAATGATAATTTTCATCCTGAAAACTCCCATGTTATCCCAGCTTTGTTACGGCGTTTTCATGAGGCAAAATTAAATAACCAAGCCGAAGTGGTTGCTTGGGGCTCAGGTAAACCTATGCGCGAGTTTCTACATGTAGACGACATGGCTGCTGCATCGATTTATGTAATGGATCTCGATCAGCAAACCTACGCTGACAATACCCAAGAAATGCTAAGCCACATTAACGTGGGTACAGGCGTGGATTGCACTATACGAGAGCTAGTCGAAACGGTTGCAAAAGTGGTGGGTTACAAAGGTGAGATAGTCTTTGATACCACTAAACCCGACGGCGCCCCCCGTAAACTCATGAACGTAGACCGCTTAAAAAACCTAGGTTGGGAATATTCAATCAACTTAGAACAAGGCCTAGCCAATAGTTATCAATGGTTCTTAGATAATCAGGATAGTTTTAGGAAATAAAGAAGGCAGTGGCTAGTGGCTAGTGGCTAGTGGCTAGTGGCTAGACAGGGTTAAAAGCGAATAGCTTAGAGCATTCAATAACTTTTTACTTACTTCTATCTATTTTTAGCTCTTCTTCACTATCCACTAGTTTCTATCTACTACCTACTGCCTTCAGGATAATTATGTTTTTAGACAAACAAACGTTTTCGACTGTTATTAAAAGTACACCTTTGGTGTCGATTGATTTGGTGATTAAAAATAACCGAGGGCAGGCTTTGTTAGGTCAGCGTTTAAATCGGCCAGCTAAAGATTATTGGTTTGTGCCTGGTGGTCGTATTTTAAAAGATGAGTCGTTAGCCGATGCGTTTGTTCGCTTAACCACTGAAGAACTTGGGCAAGTTTTTACCATCGATCAAGCCACATTGTTAGGCCCCTTTGATCACTTTTATCAAGACAATGTATTTGGAGATGAATTTACCACTCACTATGTGGCCATAGCCTATGTTCTGAATATTGGAGACGACTTAACCAACTTACCCCTTGACGTTCAGCATGGCGGTTACCAGTGGTTTGAAATTAACGACTTGCTTAAACAAGAAAAAGTGCACAAACACACTAAGTGGTATTTTGAACAGGAGCAGGAGCAGG
>TARA_R110000751_G_scaffold190323_1_pt1 | contig 19994 bp, 13 predicted proteins | sample TARA_R110000751 | Tara Oceans TARA_R110000751 (sample SAMEA4398001) | marine metagenome | biome: Polar Biome; feature: [MES] marine water layer (ENVO:01000295) within the mesopelagic zone...; material: water (ENVO:00002006), including particulate matter (ENVO:01000060) such... | reverse complement strand
CTCACTTATTTCTTTGCGAGATACCGGTAATTCTGTCATTGTTGTAGAGCACGATAAAGACATGATACAGCGAGCAGATCACGTTATAGATATAGGACCTCGAGCTGGAAAATACGGTGGCGAAATCATTAGTGAAGGTACACCTGAAGAAATATTAAAACACGATACGCTTACCGCCCAATACCTCAACGGTAAAAGAGAAATCGCAGTTCCTAAGACACGTCGTAAAGGAAATGGAATGAAAATATCATTGAAAGGTTGTACTGGAAATAATTTAAAAGACGTTTCTATAGACCTTCCTTTAGGGCAAATGATAGGCGTTACAGGAGTTTCTGGAAGTGGTAAATCTACTTTAATCAACGAGACGCTCTACCCTATTATGAACGCGCACTTCTTTAATGGGGTAAAAATCCCCATGCCCTATAAAAGCATCAAAGGACTGGATAATTGTGATAAAGTCATAGACATCAATCAAAGCCCGATAGGTAGAACGCCGAGATCTAATCCTGCGACTTACACTAAAACCTTTGACGAGGTAAGATCCCTGTTTGCTAAAACTCCTGAAGCATTGATACGCGGCTATAAGCCCGGTCGTTTTAGTTTTAATGTTACCGGTGGACGTTGTGAAACATGCAAAGGTGGCGGACTTAGAGTCATAGAAATGAATTTTCTGCCTGATGTTTATGTGACTTGTGAAACTTGTCAAGGAAAACGATTCAACCGAGAAACGCTGGAGATACGTTACAAAGGAAAGTCCATAAGCGATGTGCTCAACATGACCATTAATGAAGCCACAGATTTCTTTGAAGCTATTCCAAATATTTATCGCAAGATAAAAACCATAAAAGACGTTGGACTAGGCTATATTACTTTAGGACAACAATCTACTACACTTTCTGGTGGAGAAGCACAACGTATCAAACTAGCCAGCGAGCTTTCTAAAAGAGATACTGGAAATACCTTTTACATACTAGATGAGCCTACCACTGGACTTCATTTTGAAGACGTGCGTGTTCTTATGGATGTGTTGAATACACTAGTTGATAAAGGAAACACCGTTCTGGTCATTGAACACAATATGGACGTAATCAAAATAGCCGACTACATCATAGACGTTGGCCCAGAAGGCGGTCGTGGCGGTGGAAACATAGTTGCTAAAGGAACACCAGAACAAGTTGCTAAACACAAGACGAGCCATACGGCGCGTTTCTTGAAGAAGGAGTTGGAGTAAGTAGGCAATTTTGAATCAGTAGGCAGTTGGCAGTTGGCAGTAAATATTTTTATTATATGAAAGCTATTTGAATTTGACATGCCAACTATTTGTGTTGGCATTGTCTACATAGGTTCGGGAAGTTTGTAATTATTTTTTTTTTAATAAAGCTATTTTTTTACCTAAATGGTTTTAAATTTTTAATCTTGGTGATTACGGCGTCATCTGCGCAAAGGTTTTTAAGTTTGAATTCAATTTCTTTAGCATATTCTGTTGAAGCAAGTTTATCTTTAACCAGCTTTAGCTCGTAAATTAATTCATCCATTACTCCTATAATTTTTTGATTTTCAAGGGTTTTCTCTTCTGGTGTCCCCATACGTTGAAGGTGATCCACATCTCCACCAACTTTTAAATATAATTCAATATGATGATTAGTTATTTTCATAATTAATATAAATTATTGCTCTCAGTCCATTAATCGATCAACGAGCTGTATGAATCACTTACTCTTTTTAATTAATGAGCTGTATAATAACTAGTATAATCTTAACTAATTTTTTAATCTTCGACATCTAATATTTTTTAAAATCTCCAAGCTGCAACTTTTCCTATTCTAAAATAGAATATCAACTTACATTTAATCAATCTCAATTCTATTGCTCTACGGTTTTCCTTAATTTAAATGCACTTTTAATTTTAAACCAAAAAAAATCCCCAATCAAAAGATTGAGGATTTAAGAATGTTAATCAAGAAAAATATTATTTGATTTTCTTTTTGTCTTCTTGTTGCGCTTGCGCTTGCTCCATGATTTGAGACATTTTGCTTGCAAAACGACCTTTCTTTTTCTTAGGCTTAGCTTTTGCCTTTTCAATCTTAGCGAGAACCTTATCCTTATCAATAATCACATGCTTGATCACTAACATAATACCTATGGTAATTAAGTTAGAGACAAAATAGTACAATGATAATCCACTAGCGTAGTTGTTAAAGAAAACCAGCATGAACAATGGAGATAAATACATGATAAACTTCATGTTAGGCATTCCAGGTTGCTGGGTTGCTTGCATGTTCTGACCCGTAGTCATCTGCATATAAAAGAATATGGAGATCGATGCCAATATTGGAAACAAACTTACGTGATCTCCGTAAAAAGGAACCTTGAATGGCAATGCAAAGACTTCATCATAACTGGATAAATCGTCTGCCCAAAGGAAGCTTTTTTGTCGCAACTCAAATGCCGTAGGGAAAAATTTAAAGAGCGCAAAGAAAACAGGCATTTGTAACAATGCCGGCAAACAACCACTCAGCGGACTCGCGCCTGCCTCATTTTGAACCTTCATAGTCTCCTGCTGCTTTTTCATGGCATTATCCTTATACTTCTCTGAAATCTTATTCAGTTCAGGACGTAGGATCTTCATTTTAGCCTGAGTCAAGTAACTCTTATACAATACTGGAGATAATACTAGTCTCACACAAATGGTTAAAAGAATGATCGCAATCCCATAAGGAATACCTAATCCTTTTTCTGGACTACTTAGATAAGTAAATAAGGGTCTGACAGCCCATTCATTAATCACTCCAAAAATTCCCCATCCTAAATCTACTACCTCATCAAGGTTGCGTTTATATCCCGCTAAAATATCGTAATCCGTTGGGCCAAAATACCAATCCATGTTATATGCCAACTCACCTCCATTGTACTCCAACTGTACTTTAGAAGTGAATCTTTTAGTCAATTCCTCTTGCTGATCATTTGCAGAATAATTGTTATAAGACTGCAGTAAGCCACTTTTAAAAGGCGTATCTGTCAACAGAATAGAAGAGAAAAAATGTTCTTTATAAGCGATATAGGTAATATTCTCCGCTTCTTCTTCGGCAGTTTCTCCTTGACCGGTATAGTCATCGCTTCCATCATCGTATTCAAATTTGATCTCTGTATAACGCCCCTCGTTATCCATACCTTTAGAACGGCGGTATGCTTGTAATTCCCAAGTCAATGCCACTTCTTCTGAGGTGTTTGCCGCTTGAGCAAGTCCTTGAGAACGAATATTGAAGTCCAACATATAATCGTCAGGCTTCAACTCGTAACGAAATTCAATAGAACCTCCGTTTCCAACATCTGCTTTAAGACTTAGGACTTCATTCTCGCCATTTTGGGAACTCGTAGGAGTGAAAATCAAGTCTTGCGTATGAAGTTTACGACCGTCTTTAGTCATGAATTCCAGATCAAACTTATGGTCACCTCCTTTTACTAAATAAACCGGTAACGAATCATAGGTCTTAAAGCTTTTTAACAAAGCTTCGTTGATCAATGCTCCTTTTGTATTAATTTTGAAATCTACAAGATTATTGTTAAATTGAATGACCTCGCCTTCTGATGCAACTGAAGTTGCTGGAACATCATTCTGCACTACTGCTGTAGACGGAGTTTCTGCCGCTATTTCTGTAGCTGGTGTACTTTCTTCAACTTGCTTCTTCTCTGCTTGGTTTCTGAAAAGCATAAATGCCACTATAGCAAATATGATTGCTAATCCTAGCATACTTTTCCAGTCCGTCTTTTTCTCTTCCATACTTTTGCCCAATGAGGCGATTAATTTACTTGGTATATTTTTATATTGATCTCGCTTTCGCCTTGAGCTGCCCCAGGATAAATTTCTATTTCCTAAAAAGAAAATAGAAAGCCCAACTTATATGGTATTCCTTTTTAATTTATACTTTGCTGCTGCCTTTACAAAAGATATAAATAATGGATGTGGTGAAGCAACAGTACTTTTATATTCTGGATGGTATTGCACCCCTATAAACCAAGGGTGATCTTCTACCTCAACAGTTTCAACAAGGTTTGATTTAGGGTTGATACCTGTGGTTTTTAAACCTGCTTGTTCAAGTTGTTCTCGGTACTCGTTATTGTACTCATAGCGATGTCTGTGACGCTCACTAATAAGATTACTACCGTATATCTCTTTGATCTTCCCACCTAAAAGCTCACAATCCCAAGCTCCTAAACGCATAGTCCCACCCATGTCCAAAATATTTTTCTGATCTTCCATCAGGGAAATCACAGGGTTTGCCGTTTTCTCATCCATCTCTATAGAGTTAGAGTCTTGAATTCCTAAAACGTTACGAGCGTATTCAATTACTGCCATTTGCATTCCTAAACAAATACCAAAAAATGGCAGTTTATGCTCTCTAGCGTAACGTACAGCTTCTATCTTTCCTTCGACACCTCGCTCACCAAATCCTGGTGCCACTAAAACAGCATCAAGATGAGATAATTTTTTTGCTACGTTTTCAACTTCTAAATATTCACTGTGTATGGATTCAATCTTTACTTTAACTTCATTAGCAGCTCCTGCGTGAATAAATGCTTCTAATATAGATTTATAAGAGTCTTGTAACTCTACATATTTACCTATTAATCCTATGGTTACCGTACTCTTAGGATTTTTATGTCTCTGGACAAATTTATTCCAGCTTCTTAAGTCCGGTTGGTCCTTTGTCTCAATTTTAAGATTTTTAATCACGACTCTATCAAGTCCTTCCAATAACATTTTATTAGGAACATCATAGATGGTCTCTACGTCAATAGACTGAATCACCGCTTCTTGCTTTACGTTACAAAAACGTGCCAGCTTGGTACGTATCTCATCAGAAAGCTCGTGTTCTGTGCGGCACACCAAAATATCTGCCTGTACACCACTTTCCATAAGTGTTTTCACACTGTGCTGCGTAGGCTTGGTTTTTAACTCTGCTGCTGCTCTCAAATAAGGTATCAATGTCAAATGAATCACTAAAGAATTATGCTCGCCTAGTTCCCATTGCAACTGTCTAACACTTTCAATATAGGGAAGGGACTCAATATCACCTACTGTTCCACCTATTTCTGTGATAACAACATCATAATCTCCAGATTTACCTAATATCTGAATTCGTTCTTTAATTTCGTCCGTAATATGAGGGATTACCTGTACTGTTTTGCCCAAAAACTCACCACGTCTTTCCTTATTTATGACACTTTGATAGATTCTACCAGTAGTAACATTATTGGATTGAGAGGTGTTTACGTTAAGAAAACGCTCGTAATGGCCTAAATCAAGATCTGTTTCTGCTCCATCTTCTGTCACATAACACTCTCCATGCTCATAAGGATTCAGCGTTCCTGGGTCCACATTTATATACGGATCAAGCTTCTGAATAGTAACCCTTAAACCTCTGGCCTGCAGCAGTTTTGCCAGAGAAGCGGCGACAATCCCCTTTCCTAAAGAAGAGGTTACCCCACCGGTTACAAATATGTACTTTGCATGTGCCATAGTTCTGTTTTAAGAGTTTTAAAAACAGATGCAAAAATAGGTGTTTTGGATAAGAGAAACGAGAACTTTTAACCTTAAAAAGAAATGCTTGAAAGCATAAAAGCCAGTAAGGATTTACTGGCTTTTTATAATTTAGTTGAAAAGGCTATTTATTCTAAAATGATCTTTTTAGTAATGGTCCTGTTTCCGTCCTTAATTTGAACAAGATACATCCCTGAAGAAACTCCTTTTAAATCGATGTTTTGATTAAAGCTAGAATAAGTTTCATAAGACTTTTTGAATACATATCTACCGCTTAAGTCAAAAATATCGAGTTCCACTAGATTACTAGAAGCATTATCAAATAAAATAGTAAAGCTACCTCTGCTAGGATTAGGATAAATGGATAAATTATCCAACTCAAAGGACTCATTACTCAATGGAGTCACCATTAATGTACAAACTTCTATAGACCAACTATTTAGGGCTCCTGTATCTTGAGCCGCATTATCAATAATATTTAAAGCCCAATCCCCATTTGCAGGCAGGTTGTCAAAAACAGAAAAGGTGCTTGATGGAGCAAAGTTACCTACGGTAGGCTGTCTACATAATATAGCAGCTGCTCCATCTTCAAATGTAGCATTCAAATCATCTTGATTTGCGCATTCTCTATTCCAGATTAAAGCAAAGTTGTTACTGGAAGGGTCAGAAATACCTACTGTCATATCAGAAATATAAGTATGAGAAATATCCAAGCCTACTTTGATACTCGCTACATCTCCTGTTACTGGAACATTTATAGTAGAAGTAAGTCCATTACTATTATTATCTGGTATGGCGGTGTTTAATGCTCCAGATAAATAGGTGGTACATACGGTTTGAACACTTGCATTGATATTAAAATCTACATTGTTAATGGCAAAGAAAATATTACCAGCTCCTTCTACCATGAGTCTACAGCTAGGAGCAACTATACCAGATGGAACTAAGAGATCATAAGAGCCCGTATTGGGTATATTACTGGCAAGTACGGTGTCAAATGTTCTCCCACTATCCGTAGATAATATGATATTTACATTGGAAGTATTAACTCCATTAGCATTAGTTCCAGCGACATTCCAAGTAATTGTTTCTGTAGTATTAGGGCGCCATACTGTTCCACTATTACCAGGTGAGGTTACACTAAATGGACCTGCATTTGCATCAACCTGAATGGTCATTAGGTCTGCATCGGTTTGTCCACCTCTAGAATCGTTATCTCTTACGGTTAACACAAAATTCATAGGTCTTGTTGCAAAAGGAAGCTTTTCCCATTGCGTAGAATTCCCACCAAAAGCAACAATATCTTCTAATTTAGGAATAACCCTAACCTTTTGATCTGTTCCTTCAAAGGACCTTACTAATGGACCATTAACATTATTTTCTAGAGGGGTTCCTGCGGGTCCTAAATCAAATTGCTCCCAGGTATAGGTATGTGTTGACGTCCCGTCAGGGTCAGTAGAATTACCTACTAATCTATATGGAGTTCCTTTAGGAATGGTATAGTCAGCATCTGCAATTGCACTAGGTGCAGCATTTCCTGTTAGATTGAGTTGCGCACAAGTACTAAGACCGTTAAAAACATTATTAAATATCCTTAGCAAGCTCGTTTGATGAAAGTATGCGTCACTATTATTTTGAATGTTTTGAGGAGGACATATTCCTGCATAAGCCATGATAGTAGTTCCACTAGCAGGTTCATAAGCACTGTTTGCAGATCTATTCCCTCCGGCACAATTTGCAGCATCTCCATTAAATGTATGCGGTGCTCCCATTTGATGCCCTATTTCATGGGCTACAAAATCAATATCAAAGGGGTCACCTACAGGGGAACCTCTTCCAGTAACTCCTTGAGCCTTTCTATTGGTGCAAGGTGACGCTAAAGAAGCTAGACCTCCACCTCCAGTGGAAAATATATGGCCTATATCATAGTTAGCAAAACCTATGGTGTTATCAATAGCAGTTTGATTTTCTCCGAGAATGGCACCTGGATTTGTATTTGAAAAATTATCAAACCCTATAGAGATCAGAAGGTCATTATTTGCTACAAAAGTCATCGTAATACTTAAATCACGCTCGTAAATAAAATTATTTCTAGTCATGGTAACGACCATAGCCCCCATTACTGCCATTCTCTTATCAGCATCTAGTGCGCTTGCAGATACTCCTGCTCTCATCCAGTGAAAAGCTGAATATTCTACGGTAGTAGAAATAGCTAATCTGAAATTTCTCAAAATACCATCATTAGCATTCTTTAGATCAATAGGTGATTCTGGACCTGCAAAGCCTTGTCTCAACCCTAAATCATCCTCTACATGACATTCCCATCGTTCTCCTAAATCAACAAGGTCCATTTTCTTATAAACAACAACTGAAGAGTTATTCATGGTATAAGAATCAACAAATTGTGTCCCTAATTTAGGGGAAAACAACATTCCATGAAATCCTTGAGATGTTATTGAAAACCTAATTTGGTTGGTCGGCTCACTGATGCTCTGACCTACATAAGATCTAAAATCAGAATATGTAGCTTGTAACTCGGGAGCCATAACACTGGCTTCTTTTACTTTAAAAAACTCAATTCCATTAGAAGTAGGATATCCAATAATAGTATTTGATGTGTTGGAACTAGCACCTCTTTGTGGAGCATTTGCTAACTTGTTTTTTAGTGCCCTCATATCGATCCTATAGTAAGAAGCTATAGTAGGCTCCGATTTTCTAGACCATTGGGACTCATTTTCTAGTTGGGAAACACTAACCGAAGACCAAGAAGACTTCCTGTTTTGTGCTGTACTTGATAAGACGGTACTAATACCAAATAAAAGTATTGTTACCCATAACCGGTAATTTTGAAACATGTTATAATTTTTGTGTCACAATGATACGAGAAAATGATCGCATTTTAATACCTTTTGCAACTCTAAGCTTACCTTATGCTCTTTAAATTGCCTATAAAGTGTTTTTAATTGATTTGGCTATCAAAATGCGTCAAGCAAGGCATGTGCTTCATTTAAAAAATATCAAAAGCGGCAATAAAAGAAACATTCAAAACCTAAACTTATAATTCATGCGTCATATCTGGCAAATCTTTTTGGTGTTGACCTTACTGACTTCGTGCAAAACCCAGACGGTATCAGATAACACATCAGTAAAGCAGCAAAAATGCCCCCTAGACGGCAGTTGCTCTTTTGAAGTCTTTAAAGACACAGAACTTCTGATTCTGGAAGATGAATTTAAAAATAGCTATCATCAACTAAAAGCGGCTAAAGGAAGAGTGGTGTTAAAATTTGAATACCGCAAAAATGAAGATCCTCATCTGGCAGATGATTCCTATTCAGAAATGATATTTATAGAAATCGATGACCCTGTAAATGAAGTGGAACTAAACGATGAGTTATTAAGCAAAGCAAAAGTGAGTTTCAGGAGAATGTGCTTTTGTCGAGGTGCGACAGGACTCTATAAAATTAGAAAGGGCCGTTTACATATTTCTGAACACCAAAAAGGTTTTCAGGTAACTCTAAATTTTGAGGTAAATGAAGTGCCACAGGTCATCACTTCTTTTACGGAATATTTTGAACTTTAATACTCTAAGCTTCTAAGCTGGTTTTAAAAAGCTCTTCTCTGATTTTATCAGACCATTTTTCTTGGGCGTCTTTTAAAAGCCCATGCTTGGTTTCAAGATCATAAGCGTTTTGCGCTTGCAGGCGCTCCTTTTCAAATTTTCTAAAGATGTAATCCACTTCTTTCTTTGGGTTCTTTTGTGGAATATACTTTTTGTAGGCAGCTCTTAATTTACGAGCATATAATTCTGAAATATCCCAGTGCAACTGCTCGTGTTTTAAAAGATCTTGATTATTTTCTTTGCTATTCTTCTTCCAGCTCAGTTGAGGATAAAAGTAGGTTGTCACATCAATAGCTGTCGCTAACTTTCCATCCCTATTTTTACTAACAAGACGATACCCCATTCCACTATTGACACTAGCAAAATGTTGCGCATTTTTGGGTGGCACCCCTTTAAAATCATTCCAAACTAACTGCGGGCGTTCTTTATATGTGAATTTTTCTACTGGATCCGTAAAGAAAAAGAGAAAGAATGAAAAACAAAAAAGAACAACTTTCATTTATCCCCAATTAAAAATAATGTTTTTCAACAGCTCAGGATGCAAACTATTGAGAACCGGACAAGTATTTGCCACGCGTTCTAATATCAATTGTGCTCTATGATCACAATTTCCTTTCATCCCTAGTTCCACATCTATTTGAGAAATACGCCGTGGACTTGCCGACATAGTTTTAGTCACTTTTGCAACACTTCCTATAAGGTTCACTCCCATTTCTTCAGCTTTTATCCCCATAACAGTTAGCATACAACTCGCCAGAGCAGTAGCTACAGTATCTGTTGGGGAAAAAGCTTGTCCTTTACCATTATTATCTACTGGAGCATCTGTAGTGAATGAATCGCTGCTTTTTAAATGAGTTGATTCACATCTTAGATTACCTTTGTACTCAACAATTGAAGTCATTACTTATAGTTCTTTTGTAATTGCATTAATATCTAGTTCTTTAATACTTAAATCTTCTTGATATTGTAAAATATAAACAGCATCGTTATAAAATCCAGAAAGGAACTTTTTGGAATAATCAAATTTGTTCTCGGTCATAACAGTTTTACCATTTCTCCTGGCACTATCGTATAAATCAGAAGCACTGGCTTGTCTGAATATAATATCTAGAGCCACATCAAAACCTCGGGTAGCATAGGCATTAGGCGTGATATTATGAATAGAGTAATACTTCTCAATAAAGGAATTACTATCGTCGCTTTCTTTAAACATACGTGGAAATATGTAATTAAGCCTTGCTAGTTTTGTGCTAGATAGTTCCATTTCCTCATAATTCTCCAAACCAAACATGGTAATTTGATGAGTAGCTGCCTTTGCAGAATAATTTGTAATCGCATCTGTAATAAAGCCTACATTATCCACCGCTAGGACCACTACATTTTCCACATCTGGCTTTAATTTTTTGATATAATCAATGCTATAAATGTAATTCTTCTCTGCGTTAGGGACCAAAAGCTTGGCATGAGGTAAGATCGAGGCAAACTCGTTTTTAAGTTCGGGATTACTATTATCGGTTACGATAATTACATTTTTATCAGCGGCATATTTTACCAGATAGGCTTTGAGCTTTGACTTGAGCATGTCATCATCAGGTCGCGCTTGAAACAAATTGCGATACAACTTCACATCTGTATTGGTTAACGGGGAAATGACTGGAATATTGATTCCTTTCAGCTCCTTGGCGGTTTCCACAACATTCATGGACATTAACGGCCCTATAACAGTACTGTATTTGGTAAAGTCAGTTCCTTTCAAAATATTCTTAGTAGCCTGAAGATTTTTCTGCGTATCAAAAAGGTCATAAGCTACTGGAATTCCCAATGCATTAGCACTGTCTATTGCGATCTTCACACCGCTATAAAAATCTAATGCAATACGCATCGTACGGTCACTCTTTAAGTTATCTCGATCGCTAGTAGTTTCATTTATTTTTTGAAGTGAGAAAGGAAGCATGATCGCAAGACGCTGTTTTTTAAAGTTTCTCAAACTATCTGCTAATCTAGCAATGCCTGAAGTCTCGAGTTTTAAATCGATGAGCTTTCCATAATTAGGATTAGGAATAGTAACACTCATTCCCTCTTGGAGTCCTTCCTTTAATTGTGGGTTCAGAGAGATCAAAGAATCTTCACTCACACCAGCTAATTTTTTAAGCGAATACATACCCATTTTCTTAGGTATTACATACTGCATCATTCGATTCTCATCAATAGCTGCAGTAACAGGCGCATCATTATCCTTGTCCTCTAGAGTAATCAAAGAAACATTCTTCGGCACATTTAATATCATCCCTGGTCTTAATGCCTCTACCTCTGGATTGAGTTTTTGAAGGGAATCTGTGTGGATACCATATTTAGTCGCGATGCGGTACATTCCCTCGCCAGGCCTTACGAGATACTTACCGTCTGGCAAATTAGTAGGGTCTAATACAATTTCTTTAATTTTAGGAATTGTATTTTCTACCTCTTCAAAAACAGGTATTTGAATGCGATCTCCTTTTCTCAATGGGTTAGAATACAGCTCTTTATTTGCCTCCTTAATATCTAGCTCTGTAATTCCGTATTTTTTAGAAAGACTATAGAGCGTTTCTTTACGACCTACACGGTGTTTTTTATAGGTTTTGATTCTTCGTTGTGTAAGCACTTTATTCTCAGCTGGAATCAAAAGCACTTGACCGTATTTAAGCCCAGACTTTAAGTCTGGATTGAGTTCTAACAGCTCTTGAGAGGTTACCTTATACTTTCTTGTAAGTGTATAAATAGTTTCCCCTTGCTCTACGGTATGTTGCTTATAATTTTGGATGAATGCGGCATCCGCTTTCGCGAAAGCGAAACACATACAAACTATAACTACTATATTTTTCATATTATTGTTATTCCCATTCTATGGTTGCTGGTGGTTTTGAACTGATATCATATACCACTCTATTAACGCCTTTTACCTTATTTATTATTTCATTACTGGTAGCTTGTAAAAATTCATAGGGCAAATTCACCCAATCTGCGGTCATCCCGTCCGTACTTTCTACTGCTCTAAGCGCTACACATTTTTCATAAGTTCGCTCGTCTCCCATCACCCCTACACTATTTACAGGCAAAAGAATTGCTCCTGCTTGCCAAACCTTATCGTATAGATCCCATTTTTTTAGGTTGTTGATAAACACCGCATCTACTTCTTGAAGGATGCTTACTTTTTCTGGTGTGATATCCCCCAATATTCTAATGGCAAGACCTGGACCTGGAAAAGGATGTCTTCCTAAAAGCTCTGCTTCCATTCCCATGGACTTCCCTACTCGACGAACTTCATCTTTAAACAATGCTTTTAAAGGCTCTACAATCTTAAGCTTCATAAAATCAGGTAGCCCACCTACATTATGGTGTGATTTGATCGTAGCGCTAGGTCCACCAGTGGCACTGACACTTTCTATGACATCAGGATAAATAGTACCTTGAGCAAGCCAGGTTACGTTTTTAACTTCATGTGCCTCATCATCAAAGACTTCAATAAAAACTCGTCCTATTGCTTTGCGTTTTAATTCGGGATCGCTTTCTCCAGCCAGAGCTTCCATAAATCGTGCCGAAGCATCAACTCCTTTTACATTCAAGCCCATACCTTCATACTGCAGAAGTACTTGGCTGTATTCATCTTTACGCAACAAGCCGTTGTTCACAAATATGCAATAGAGATTTTTACCTATTGCTTTATGCAGCAACATTGCCGCTACTGAAGAATCCACGCCTCCTGAGAGTCCTAAAACAACTCGATCCTCGCCGATTTGATTTTGTAATTTTGCTACAGTTTCTTCTACAAAACTATCAGGAGTCCAGTCTGCAGTTACTTGAGCAATATTTATCAGAAAATTTTCTAATAACTTCTTCCCATCAGTAGAGTGATACACTTCAGGATGGAATTGTATCGCATACGTCATTTCACCTGCTATTTTGTAGGCTGCATTTTGAACATCATGCGTACTGGCAAGCAAGACACTATTCTCAGGTAACTTTTTAATGGTATCGCTATGGCTCATCCATACCTGACTTCCTACGGAGATTCCTTCAAGGAAAGGATCTTCTTTGACAAAGGAAAGGTTGGCACGTCCATATTCTCTAGTGCTAGAAGCTCCTACTTCACCGCCGTGAAAATGAGCTAGATATTGAGCTCCGTAACAAACACCTAAAAGTGGTTTTTTACCTCTTATCTCACTTAAATCTATATGAAAAGCAGCTTCAGACCTTACTGACATAGGGCTTCCAGAAAGAATTATTGCTTTATAGCCATCTAGGTTAGATGGCACTTTATTGAAAGGATGGATTTCAGAGTAGATGTTTAATTCCCTTACTCTGCGCGCAATAAGCTGCGTGTATTGTGATCCAAAATCTAATATTAATATCTTGTCGTGTTGCATGAACAAATTTACTTTTTTATTAACTAACCTTAAGAGATATAAAACACTTTTGTTAACGTGTTTTCAAGAGAATTCCAACACGTAAAACAAGAATAAATAAGTTCTAAAATTAGAGTTTAATAATGGTGAATCTTAAATCTAACGGATCTAGATTTTCTTTAATGTTATCTATAAAGGCTGTCCCATATTCTTCATAGAAGACAGAAAAATTAGTCTGTCTTTCTTGTAAACTATCATTAGGGAACAGTTCTTTTTTAAGTTTTAACGCCCTTTCTAGATGATCATCTAGTTGCCGCTTTTGGGCTTTTAAAAGCCTTTTTTCAAGGTGCTCTAACCCTTTTATTTGCTTATGCTCCTGGGCTTTTACCGCGTTTTCAAAAGAAGAATCTGTTTGAGTTGCTAGGAGGTGAAGTGCCGCAAATTGTTGCTTCAAATGCTCTTTCTGATCAGAAAAATCTATTTCTATACCACTAATTTTATGAGTAAGTCGAGTAGTAAGCTTGTGATCTTGTTCAAATAGGTCCCAGACATCTAACTGCATTCTTTCCAGCTTATCCAGTTGCTTTTTAGTCACTAACAATGCAGAGTTGCGCAATAACAATATCGGAAAGCTTACTTGTTGTGAATCAAAATAGTCTTTCAATTCTAACCAATAGGCCATCTCGCCTCCACCACCTATGTAGCACAAATTAGGTAATATCACTTCTTGATAAAGCGGTCTCATAATCACATTAGGCGAGAAACGCTCAGGATGGTTTTCTAATTCTTTAAGGATTTCTTCTTGGGTAAAGCTTGTTTCTGTCTCATCTATATGATAGATTCCTTCCTTTTCTATAATACGTTTGCGATAGTCATCCGTCAGATAAAATAAATTGATCTCTCGCGGATTTACTTGTACTTTATATTGATCTGGCCAGGTTTCTAGTGTTTTACTAACTGCATTAAAACTAGCTTTTGAGACCAGTTCTTCTTTAAAATAAGGTATTGCCAAGGATTTCAGCCGCTCATTATCAGCGTCTAAAATAACCAGACCTTGCTCCTTAAACAATTCATGGGCAATGACTCTAGTGGCATCTGCCAGATTTTTATTTTCTAAATATCCTTTCTCAAAAAGGCTCAGCACCTCTACAGCATGATCATGTTTCCCTAAAAGATCTTTAAAGGCAGAAAACACATCATCTAATCCATCGTTAGATAGCCTTCCTACTCCACCTGTGGCCTCTCGATTGTAAACTACTTTTTTATCCCCGTAATTAAAATACTGAATCTCCTCAAAATCATGATCTTCTGTGGCCATCCAGTAGACAGGTACAAAATTGTAATTAGGATGCTTTTCTTGAAGTTGTTGACACAAATTGATGGTCGAAATAATCTTGTATAAAAAATACAACGGCCCTGTAAACAAATTAAGCTGGTGGCCGGTAGTTACAGTAAACGTAGCTTGATCCTTAAGTAAATTGATGTTTTGAATACTCTGCTCCTTGTCTTCTATAGACTCATATTGATGCTGTAATACGTCAGATAACAGTTCTCTCTTTACTTGAGCATTACTCCATTCAGATTGCTTTTCTAAAATCTGCTCCTCAAAGTTTTCCATCTTAGGAAACCTGTGATACAAAGGTTTCAATAGATCCTTTTCATCAAGGTAATCTGACATTAACGAAGAGAAATGTCTAATAGACTGATACGGTTTGTGGTTCAAACTCATTGATTTTGGATCTGTTCAAAGATAGGAGTTGAATTGTGAAGTATTTCTTAAGACTTAAATAGATGTGCTCATTCTTTTTATCTCGCTTTCGCGAAAGCGAAACAACTATACTAATTGTAATGCAACCTATTTAAAATCTGTTTTATCTTCAACTTAAGATCTTCTCCTGTATCATAAACCATTTGTTCATCTGGTGGAAAGTTAACCGATTGCGGATTCAAAGTCTCTAGATAATTAGCTTCCAAAGCCCTTCTATCGCCGTATACGGAACCATAAATATAGGTAAACACAAAACTACTACTCACCGGAAATCGATCGGTAATTTGAAACGTTCTTTTATCTTTTAATTGAACTATTGCATTCACATTAGATTCCTTTAATTGAGTGTTTTGAATCACATTTGCTTTGATCGTAATGAACTTATCTTTTTTAATGTCATTACCAAGACTATCTTTTTTTACATTACCGTTATCATCATACTCATAAATAAAACCGTCTTTGATTTGTTTTTCCTTTACCAATTCCTTTTGAAGTACTTGCTCTGGAGAAATGACTATTCTATCGATAATAATGTCCAGATCATAATCATAATCTAGAGTATTGATCTTGTTATTGTGATACTGAGTCCACTGATCATTAATACCATAAGTAGAAAAATTAAGTAATTCTTCCTCTAGCCTTTCTGGTAATACGGTCTGTGACTGATTTTGTAAACCAACAAGTATGTAATGTGTTCCTTGTTCTAAAGCTTGTTGCATCAAAACACGTGTATCTCTAAAGTTAGGATTGATCTTATCCAAATATCTGAGGTCATTATACACATCTCTAGACTCCATGATATTAGCAACCGCTAAAGCTTTTTTAGAGTTATCCAATAAATAATCGCTAAGAGTAGTTCTAGAAGCTAGAATCTCAGAGTGGTAATCTTGAAACTCAAATTGAGCTACACGATTATTTTTCAATGATTTGAGCGGCAATAAGGGACGAATTCTATTCTGACGTCTATCCATTCTTAGATAGGTTTCATAAATAGATTCTAGCACCGCAGGATTGGGATCTAATTGCCACCTTTTAAGTTGCATTTGATCTTGTTCTGTTGCTTTTTTAAAGGCCCTCTCAAGAAGTGGGATATACTCTTGATTTCTTTTGGAGTTCTTACCGTCTACTAAATTTTCTACAGCAATGTTAATAGCTTGATCGTAATCGCCCTCATTGATAGCTGTTTCTGTTTTTTTAACACTACTACAGGAAGCTAGCAAGATTAGGGCTGTTACTACAATTAATAATCTTTTCATTTATTTAGATTTAGGCTGATAAAAAGGTAGAATCTTATTGGAAACTTCTCCAAATCCGATTCTTAAATCTCCTTTATGGCAATATCCTCTCATCGTTACTGTATCGTAATCTTCAATAAACTTACGTTCAGTACCATCGTTAAGCTTAATCGGTTTTTCTCCTCTCCAACTCAACTCTAGCATAGAGCCATAAGAATCTGGTGTCGGACCTGAAATAGTACCACTACCCATCAAATCACCGCTATTTACTGGGCAACCGTTAACTGTATGATGTGCTAACTGTTGAGAGATATTCCAGTAAAGGTGCTTGAAGTTGGACTTACATACGGTAGTAGGTCTGCCTTGTTGTGGAGTGATGTCCACTTCTAAGTTGATGTCAAAACTACTATTCTTTTTAGAATCAAGATAATCTAATACTGGCTTTTCTCTTTTAGGACTTTCTGTTCTAAAAGGCTCTAAGGCTTCTAAGGTTACTATCCATGGAGAGATAGAACTCGCAAAGCTTTTTGCAAGGAAGGGTCCGAGTGGCACATATTCCCATTTTTGTATATCTCTAGCACTCCAATCATTAAGCATTACCATTCCAAAAATATAATCTTCTGCCTCTTTTACAGGAATAGGATGCCCTAAGAGATTAGCGTCTGTTGTAATAAAAGCCATTTCCAACTCAAAATCTACAAGCTTAGAAGGACCAAAAACAGGCTGATCTGAACCAGCAGGAATGGTTTGCCCTTGAGGTCTATGAATAGGAATATTTGATGGAATGATGGAGCTGGATCTACCGTGATAGGCTACAGGCATATGCAACCAATTAGGTAGCAGCGCATTATCTGGATCTCTAAACATAGTACCCACATTAGTAGCGTGCTCTTTACTGCTATAGAAGTCTGTATAATCGCCTATAAGCACCGGCAATTGCATTTCCACTTCATCCATAGCAAAAATAATCCTGTCTCTATGCTCTTTATGATCTCTTAATTCTGGATTATTCTTATCAAAAATATCACCAATTCTATTCCTAACAAGGCTCCAAGTTTTTTTACCATCTGATATAAAATCATTTAAGGTATCCTGCATGAACATATCATCGGTTAGTGGTACCATATCAAAATAGCCCATTTCTTGTAGTGCCCCTAAATCAATAGCGTAATCACCGATTCGTGTACCGATAGTAATGACGTTATCTCTAGTAAGGAAAACACCGAATGGTATGTTTTGTATTGGAAAATGAGTATCTCGGTTATATCCTATCCAAGAGCTTCTTTTAGGGTCGTTAGTTTTATTAGCCATGTTATCTTGATTTCTTGTTAAAATATGTCCAAATATATTATATAAGAATTGGATGATGGCATAAGTGCCTTATTTTTGTTATCTAAATTTATCTAAAAATGGCTCACAAGGATCACGAAATTTTCAATCTCATTGAAAAAGAAAGAATTCGTCAAACAGAAGGTATAGAACTAATTGCTAGTGAAAATTACGTAAGTGATGATGTGCTAGCAGCAGCTGGTTCTATCTTAACTAACAAATACGCTGAAGGCTATCCTGGTAAAAGGTATTATGGTGGATGTGAAGTTGTAGATGAAATTGAAAATATCGCCATTGAAAGAGCAAAAAAGCTCTTTAATGCAGAATATGCTAACGTACAGCCTCACTCAGGGAGTCAAGCTAATACAGCTGTTTATCATGCCTGCTTAAATCCTGGAGATAAGATATTAGGTTTTGATCTTTCTCATGGAGGACATTTAACACATGGATCACCTGTGAATTTTTCTGGAAAGATCTATACAAATTCTTTTTACGGTGTTGAAAAAGAAACTGGATTATTAAACTACGATAAAATAGAGGAGATTGCTATAAAGGAGCAACCCAAATTGATTATCGCAGGTGCGTCAGCCTACAGCCGTGAAATTGATTACAAGAGATTTAGAGAAATTGCAGATAAAGTAAATGCCATCCTATTAGCCGATATTGCTCACCCAGCGGGTCTTATAGCAAAAGGCGTTATTATGGATGCCGTACCACATGCTCATATTTGTACGACTACGACTCATAAAACCCTTAGAGGTCCTAGAGGTGGACTTATAATAATGGGGAAAGACTTTGATAATCCATTTGGACAAAAATTGAAAAATGGAAATCTTAAAAAAATGTCCAGTTTATTAAATAGTGGTGTATTCCCAGGTAATCAAGGTGGACCATTAGAGCATATTATTGCAGCAAAAGCAATAGCATTTAAAGAAGCTTCAACCGAAGATTTTTTACAATACATTCTTCAAGTTAACAAGAATGCTCAAGTAATGGCACAAGAATTTGTCAAAAGAGACTATCATATCATCTCCGGAGGAACTGATAATCATATGATGTTGATCGATTTGAGAAATAAAAACATTACTGGAAAAGAAGCAGAAGAACTATTAGGAAAAATACATGTTACCGTCAACAAAAACATGGTACCCTTTGACACAGAGTCTCCATTTGTGACTAGTGGTATCAGGGTAGGAACCGCAGCTATAACTACTAGAGGTTTCCTAGAAGATGACATGGTTAAGATTGTCGACATTATCGACAGATGTATCAGTAATAAAGACAACCCGCAAGTGGAGGAACTTGGTAAAGAGGTCAACCTATTAGCAAAAGACTTCCCATTATTTAAATAAGTATGAAAAATACTGTCAAGAAGTTGGTGTACCGCCTTAAAAAGGGTTCACTAACTTCACTGACATAAATTGCTGTTTTCTGTTTTCGGGAACTTAAAACTAAAGATGTAGGATGTTAAAAGCCTCAATTACTTATTGATGTTGTTCATTACATGACCAAAGCAATAAGTTATAAGTGATACAATGAACATGAGTAGTGTGGAAACTTAATTGTAAAGCATGAAATAACCTACTGTTGAACAATTACCAAAAACCAAATGAAGTATAAGACAACAACTTCATTTCTTACTATTACTTCGTTTTTGTATTTCCAAGAACTTAATGCGATTCAAAAAAAAGTTTCTATTTTTTTTGAATGTTAAAATAAGGACGAAATTGGAAACCCTATTGGTCATTTGAAAATATCCTATTACAAACCATATTCAAGACTAGCTCATCTACTCACTTTTACTATTAAACGTTTATAAAAGGGCTATTTAAAATCCCTTATATTCTTTCTCATCAAACTGATTTTATTTATAAGAAGCTTTTTCTAGCTTCTTAACTATTCTACCTTACTATTGACTGTAAATTACAATAGCACGTCAAAATGTAAATACGTATAGTGCTGAACCATAACTCGCAACAAACAGCTGAATATTTAAAGAACAAAAAGCATGAGTGCTTCTGTATTTACATAAAATTATTAAACCCTGTAGTCTGTTCTAAGTGTAACTATAACACTGTTGTAGTTCAGATCTACAACACGAGTATTTCATAAATTCAAA
>TARA_R110000751_G_scaffold12457_5_pt1 | contig 20058 bp, 15 predicted proteins | sample TARA_R110000751 | Tara Oceans TARA_R110000751 (sample SAMEA4398001) | marine metagenome | biome: Polar Biome; feature: [MES] marine water layer (ENVO:01000295) within the mesopelagic zone...; material: water (ENVO:00002006), including particulate matter (ENVO:01000060) such as...... | reverse complement strand
AATTTTTCTATGGCGGGAAAAACCGGGACCACACAAAAGAATTATGTTTCCAAGGATCCTGAGGTGATGAAGTATATTTCCACCTTTGCGGGTTATTTTCCTGCGGACGACCCAAAATATTCCTGTATTGTGGTAATTCATGAGCCAGATAAAAGCGTAGGCTATTATGGTGCCGATGTGTCGGGTCCTGTATTCAAATCGGTGGCCCAAAAAATTTATGCAAGTTCTCCTTTAGTGGATGAGGTGGATGTAAACGATGCCGAGACCAAGAACCTGGAGGAGGATTATCAAAGATATTTTGCAGCTTCCAATAAAAAATATAACGAAGTCCCTAATGTTGAAGGGATGAGTGGTATGGATGCGGTATCTATCCTCGAAAATTTAGGGATCCAAGTTGAGGTGAAGGGGAATGGAAAGGTTAAGAAGCAATCAATTGCAAAGGGAACAGATCTGAAAAAGGTTAATAAAATCATTTTGGTACTATCATGAAGACGCTAAAGGACATATTGTACGGTGTTGGCCTTTCTGCAGTTAGTGGATCTACATCCATTATGGTGAACCAGATATGCTTTGATTCCAGAAAGGTTGGAAAGGATGATGTTTTTGTGGCTATAAAAGGGCTTGTTGCTGATGGTCATCAGTTCATTGAAAAGGCCATTGCTTCGGGTGCAAAATCCATAGTCTGTGAAGAATTGCCTGTAAAGTTGGATACTGGAATAACCTATGTGGAGGTGGATAATGGCAATAAAGCTTTGGCCATTATGGCGTCCAACTATTATGATAATCCTTCCAAAAACCTAAGATTGGTGGGGGTAACTGGAACCAACGGCAAGACCACTGTTAGTAGTTTGCTTTATCAATTGTTTAAGAAAGCTGGTTATAAGGTGGGATTGATATCTACCATCAAGATAATGGTAGATAATAAAGAGTATGCTACAACCCATACTACTCCGGACGCCTTAACGATCAATAAGCACCTGCAATTAATGAATGATGAGGGGGTCGAGTATTGTTTTATGGAGGTCAGTTCCCATGGAATACATCAAAAAAGAACGGAAGGATTGGTGTTTGAAGGTGCTATTTTCACCAATCTGTCCCATGACCATTTGGATTACCACAAAACCTTTGCCGAGTATAGGGATACTAAGAAGAAGTTGTTCGATCAATTGTCCAAAAAGGCCTTTGCCCTTACCAATATCGATGATAAGAACGGCTTGGTAATGTTACAGAACACAAATGCTAGAAAGTACACCTATGCCCTAAAATCCTATGCCAATTATAGGGCCCAAATATTGGAAAATCAATTTAATGGCCAGTTGTTAAAAGTCGATGACAATGAGGTTTGGTCTAAATTGATCGGGGATTTTAATGCCTATAATATGTTGGCAATTTATGCTACGGCGGATTTATTGGGATTGGAAAAACTTGAAATTCTTCGGCTACTAAGTGAGTTGGAAAATGTAGATGGAAGATTTCAACATTATATATCAAAAAAAAGAATTACAGCTATTGTTGATTATGCCCATACACCGGATGCCTTGAAAAATGTACTTGATACTATCAATACATTGAGGACTGGAAATGAAAATGTCATCACCGTCGTGGGGTGTGGTGGTGACAGAGATAAGTCTAAGCGTCCGGTTATGGGTCATATCGCAACAGCATTGAGCAATAAAGTCATTTTCACTTCGGACAACCCCAGGTCGGAGTCTCCCACAGTTATAATAGAGGAGATGGAAGCTGGTGTGGAACCGCAAAATGCCAACAAAACACTGTCTATCGTTAACCGTAAGCAGGCTATTAAAACAGCTTGTCAATTGGCCGTCGCCCATGATATTATTCTGGTTGCAGGCAAAGGCCACGAGACCTATCAGGAAACTAATGGTGTTAGGGAGGATTTCGATGATTATAAAATAGTGAAGGAATTGCTGGCCAACTTAAATAAATAGAATATTAGGCAGGCAAGATTAAAGTGAATAACAATAAACAATAAACCCAAGAATGCTATACTATTTGTTCGAATATTTGGAAAAACACTATCAACTGCCAGGGGCGGGGCTTTTCCAATTTATAACTTTTAGGGCGGCAATGGCGGTAATGCTTTCGTTGCTACTGGCTACGGTCTATGGGAAAAGAATTATTAATTATTTACGACATAAGCAGATTGGGGAAACTGTAAGGGACCTAGGTCTGGAAGGCCAAAAACAAAAAGCGGGTACCCCAACCATGGGTGGGTTGATCATTATTATGTCCACCTTGATCCCTGTCTTGTTGTTTGCGCGTTTCTTGGATAATATTTATGTGATCCTCTTGATAGTTACTACCGTTTGGATGGGGATCATAGGTTTTGTGGATGATTATATCAAAATTTTCAAAAAGGATAAAGAAGGATTAAAAGGAAGGTTCAAGGTAATCGGCCAGGTTGTTTTAGGTCTTATGGTGGGTGCTACTTTGTATTTTCATCCAGACGTAACTATGAAGGAACATTCCAGAACTGAAATTACCCAGGATTATACCGTACAGCAAGTGCCGGGCAAGGAGATTAAGTCAACCATGACCACCTTGCCATTTATCAAAAATAATGAGTTGGATTATGCTCGTTTTATTTCTTGGATGGGAGATGGGATGGAGAAATATGCTTGGTTGGTTTTTATTCCCATTATCATAATCATTGTCACGGCGGTCTCCAATGGTGCAAATCTTACCGATGGCATAGATGGATTGGCAGCAGGGACTTCTGCAATTATAGTATTTACATTGGGCATCTTTACCCTAGTTTCGGGTAACATCATCTTTTCCGATTATTTGGATATCATGTTTATTCCTAGGGTCGGGGAATTGGTTGTATTTATCGCGGCCTTTGTAGGGGCCTTGGTTGGATTTTTATGGTATAACGCCTATCCGGCAACAGTTTTTATGGGGGACACCGGTAGTTTGACTATAGGAGGAATAATTGCTGTTATAGCCATCATTATCCGAAAGGAACTATTAATACCCGTTTTGTGCGGAATTTTCTTTGCAGAGTCAATTTCCGTGATGTTGCAGGTGGGTTATTTCAAGTACACAAAAAAGAGATCTGGAGAGGGAAAAAGGATTTTTCTAATGGCACCTTTACATCATCATTATCAGAAAAAGGGGTACCACGAAAGTAAAATCGTGACCAGGTTCTGGGTTGTAGGAATTCTGTTGGCGGTAATTACCATTGTAACCTTAAAGGTGCGATAGAATGAAGCGTTTGGTTGTTTTGGGAGGCGGAGAAAGTGGCGTTGGAACGGCTATTTTGGGTAAAAAAGAAGGTTTTGAAGTTTTTGTCTCCGATAAGGGGATTATAAAAGAGGAATATAGAAAAGTTCTTGAACATTTTGAGATTGATTGGGAAGAACAACAACATTCTGAAGATAAGATTTTGAATGCGGATCTGGTCATGAAAAGTCCCGGAATCCCTGATAAAGTTCCTTTGGTGGCAAAGCTCAAGGAAGTGGGGGTGCCTATTATTTCGGAAATCGAGTTTGCCTCAAGGTATGCCAAGGCAACCATTATAGGGATTACCGGAAGTAATGGAAAGACCACCACGACAATGTTGACGAACCACATATTAAAAGAAGGTGGGTTAAACGTGGGAATGGCAGGGAATATCGGTGACAGTTATGCCAAAATGGTGGCAGAAAAAGACTTTGATTACTATGTGCTGGAGATCAGTAGTTTTCAATTGGACGGGATAGTGGATTTTAAGCCGCATATAGCCATCCTTACCAATATAACTCCGGATCATTTGGATAGATATGAATACAAATTTGAAAATTATATAGCGTCCAAGTTTAGAATTGCAAAAAACCAGACGAAAGAGGATTATTTAATATACGATGCCGATGATGAAGTAATAGTACAGTGGTTGCAAAAGAACCCGGTCCAATCAAAATTATTGCCCTTTTCCATCAGTAAGAAATTGGACGAAGGGGCATATTTAGAGAATGATAAAATAATTATTAAGACACATAATAACACTATAGAAATGAGTACAGACGCTTTGGCTTTGGAAGGAAAACACAATGTAAAGAATACCATGGCTGCCACTACGGCGGCTAAACTAATTAGTATTAGAAAGGAGACGATACGCAGAAGTATAGAAAACTTTCAGGGGGCGGAGCATAGGTTGGAAAAAGTACTTAAAATTCATCATGTACAGTATATCAACGATTCCAAGGCTACAAATGTAAATGCTACCTACTACGCATTGGATAGTATGAAAACGCCAACTGTGTGGATTGTTGGTGGGGTGGACAAAGGGAATGACTACAAGGAATTAATGCCTTTGGTCCGAGAAAAGGTAAAGGCGATTATATGTTTGGGAACTGATAATTCCAAAATCAAGGATGCCTTTGGTAATGTAGTTGATTTGGTAGTGGAAACATTTGCAATGGACGAGGCCGTAAAGGTGGCCTATAAGATAGCGGAACGGGGAGATACCGTATTGTTATCACCGGCATGTGCCAGTTTCGATCTGTTCAAGAATTATGAAGATAGGGGAAATCAGTTTAAAGAAGCAATAAAAAAATTATAAGGGGTGTTCGGATTTTTAAACAAAATGAATGGAGATAAAGCTATTTGGGCAGTGGTTGCCCTTTTGGCCTTATTTTCATTTTTGCCTGTTTATAGTGCCAGCAGTAACCTGGTTTACGTGGTGGGCAATGGAACCACAATTGGTTACCTGGTAAAACATGCTATACTTCTTTTAATGGGGTTTGGTATTATTTACGGAGTGCACCGCATCCCTACCCACTTTTTTAAAGGTCTATCCTTGATTGCAATGCCGGTGGTATTGCTTTTGTTGCTTTATACACTCGCTCAAGGGCAGGTCATAGATGGGGCCAATGCCAGTAGATGGATTCGTATTCCTATTGTTGGTTTTACATTTCAGACGTCCAATCTGGCGGCGGTAGTGCTAATGATCTATGTGGCCAGGTACTTGACAAAAATAAAGGATAAGACCATAACCTTTAAAGAGAGTATTCTTCCCCTTTGGTTGCCGGTTTTTTTAGTGATAGTGCTCATACTACCTGCCAATTTTTCAACGGCTGCTATTATATTCTCTATGGTGTTGTTGCTATGTTTTATAGGGGGATATCCATTTAAGTACCTGTTGGGAATCGTTGGTGCGGGAATATTGAGCCTAACGCTATTTATTTTAACGGCCAAGGCAGTGCCGGATTTATTTCCAAATAGGGTGGATACTTGGATGAGTAGAATAGAAAGCTTTTCCAATCCTGAGGATACGGAGGCCGATTATCAAATTGAAAAGGCAAAAATAGCCATTGCAACAGGAGGATTAGTGGGCAATGGAGCGGGAAAGAGTGTAATGAAGAATTTTTTGCCACAAAGCTCCTCGGATTTTATTTACGCCATTATTGTTGAGGAGTACGGACTGCTGGGAGGTTTTGTATTAATGTTCTTCTATTTGTTGTTGCTTTTTAGGATCGTGGTAGTGGCCAATAGCAATGGAACCGTATTTGGAAAACTATTGGTTTTGGGAGTTGGACTTCCTATAGTATTTCAGGCATTGATCAATATGGCGGTGGCCGTGGAGCTTTTCCCTGTTACCGGTCAGACCTTGCCTTTGATTAGTAGTGGTGGAACCTCGAGTTGGATGACCTGTTTGGCCATAGGCATTATTTTGAGTGCAAGTAATAAGAATGTCCAATCCGAACCGGAGGAAATAGATGAGACCAACCCTTTAGAAGTGTTAAGTGGGCAGTTATAGATTTATATTATCGGGGGGAGGCACTGGGGGACATATTTATCCTGCCATTGCCATTGCAAATGAGTTGAAAGTTAGGTATCCCGATGCAGAATTTTTGTTCGTAGGGGCAAAAGATAGGATGGAAATGGAAAAAGTGCCCCAGGCAGGGTACAAAATTGAAGGTTTGTGGATAAGTGGGTTGCAAAGGAAGCTCACTTTTAAAAATTTAATGTTTCCTTTTAAAGTAATAAGTAGTTTGATAAAAGCAGCAAAAATAGTGCGGAATTTTAAACCTAATGCCGTTGTGGGTACCGGTGGCTTTGCCAGTGGTCCCCTCTTGAAGGTGGCATCGGGAAAGGGAATTGCATGTGTGTTACAGGAACAGAACTCCTTTGCAGGGATCACCAATAAGTTATTGGCGAACAAAGTGGCCAAAATATGTGTGGCATATGATGGTATGGAGAAATTTTTTCCAAAAGATAAAATCATAAAGACCGGTAATCCTGTACGTGGAGATTTGGTCTCCATGGTTGAGAATAAAGAGGAGGCGTTGAGCTTCTTTGGCCTGCAGCCAGGTAAAACTACCTTGTTGGTCTTGGGTGGTAGTCTGGGGGCAAGACGTGTAAATATTCTTATAGAAAAGAATCTTCCTTTTTTTAAGGAGCAGGGAATTCAGGTAGTATGGCAAAGTGGCAAGCTCTATTATGAGGAGTATAAAAAATATGATAGTGGGGATGTAAAGGTAATGGCATTTTTAAATAGGATGGATTTGGCCTATGGGGCTGCGGATATCATTATTTCCAGGGCAGGAGCAGGTTCGGTTTCTGAATTATGCATAGTGGGCAAGCCTGTAATTTTTATTCCCTCTCCAAACGTGGCGGAGGACCATCAAACTAAAAACGCCCAATCCTTGGTGGACAAGAATGCGGCTATAATGGTGAAAGAAACGGAATTGGATGAAAAGTTCGGAACAGTGTTTTCGGATTTGGTCAATAACGAGCACTTGAGCAGGAAGTTGGGTGTCAATATCAAGAAATTGGCCATGCCCAATGCTACCAAAGAGATTGTAGATGAAATAGAAAAATTATTAGTGCAACAATAAGAAAATGGGTATAAAAGATATACATAACGTCTACTTTATAGGTATTGGAGGTATTGGTATGTCTGCCCTTGCGCGATATTTTAAATTTATAGGTAAGAATGTTGCGGGCTATGACAAGACCGAGACACCGCTTACAAAGGATTTGGTGGATTTGGGTATCCAAGTGCACTATAGCGATGATTTGGAATTGGTATCCAAGACGTACCTGGATCCTAACAATACACTCGTTGTATATACTCCCGCTGTACCCAATGATCACGGGGAGTATAATTATTTTATGGCCCATGGCTTTCAGGTGAAAAAGCGCTCCGAAGTATTGGGGTTGATTACAAAGGATACTTTTTGTTTCGCGGTTGCCGGGACCCACGGCAAGACAACCACTTCTTGTATACTGGCTCATTTATTGAAAGAGACCGGGACTCCGATTACGGCATTCCTAGGGGGGATTTCGGAAGATTTCAACAGTAATTTTTTATTGGAAGGTTCGGAATATTCTGTGGTAGAGGCAGATGAATTTGACCGTTCCTTTCTTCGGTTATCGCCTAATGTGGCCTGTATTACTTCTATGGATGCAGATCATTTGGATATTTATGGCAGCAGTGAGGAACTGCAAAAGTCGTTTAACGATTTTGTAAAGCGGATAAAGCCGAATGGTAAGCTGTTTGTTCGCAATGGTTTGCCTTTGGATGGTACCACCTATGGTATTGAGGATGGTTCCGATTATTGTATTAGGAATATTAAAATAGACCAGGGAAGCTATATTTTTGATTTGGATTCCCCGGAAGCCAATCTTAAATCGGTCAGGTTCAATAAACCGGGGAGGCATAACCTGCTCAATGGCTTGGTGGCGTATGCCATGGCCATTCAAGCCGGTTCATCTCCAACAAGTCTGGCGGGAGCCTTGGCCACTTTCAAAGGGGTGCAAAGACGTTTTTCCTACCAGATAAAGAATGCCAATTTTGTGTTTATAGACGATTATGCACATCACCCTACGGAAATAGATGCTGCATTCCAGGCAGTTTCCGAAATGCATCCCGGTAAAAATATATTGGCCGTTTTTCAGCCACATTTGTTTTCTAGAACGAGGGATTTTGTGGATGAATTTGCAAAAAGTCTGTCCAATTTTCCGAGTTTGTTACTGTTGGAAATTTACCCGGCCAGGGAAAAACCAATTGAAGGGGTTACCTCTCAATGGTTGTTGGATAAAATTACAAGCCCAAGGAAAAAATTAATTGGAAAGTCAGAGTTGATTTCAGAAATAATGGCCCAAACCCCCGATGTTTTAATAACCCTGGGGGCGGGAGATATTGGATTGGAAGTCCCAAAAATTAAAAAAGAGTTAAGTCTTGTCCATAAAAAACAATAAAAATATAAACATGAAAATTAATTGGAATTTCATAAAATTCGGGGCCTTGTTGCTGGTAGTTACGGGTCTTTATGCATTTTCCAGTGCTAGGAACAAGCATAAAAAAATAGATAATATCGAAATTGAGTTTGTCGGGGATCAAAATCTTTACATGACCCAAGAGACGGTTAATAAATTGTTAATACAAAATTCCGGAGACCTTAGAAACCTGCCCAAAGAAGATATAGTTTTGAATACTATAGAAAAAGCTATCGAAGCTAATGAAATGGTGAAAAATGCCCAAGTTTACCTTACGGTAAACGGGGACCTAGTGGCTAAAGTCATACAGCGAAAACCAATCGGAAGAGTTGAGGGAGTTGCAAAGTTTTATATCGATGAGGATGGGAAACCTATGCCATTTTCCAAATATCATTCTGCGCGGGTGCCTATAATTACAGGAATAGTAACCAATAAAAGTACGGAGGGAGTGTACGAGATTTTGACTTATGTAAATTCTGATGAATTCTTAAAAAAGAACATAATAGGAGTTCATATTACCGAGGAGCAAAAGTATCAGTTGAAGTTTAGGATGGAGAATTTTGTAGTGGATTTGGGTCATTTGGGAGAATTGGAGAAAAAGTTCAGCAATTTTAAAGCTTTTTATACCAAAGCAAATAAGGACAAAACGTTGAACGACTATAAGAGGGTGAGTTTAGAATTTAATAACCAAGTAGTGTGCACCAAAATTTAAGATATGGAACAAGGTAATTATTCAGTTGGGTTGGATATTGGAACCACCAAAATTGTAGCCATCATTGGTAAGGAAAATGAGTATGGCAAGATTGAAATCTTGGGTATTGGCAGATCTAAAAGTTTGGGAGTACACCGTGGAGTGGTCAATAATATTACGCAAACTATCAAGTCCATTCAACAAGCTGTTGAACTTGCCGAAGGTAATTCGGGGCTAAAGATCAGCTCGGTGGTAGTAGGTATTGCGGGACAGCATATTAGAAGTTTACAGCATAGCGATTATATAACCAGGGCGAAATCCGAAGAAGTTATCAATGAAGATGATGTGGAAAAGCTTTGTAATCAAGTTTATAAATTGGTTATGCTTCCTGGAGAGGAGATCATCCATGTCTTACCACAGGAATTTAAGGTAGACGGACAAGCGGAGATAAAGCAACCAATGGGAATGTACGGGGGAAGGCTCGAGGCCAATTTCCACGTAGTTGTAGGGCAGGTTTCTTCTATCCGTAATGTAGGAAGATGTATAAAGAGTGCCGGTCTGGATCTAGGAAATATAACCTTGGAACCCTTGGCATCGGCAAATGCAGTTTTAAGTCAGGAAGAAAAAGAGGCCGGTGTAGCGCTGATCGATATAGGTGGTGGTACCACGGATTTGGCCATTTTTAAGGATGGAATTATCCGCCATACCGCTGTAATACCTTTTGGAGGTAATGTAATTACCGAAGATATCAAGGAAGGATGTTCCATTATTGAAAAGCAGGCAGAGCTTCTAAAGATAAAGTTTGGTTCGGCTTGGCCGGGAGAAAACAAGGACAATGAAATTGTTTCCATCCCTGGGTTGAGAGGACGTGAACCCAAAGAAATTACCCTGAAAAACCTTTCCAAGATTATACATGCCAGAGTGGTGGAAATCGTGGAGCAGGTTTATGTGGAGATTAAAAATTATGGGCACGACGAGCAAAAGAAAAAATTGATTGCGGGAATTGTATTGACCGGAGGTGGAAGCCAGTTAAAGCATTTGAAGCAATTAGTAGAGTATATAACTGGAATGGACACTAGGATCGGCTACCCCAATGAGCATTTGGCGGGCGATTCCGATGAGGAAATAGCCAGTCCGTTATATGCAACTGCAGTGGGACTGTTGATGAATGCAGTTCAGAACAAGGCTAAAGTAAGGGAGGCTCGACAGGAAGCTGTAGAGAAAGAAGAGGATAATGGGGTTTTTACGGACGAAGAGCATACCCAGACCAAAACGGCCCTAAAAAAGGAGCGTAAATCTATTTTTGATAAATGGTCCGAGAAATTGAAGGATTTCTTGGATAATGCGGAATAGATTATAAAATAAGAACAGTATAGTAAACCAGTAAAATAAAAAATATGAGCAAGAACACTGAATTTGAAAGTATATCCTTTGATTTGCCCAAAAATCAGAGTAACGTAATTAAAGTCATAGGTGTTGGTGGTGGCGGTAGCAACGCCATAAATCACATGTTCCAGGCCGGTATCAATGGTGTGGATTTTGTGATTTGCAATACCGATTCCCAAGCACTTCAAAATAGTCCCGTGCCCAATAAGATACAATTGGGAGTTTCGTTGACGGAAGGATTGGGCGCTGGTGCCAATCCTGAAGTAGGGGAGCAGGCCGCTATTGAAAGTATGGAAGAGATCAAGCAAATGCTTGATACTACCACAAAGATGATCTTTATTACTGCCGGTATGGGCGGGGGAACAGGTACTGGTGCTGCCCCTGTCATTGCTAAAATGGCAAAGGAAATGGATGTTCTTACGGTGGGGATCGTTACTATGCCTTTTCAATTTGAAGGTAAAATGCGTTGCCAACAGGCTCAGTTGGGAATAGAAAAATTACGTGCCAATGTAGACTCCTTGATTGTTATCAATAACAATAAATTAAGGGAAGTATATGGCAATTTGGGTTTCAAAGCTGGTTTTTCCAAAGCGGATGAAGTATTGGCTACTGCCGCTCGTGGTATTGCAGAAGTTATTACACATCACTATACTCAGAACATAGATTTACGTGACGCCAAGACTGTATTGAGCAGTAGTGGGACGGCTATAATGGGATCGGCCATATCTTCAGGTTCTTCAAGGGCACATGAGGCCATAATGAAGGCTTTGGATTCCCCCTTGCTGAACGACAACAAGATTACTGGTGCAAAGAATGTACTATTACTTATCGTTTCCGGTGCTCAGGAAATTACGATAGATGAAATAGGTGAGATTAATGACCATATTCAAAATGAGGCTGGTTTTGGGGCCAACATCATTATGGGGGTCGGTGAAGATGAGGGACTGGGCGAGGCAATCGCAGTTACGGTTATTGCCACGGGTTTTAATATAGATCAACAGGATGATATAGTTAATACGGAGTCCAAAAAGATCATTCATACGTTAGAAGATGAGCAACGCGCGGAGCATAACCTTACTCCAAAGAATGTTGTTCATCAGTTGGTCGAAGAAGAGGAAATTAAGATGACTCCGGTGAAGCGCAACCCCGTGCAGGAGGAGCCAAAAATGGATTTGATACCTACTACTAATTTCATCAGGAATTTTAATGTGTTCTATGAAGAAGTAGTTGCAGAAAATGTTCAGGACGATTTTATTATTATCAATGCTTCCGATGAGATCAAGGATATAGAAGTTGTTGATCCACGGGTAGTATCCAACAAGGTGGAGGAAGAAGATCAGTTCGAGTTCAGTTTTGATATGCCTTTGGCGAAAAAGCCTGTAGAAGAGGAAGAAGAGGCGCAACATATCATAACCTTCGATCTGGATGAAGAGGTAAGGGATTTTGAGGTGAAAGACCACGTAGAAGTAATTCCTGTCCTAGAGTACAACAAGAACGGTGAAAAGCGTTATAGTTTGGACGATTATATGGAGTTGGAAAAGAAACTTACCGGAGCCAAATCCAAGGCTGAGGAGTTTGAGCCCCGTATTGTTGAGGACGAATTGATATTTGAAAAGCGTACCATTGCAAAACAGGAATCGAACCAACAGAGGGTGAATGTGGAGGACGAAGATCCCATTAATACCCCAATTGAAATCCTGTTAAAGGAACGCGCGGACGAACGCAGAAGAAAATTGAAGGACTTTAATTATAAATTCCAGAATAGCCTTAGTAATTTGGACGAAATATCCAAGCAACCGGCTTACAAAAGACAAGGGATAAACTTAAATGAGAACCCTAAGGAAAGCAAAGTTTCCAGAACAAGCTTAAGTGAGGATAGTAATGACGATATTCAATTGCGTTCCAACAACTCTTATTTACATGACAATGTAGATTAGTACTGTTCGCAGAAGTATAAATCCTAAAGTTTAGACCCGAAAATAGCTTTTATTTTCGGGTTTATTTTTATCTTCGCAGGGCTAAAAAAAAGATATGGGTTTACAGCAGAGGGTAATGGAAGATATGAAGGCGGCAATGAAGGCCAAGGATACGGTGGCATTGGAGTCGTTACGAGCTATAAAATCGGCCTTATTGTTGGCACAGACCGAAACAGGCCCGGGAACGGAACTGTCCGAGGAAGATGAAGTAAAGTTGGTTCAAAAATTGGTAAAACAGCGCAAGGATAGCGCGGCCATCTATAAGGAGCAGGGACGTGAGGATCTGGCAGAGCCTGAATTGGCGCAGGCAGTGATCATCGAAAAGTTCCTTCCGGAGCAATTGACAGAGGAAGAGATAGAAAAGGTAGTGGTGCAGACCATAGATGCCGTTGGGGCATCAGGGATGAAGGATATGGGCAAGGTAATGGGGATTGTTTCCCAGGAATTGGCCGGACAGGCAGATGGGAAGACGATATCTACTATTGTAAAAAAGAATTTAATGTAAATGTAGTCAGTTGCAGTGCATAGTGTATTTGTTTATAAAACTGCCTACTGTTACTGCCCACTGATAACTAAATAATGGCCCCGTGGCGCAACTGAATACCCGCCCGTGCCTGAACGTGGTAGGGTAGTTGTAATTGAATAATCATTGGCACGTTCGGGCGGGGCGCATCAGATTTTATAGAGAATGTATAAGGTCTATGTAATATATAGTAGTAGTTTTGAAAGATATTATGTTGGGATTACGGATAATATAGAAGTTCGAATCAAACAGCATAATTCAGGAAAGACAAAATCGACCAAGGCTTATGTACCTTGGGAAGTAATCCTGACGGAGGATTACGAAAACAGGTTGGCAGCTAGAGAACGAGAAAAGTATCTAAAATCGGCTGCAGGTAGACGTTGGAGAAAATTAAATATAAGGCCCCGTGGCGCAACTGAATAGCGCATCAGATTTCGGCTCTGAGGGTTGGGGGTTTGAATCCCTCCGGGGTCACGGATAAACCACAAAAAAGTGGTTGTGCTAGCGAGCTTCAAAAATGAAGCTCGCTTCTTTTTTGAAGTATAGCGAAGTGCAACTTTTTGTGGTTTTCAAAGCGTAGCTTTGAGGGATGGGCGCAGCCAATCCCCAGTCTTTCGTATGGGTCTGGAAAGTTGTGGGATCTAGTTGCAGCTCGCTTCTTTTTTGAAGTATAGCGAAGTGCAACTTTTTGTGGTTTTCAAAGCGTAGCTTTGAGGGATGGGCGCAGCCAATCCCCAGTCTTTCGTATGGGTCTGGAAAGTTGTGGGATCTAGTTGCAGCTCGCTTCTTTTTTGAAGTATAGCGAAGTGCAACTTTTTGTGGTTTTCAAAGCGGAGCTTTGAGGGATGGGCGCAGCCAATCCCTAGATCTGGTTTAGGGCTGAAGTGGGTTGTTTTGAAGTATAGCGAAGTGCAACTTTTCGTGGTTTTCAAAGCGGAGCTTTGAGGGAAGGGCGCAACCAATCCCCGAGTCTTGAATTAGGGGATTTAAGAATACGCGTAAACCAACAGCTAATAAGATTGCCTCTTGCAGATTATTCCCTGTTGTCCTTTTTAAAAATATTGCCAATGCCCTTGCCAATCTTCTGTATAGTTTCAATTCCTTTGTGGATTGGTTCAGGGTTGATCTGATCATAGCGCTTGCTCCCAAGTTGTTGTACGAACTGCTGAGGGTATATAATAAGGCGACTATTGTTAGGGAAATATTTTTCCATTTTTGACGGGAGGTTTTCGAGCATAACCATGTAAGATGCCGCACCTTCACGGGCAGAAACCAAAACAAATAAATCATTTTCCCTTACGCTTTTGGAGAGATCCGGGAAATCTTCCCAATCACTAAACTGACTGGCAGTAATTGAAGCTGACAATTTAGAATCTTTGATCAGTTTTTTTATGGATTTCGAGGTGGATTCATTGCAGTATAGTTGAATTGGGATACTTAATTCCTGAGCCAATTTTGCCATTTTTGTAAACCAAAGCTCAAAGCCGTTTTCATGTTCGGTTAAGGGAGGGGCCGCAATTACAATTCTTCTATGGGACACCAATGGCTTTTCAAAATGACAAATTATAGTGGTTTTATCGGTGTTGCTTATTATACTGTCCACTTTTTCACCAATAAGTTTGTCTATGAATCCAGTGCGCTTTGGCCATCCCAAAACAATGATGTCTGCCATTATTTCTTTAGCAATACGGGATATTCCACTGGCGGCGTTGTGGTCGATTGTGGTAATGATACTTACTTTTGTTTCCGTTGCTGATGCCTGTTCTACGAATTCTTCCAGTTTTTTTCTGGCTTTTAGAATATTGTTCTCAGCTTCTTCATTATTGGATACCACCGAGAGAACCGATAAGGGATTGGCCGATTTTTTCCCTTTGATAAAAATCGAAAATTCGAGCAGTTTCTCCATGTTCCCAATATTGGCAATGGGCAATAAAATGTGCTCGTTATTCAATCCATTTACTTTCATTGGTCCTGAGCTATCGTCCTCTGTCTCAACCACAAGTTTTTTAGCGGCTTTTTCCGTAGCAAAGGAGGCAACAACACAGGTAATGAGGATAAGTATAATGGTACCGTTCAGGATATTTTCATCTAGAATTTGTGCTTTATATCCTACTAAAATTACCGCAAGTGTGGCAGCGGCATGGGAACTGCTCAATCCAAAAATAAGCTGACGTTGGGTTTTGGTGTATTTAAAAGCAAGTTGAGTTACCAAAGCTGCAAACCATTTGCCAAAAAGTGCTACAATTGAAAGTGTTGCGGCTACAACAAGTGCGGTTTGCCCATTTAGAATTACACTAATATCGACCAACATTCCTACACTTATCAAGAAAAAAGGAATAAATAAGGAATTGCCTATAAATTGTATCCTATTCATCAAGGCAGAAGAATGGGGAATGAGTTTATTTAGGGCCAAACCTGCCACAAATGCTCCAATAATCGGCTCAACCCCTGCTAATTCGGCCAAGAATGCAGCAAAAAATACCATGGAAAGGACAAAGATATAATGGGAGTGTTTTTCACTTTCCAGTTTACGAAAAAACCAATTGGCAATCCTTGGAATTATTAGGAACATAATAGCGGAAAAAATAGTTAAAGAAATTCCCAAGCGAATCCAAAAGGCCATATTCAGATTCCCCTGGCTGTTTCCCATAATAACCGCCAGAATGATTAGTACGGCCGTGTCGGTTAATATGGTGCCACCCACGGTAATGGCTACAGCCTGGTTTTTCGACACTCCTAATTTGCTTACTATAGGATATGCCACAAGTGTATGGGTAGCGAACATACTGGAAGTAAGGAAACTGGCATTAAAGTCGTATTCCAGAAAGAAATAGCAGACCGGGAAACCGATGGCCAACGGAAAAATGAAGGTAAAAAATCCAAAGACAAGACTTTTGTTTTTATTGGACTTAAATTCGTTCATGTCCAGTTCCAGACCTGCTATGAACATGATATATAAGAGGCCAATGGTTGAAAATAGATCAATGGCCGAATTTTTTTCGAGAATATTTAGTCCAAATGGCCCGATTACCACACCGGAAATAATTAAACCTATTATTCCGGGAATATTTAGTTTTCTTAGCAGAATTGGCGATAACAGAATAATAAAAAGGATTAAAGAGAATATCAGCACCGGATTTTCCAATGGCAATTCAAATTCGTGTCTGAGGTGTTCAAAGAAATCTTTCATCCTGTTGATATACCCTTTTTAGGTGAGCTCTAAATTCAACTATTTTTGGTTAATAATATTCGTTTAGTGAAAGAATTCTTTCACTAAACGATCCCCTGATTTGGCTAATGCAAAGTCTCGAAATTTACGCACGGTCCAAATGGCCTTAAGTATGGAATCAATGAAAATATTGGGAAATCCTTTCAAATTCAGGTTAAAAGGGAATTTATATATAAATTGATTGGATTCCTTATCTTATACTTCCAAAATCCAACCAATTAATTAACTACCAAATGAAGAATATTTTAGTGAAGTGTTTGGTCCTGGCCATATTGGGATTATCACTTTCTTGCAAAGAAAAGACAGAACCTGAATCCACTTCCAATGCCCCGCGCAACGAAAAACCCAATATTGTTCTCATCTTGGCCGACGACCAAGGCTGGGGAGATTTGGGGATTTCCGGGAATAACAATTTGGCAACCCCGAATATAGATGCCATTGCCAATAACGGGGTCACTTTTGATCATTTTTACGTAAGCCCGGTATGTTCTCCCACTAGGGCCGAACTTTTGACCGGCCGTTATTTTCCGAGGGTAGGGGTCTATTCCACTTCTTCAGGTGGTGAACGTCTAAATTTGGATGAAACCACCCTTGCGGAAGTTTTTAAACAGGCTGGATATGCCACTGCTGCTTACGGAAAATGGCATAATGGCATGCAACCTCCTTACCATCCCAATGCCAGGGGATTTGATGATTTTTATGGCTTCTGTTCCGGACATTGGGGCAATTATTTTAGTCCCATGTTGGAGCACAATGGGGAAATTGTAAAGGGAGACGGCTTTATCATTGACGATCTTACCAACAAAGGCTTGGATTTTATGGACAGGAATAAGGAGAGACCCTTTTTCTTGTACCTGCCATATAACACGCCCCATAGCCCCATGCAGGTACCGGATGAATATTGGAATAGGTTTAAGGACAGGGAACTTGCTTTGAAATATCATGGGGAGGAAGAGGAGAACGAGAACTTTACTAGGGCGGCCCTTGCCATGGTGGAAAATATAGATTACAATGTGGGCCGGGTTATCGATAGACTAAGGGACTTGGAACTGGAAGAAAATACGCTGGTAATATACTTGTCGGACAACGGGCCTAACGGATGGCGTTGGAATGCCGGAATGCGTGGCAGAAAGGGATCTACCGATGAGGGAGGGGTACGATCCCCCTTGGTCATGCAATGGAAGAACCAACTACCTAAGGGCAAGCATATTTCTGAAATAGCAAGTTCCATAGATATATTGCCCACCTTATCCGATTTGGCCCAAATTGAGGTGAATACCTTGAAGCCTTTGGACGGTAAAAGCTTAAAGCCTCTGTTGATGGACAATAGCCCGTCCTGGGATGCTAGGGTGGTCTATAACCATTGGAATAGTGGTACAAGTATCAGAACGCAACAATATCGCTTGGACAGTAAAGACAGACTCTATGATATGGAGATGGATGGGGGACAGACCACAGACCTTTCAGGGAAACTGCCACAACTCACGGATTCTTTGAAACAATTAAAAAGAGACTGGCTGCAAGAAGTAATGCCAAAATCCAAAGCGACAGAGGATCGGCCTTTTACTTTGGGCCATCCTGATTATGTGTACACCCAGATTCCTGCCAGGGACGGGGTTGCTCATGGTAATATAGACCGGAGTAACAGGCATCCCAACGATACCTTTTTTACAAATTGGAAAAGTACAAAGGATAGCATCAGCTGGGATGTGGAGGTTTTGGCCGATGGGGAATTTGAAGTAGAACTTTATTATACAGTTAAAGAACAGGACTTAGGATCCGAAATTGAATTGCGCTTAGGGGAAAGTTCCCTAAAGGCAACCATAACCACAGCACATGACCCACCACTTGTTGGGGCAGAACGGGATCGTGACCCCAGAATTGAATCCTATACCAAGGACTTTATGTTTATGGATCTAGGGAAAATAGCCTTGAAAAAGGGTAGGGGCAACTTAGTACTCAAAGCACTAAAAATACCTGGTGAGGAAGTTATGGATGTGCGATTATTATTGTTTAGGCGGGTGAACTGATTTGGTAAGGGCAAATCGGCTTACAATAGCCATCCTTACATCACCTAGCCAGTTAATTTACTTTCAAACAGTGTTCGTTGGGTCAACTTCAATGGTGCCTCATTTTGAAGTCTATGGTATTTTAGTCCGCCTTTAGTTTTAGTAATTTTTATAAATCACTTTTGTTAGGTTTATGTTTTTTCGTAAATTACTGAATACTAAACATATAGGCCATGAAAATCAACAAAGAAAGTATTCCGACTACAATGCAGTCACCGGACACTACAATGCGGGCTCAATCCAATTTTGGGGGCATGACCGTTTGTTTCAATGAATTGCCCAAGGGCACTGATTTTACTCCACTCTTACAAGGATTGGATAATAATAGCTGTCACTGCCCTCATTGGGGGTATGTGTTGGAGGGTGCTATGTTGGTCATCTATGATGATGGAAAGGAAGAATTGCTCACAAAGGGGGATGTCTTTTATATGCCATCAGGTCATACGGCCATCGTTAAGGAAGATGTAAAATTAATAGATTTTAATCCAACTAAGGAATTCAACGAGGTAATTACCCATGTTGGTATGAAAATGGCCGAATTTGGAGGATAATCCCGCATAATAGCTAGGATATCGCGGCACCTTCATAATGTCTATTTATGGAATGGATATTATTTTTCAATTTTATATAGGAGCAATTCTTCATCACTGTTAGGAAGCATTGTTGTTCCCGCTATTGCCAGGCCAAGTTTTTCCAAAAGTCTTTGGGAGGAAACATTGTGTTTGGAGGTGATGGCACTTATGGTATGGAGACCTAATTCGTTGAAGGCAACATTTTTTAATTTGTCGGCAGCTTCGAAAGCGTAACCTTTGCCTTCATATTCCGGTAAAAAGGCAAAACCAATATCGATGCCTTCTAATCCCTCCCTATCATATAATCCGCAACATCCAATTTTTACATGGTCCATTTTTCTTATGAGGGTATAATTGGAAAACCCAAGTCTTTCCAGTTGTGGCTGCATCTTAGTTAGGATATAATCTTTTGCCATGTCTGGTGAGGTGATATTTCTGTCTCCAATGTTTTTAAGCCATTTGGGACTATTGAACAGCTCAAATATAAATGCCGCGTCCTCTTCCGAGGTAGGTTTTATGATTAACCTTTCTGTTTCAAATGTCTTATACGGCCCCATATTTAAAATGACTTTACCTGATTAATGTTTATCCAAGTCTAATGATCTAAGATAGTTATTTCCCAAATTTTTCAATGTCATTTTGAACAAGGGTGTAAGGACCATGAAACGCAAAAGGGCAGGTCGGGATTGAAAACAAATAGCCTTAGCTCATCTTAGTTGCTATGGCTTTATCGGTCCATGGCCCATTAGGACTACTTTTGGTCAGGTTTTTCAAGGGTTTTTTTTAATTCGATCTGCTCATCATCTACCTCAATTGTTACGGCGTCTCCATAGTTCAATCCAGCAATTTTTGGAAGTATTAGCTCCAATATGGTTGGGTTTTGAAAATGTTCTGCCTTGGTGGCAGGATCTGGCATATAGATTAAACCTTTATAGCTATTTTCATTTATATGGAGGAAAACATCAAAAAAATAAAAATTTTCCGGTGGGATAAATCGGGACCAATTTATATTCTCAAGAAAATGTTTTGGATGTAATATTTTAAAAGAAAAAGGTGCAATGTCCAAATTAATGGTCCCTAAAAAGTATGGACTTAAGTCCAAACCCTTTTGTGAAAAATGTTGGGATTGGGCTTTTAAGGTTCCTTTGGGATAGCGAGGGTCTTTTGCCTTCCCAGAGGCAACTCCATGACCTTGTTTTATAACGGCCTCTACTTTCATCGTACCTTATTTTAATGATTTTTAACTGTTAAATATATTTGATGAATATAGGTATTTAGGAAATAGTAGTACAACCATGCTCGGGGTAATCAGAAATATGTATCTGCATAATAAACCGCTAAGTCAAGCCAGTGGTGGAATTAGTCAATATCATGGTTTAAAATCAAAAC
>TARA_R110000751_G_scaffold234229_8_pt1 | contig 20094 bp, 16 predicted proteins | sample TARA_R110000751 | Tara Oceans TARA_R110000751 (sample SAMEA4398001) | marine metagenome | biome: Polar Biome; feature: [MES] marine water layer (ENVO:01000295) within the mesopelagic zone...; material: water (ENVO:00002006), including particulate matter (ENVO:01000060) such... | reverse complement strand
GGCTGTGCCAGCCGCCTGCTGGTGCTTTCGGCAACCGGCAATTTGCGCGCGCTGATCACCGGACTAATCCTGACACTCGTCGCACAGGCCAGCCTGCGCGGAATTCTGGCGCCTGCCCGCGAGATGCTCAGCGCCCTGTGGACGGTAGAAGGTGGCCCCATGCGCAATCTGCTCAACTGGATAGATCTGGACGCCTCCCTTGCGCTGTTCCTGTCACTGGCGCTGCTCATGGCCTCCCTTGCCCTCGCGGTCAAACGCGGCAATCCGGCATCCAGATCGGCAGCGGCAATGCTTGTCGGGCTTGCCGTCACCCTTGGCTGGATCGGCACCTATCAGATCGCGCAGATCTCGTTCGAACCCATCGCGGTTTCCAGCGTGACCTTCACCGGCCCGGCAACAGATACATTGATGGGCCTGGTCAACAGCCGGGAACTGGCCCTGGATTTCGGCATCGGCCTGGTTCCCGGGGTGTTCATGGGCGCGGCTGCCATGGCGCTGTTCTCGCGCGAGTTTCAGGTCCAGCGTTTTGGCAGTGATGTTCCGATGGAACGCTATCTGGCGGGCGCCATCCTGATGGGTTTCGGCGCCATGCTGGCCGGCGGCTGCGCGGTCGGCGCCGGCATCTCCGGCGGCGCCATCTTCGCCCTCACCGCCTGGACTGCCGTCTTCTTCATGTGGGTTGGCGCAGTCGCGACGCATCTGCTGCTTGAGGGGCCGTTACGCGTAGCGATCAGGGCTTAGGAATATTCAATCGGGAAGTGCGAGCCAATTTAAAATTGGTCACAAGGCGTCATTTGAAATGCTTGTTGAGCGAGGACAGCAACCTGCTAGTAGGATTCGCAGTATGGGTAGGGGTAACATGGCTCAACACCAACCGGCTGGCTGTCGAAAAGCTCATCCTGGAACAATTCGTTCAAAGGTGGAACGCCGTCGGGCAGGTTGAAGGCATCCTGGCCTGACAGTTGCTCACCGGACTGATCACCGTCATTGCCGAACGACGGACCATTGGGCAAGGAGCGCAAATAAAAGTCAAAATAGCTCAGGACGTCTTCAGTCACCGCAAAGGGGCCTATCGGCGCCTGGCCCGGACCGGGGACAAATACCGCGTAATTGGCGGCCGAGATCGTTTTCTTGCCGCCGGAATTCGAAACTTCGATGATCCCGGTTGCCGTCAGGGCATTTGTGCCGCGTCCCGGACCGCGAAGCAAAACAAATGAGGCCTTTTCACTGTCTGCACCTGCGGTGGGCAATCCCAGCAGTGCGGCAAGCTTGAGAGCATCTTCCCCCACGACACCTTCAAACATGGTACCGCGAATACCGATACCGGCAGAAGGTGTGGTGATATTTGCCATGGTCGGATTGGCCTTGCCGATGCGTCCACTGATGAACCGGAAGGCCCCTTTGACCACGGTGCCGCTCATCTCGCCCAAATTCCTGTCCGGATCATAGACAAAACGATCAATGGTCATTTCGCAATTTTCACCGACGGTAAAGACCGACTGGTCAATCAGCAGGATTTGCAGGGCGCTTTGCCGCTTGGTAAGCACCTCGTCCTGCAGAAAAATACTCTGGTCTGCCTTTGCCTTGCGCTGGTTGCTTGCGCCGCCGCTTTTGACAAAGACATTGCCCTTGATCGCAGCGCTGACACCAATTTTTGCCTCGGCCCGCGCACCGACACTCCACGCCACCTGAGTGACCACGAGACAGGCAGCTGCTAGAGTGAAAACCAGAGTTCGTTGGACGGTCATTTCATGTCTCCGTCGCGCAATTTGCCTCATTGCGGCTAATAGGCAAAACGCTTTGTGAACAATATATCTGCCGACAGGCTGTCGGCATCGAAATTCGGGATGTTTGAGTCCTGATTGAGATAATTGGCGCCGATCTGGACATTGAGCCCACTGGTTGCCGAACCGTGCTCCACATTGACGAAGTCAAGCAGCGTATCGACTGGAATACCATAGGCAACACGTGCCTTGAACAATCTGTCCTTGCGGGCGATCGACGCGGAATATTTGGGATCTGGTTGATCATAATTCTGCCAACGATAGGATGCGCTGGCCTGCAGGTACTGCCCCCGGCCAAGCAAAAATACATCGCTGGCGATCAGTTCAAGGGCCTCGTAGCTGTAGCTGTCGTTGATGGCTTGCTTTTGATAACCATTGATCCGGGCTGATATCCGGTTGGTTTCACTGGTCCGATAGGCAACGCCGCCAGCAACAACGTAAAGCCACCCGTCGCGCGCACTGCCAACCGAATCATCGGAAACGGCCCTGTAATCCTGATAGGTACCCTGTGCGCCCAAACTCAGCGAAAGCTTCGGATCGACCGTGTATTTCGCCGTCAGACCACCACCATATTCGCTGCGATAGAGCGCGTCCTGCAATGCAAGCGCCGTCGTTGAGACATAGGGCGTGAGTTTCAGGTCTTGCAGGAAAAAGCTGGCGCCGGCGCGCACGCCGCCAGTGAGATAATCGGCCTCGGAAACCTGAAATTGCTCATTGAAATTGCCGTTCGCCTCAATGAACGCGAAATTGCCCGATCCGCCGGGCAGATTATGTTCCAAACGGATATTCGACGTCGCAAGGAATGCGCCATCGACCCGTTCATCCGTATCGAGCGGATTGCCGTTGAGATCATTCGAGGAACTTGTCGTCATGTCGGGATTGCTATCGACACGAAAGCCGGTCGCGATTGACCCCGTCAGCCTTGTTTTTTTGGATTTCGCGGTGGCCAGTGCAAGGTATTTGCTGACTTCGCGCTGCTGGTTGGCAGACAGCGGCCGGTCCTGCAGGAGTTTGAGTTCCCGTTTTGCGCCTTCCGCATCGTCGAGCCGAAAGAGCACAGCCGCATAAAAAAGCCGTGCCGTATCCCAGTTGGGTTGCAGCAAGAGCACCCGTTCGAGCGCCGAGGTCGCCTGCTCGAGATCACCCTTGATGACCTGTTGCTGCGCATAGAGATAACTGAGTTTTATATCGTCCGGGCTTGCCAGGATCTCCTCATAGGAAACATCCTCGGCATTTGCCGATATGGAAGCCAGCAGCAGAAACAGGCTGGCAACAAAAGTCCTGATTGGCATGGTCAACGTCAACACCATCCGTCAAATGTGACTCAACAAAATGAGCTGATTACTTATGATCTGTTTACGACCCAAGGTAAAGTAATTTTGGGAAACCAACCAGGAAAACGCGTCTTTCCCGGACAATACGCACGGCCCCCCGCCTGATTGCGTGTCATTGCAATGCCAGCATTTGTTGCAACCGTCAGCGCTTGCTTATCATCAGAAATCAGTTATGCGGATATCCTCTACATCCAGAATACAACCTTGTGATCGCCCGCTGATGACGGGAAAGATGCCGATCTTATGCATGGAAACCTTCTATGAACCAGCCATTCCGTCTCAGGGCTTCAAGCAGAAGAATTGGGCCTTTGCGTTCCGCGATTCGCACTCTGCGCCTGAGATACAAAACCAGATTGGCCACCTTCAAAGCGCGCCGCAACCGATTCCGCAGCCAGAGCACCTTTATCGGCGTGACTGGCAGTTCCGGCAAATCAACAACCACAGCCTTGCTTGCGCACATTCTGAAAGGACATGGACACGTATTGCCGCTCAAACCCTACAACCAGCTTGCCAGCCTGACTGAAGCTGTCAGCGGAGGAAAACATCCCGTTGATTATGTTGTTGTCGAAGCGGGTATCCTGAGCAAGGGCGATATGCAGCCAATGGCAGACGTGTTGCAACCGGATGTCGCCATTGTGACGTTCATAGGAATGGAACATTTCACATCCTTCAGAACGAGAGAAGCCATTGCAGAAGAGAAATCCGCCCTTGTCAAAGCCATCAAACCTGGCGGTCTTGCGGTTTTGAACGCCGATGATGATCTGGTTGCGTCCATGGCCCATCTAACGGGTCAACGCGTGGTAACCTTTGGTCGGGAGTGTAATGCAGATTATCAGGTAACCCGTGTGTCGTCTTCCTATCCCGACAACCTCGAAATCGAGATCGTCTGGAGGGGTGGAAATATTGTTCTGACGTCCCGACTTCTTGGCGAACATTTTTGGCTTTCCGTTGCCGCCAGCGTGGCAACGGCATTGGAACTGGGTGTGCCCCCCCGGACCATCGCGCAACAATGCGCCACGTTTACACCTCTTGCCAATCGGAACCAGATCGTTGCCATTCAAGATGGTCCCGTGTTCATTGTGGATGCCAAAAAGGCGCCGCTTGTATCCCTTCCGCTGGCCATGCGCGTCGTTGAACAGGCGGCTGCGCCGCGTAAAAGGATCGTCCTGGGCCAAATTTCGGACTTTAGCGGCAATCCCAAACCAAAGTATCGAGACGCCTATCGCGCAGCGATCGCTGTTGCTGATCAGGTCCTCTTTGTTGGAGACAATGCGCACCGTTCAAAGGCCAGCGTAGACGATCGGAAAAGCGGCCGGTTCGTCGAACTGCAAACCGCCAGACAGGTCCATGATCACATTCGGCAAACCGCCATCAAGGATGAGGTTATCCTGCTGAAGAGCTCCAACAATATGCACCTTGAACGCGTGGCATTGGCCTGGACGCACGATGTCAAATGCTGGGTTGACACATGTGGCAGGAAAATTGATTGCCATATGTGTGGTCTTTACGAACATCCCTTTGAAGAACACGCCGCGATTGTCAAACAGCAAAAGAAGGCCGCCAGAAAAGCGCGATACCGCCAATCATTGGATCGCATCCTGCCCTGGAGACAAGGCGCGTCAGACGATCCAAAAAAATGACAGCCGTTTTTCGATCCACTTGAAAGCACAACCAACCGGATTGACGAGACCGGGATTGCTCATCGAGTCCATTTTTTCCAACTGAAACGGTAAAAACGGGCCCAGCGGCTGCCATAGAGGTCGTTGCATCGATCACAGGTCTTGGGCTTTCCGCATCGGTCTTGCCAGCATTTGATCGGCTCGATCGTGTCATACCACAGGCGTTCAAGATTATCGGCTACACCAGCCTTGACATAAATCAGTTCGCCCGCCACCGCATTTGCTTTCAAAAAACCCTGAACCTTGGCGATTGTATCAAAGTAAAACACCTGACCGGGATACTCCCTCAATATCCGGATCGCTTCATCACCCAGTTTTCCATAAATGACGATCCGATCAGCCGAATCCAGCGCCTGTTCGATAATTTCGCGATACATCTCATGCTCAGCGCCGACATAATAGCCAACCTGACCGAACACGACTGTCTTTCGCGGATATGTTGCTTTTCTGACGATATCCAGACTGCTTTCTACGGTCCAGAAAGCTCTCTTGTGCGTATCAAGGACGATTGTTGTCCCGTTGTTCAAAATATGGACAGAATCCCTGTAGCGAAAGGGCGGAATTTCAGCCATTACCCGGGCACATTCCTCCAGCGAAATTCCCATGCCCCTACCAACGGCAATGGCCGCCAGAATGGACGTGATCCATCGCGCGCCAATCAACCTGGTTTGAATGGTGACCTCTTGCCCACCCTCCCGCACCTGGATGGACAACCGACCCGGCAACCCCTCTTGCCAGCCGGTCGCGCGAATATCTGCATTCTGCGAGCAACCATAGGTGATAACCCGGCATTGACAGTCAAATCGCATGGCAAAAACACGCGGATCGTCGGCATTCAGAACGGCCAGACCGCTCTGCGGCAGGGTTGCCACCAGGTTCGCCTTCTCCCGTGCGATGTCGTCAACACTGGAAAAATTATTGATATGGTCGGCTCCGACTCTGGTCACCACGGCAACCGTCTGACGCAGAAAACCTGCGGCCTTGAGCGCGGCGCCAGGCACATCACCGCTGACTTCCTGAACCCAGTATCTGTTCATCACCGCAGAACTGGCCAGAGTGACAACAATTGCTCTGTATCCGTTGAAATTTTGCCCGACGAGGGTGCGCCCCTGGGACCACATCAACGCGCCAATCAGACCTGTTGTTGACGACTTTGCAACGCTGCCGGTCACAGCAATGATCTGATCAAACCGCGCAAACGACCGGCGCAAAGCACCCAATCGCATTCTCCAATTGGCTTTAAACATCTAAACGAGGCCCATTGTTGCGGCGAGGATCACCTATACCAAAGTTCGATGATTATGCCCGTGTGCAGCTTGAGGCGCAACGCCGGGCGTTCACTTGCTGCTGGCGCGCTTAACGACCAAAGCCCGCCGCGCCGGGCAACCAGGTTGCAAGAGCCGGAAAGGCGATCAACAGGGCAAGGCCTGCAAGCATCAGCAGCACAAAGGGTGCCGCCCCTTTGACGACCTCCGACAGGGGGGCGTCCGCTATCCCCTTGATGACGAAAAGATTCATCCCCACCGGCGGTGTGATCATCGCCAGTTCGAGATTGACCATCAGCAATATGCCATACCAGATCGGATTGATGCCGAGTTCCGTGATGGTCGGCAGCAGGATCGGCGTGGTGATGAGAATGATGGCAATGGATTCCAGGAACATGCCCATGACGAAAATCAACGCCATGACCACAATGATGAAACCGAGCGGCCCAAGACCAAGACCGGCAACAGCCTCCGTGACACCCACTGGCAGGCGAATGATGGTGATGGCATGGCCGAACATGGAAGCGCCCGCGATGATCATGAAAACCATCACCGACGTGCGCATGGTGGCATAGGCAGCCTCATAAAGGTCTCTCAAGCCAAAATTGCGATAGACGAGCACCGCAACGACCAATGCATAAATCGATCCGGCCGCAGCCGCTTCCGATGCGGTGAAAATGCCGAAATAGATACCGCCCATGACAACCGGCGGCGCCAACAAGGCCCAGATCGAGCGTCTGGTGGCCGCCATCGCCCGTGACCAGCCGACCCATTGCGGCGAATGGACATTGATCCGCCACCGGGCCTGGATCATGCAGAAAACTGAGAAAATCAGGGCCATCAGAAGCCCCGGGATGACGCCGGCAAGGAACAAGGCGCCAATGGAGACCTCGGAGACGATCGCATAGAGGATCATCGGCCCTGAAGGCGGGATCAGGATGCCCAGGGTGCCGCCGGCGGCAATCACCCCCAGCGCATCGCGGGCAGGATAGCCGAAGCGCTTCATCTGGGGAATGGCGCTCGAACCAATGGACAGCGCCGTTGCGACAGAGGAGCCGGAAATGGCTGCAAAAATCGTGCAGGACAGCACCGTTGCCACGCCGAGACCACCCTTGATATGGCCGATGACGGCATGGGCAAAATCATACAGATCGTCAATCACCCGGGCGCGTATCATGATCTGCGCCATGAAGACAAACAACGGGATGGCAGTCAGCAGATCCTTGTTGAGATGGGCAAAGATCGTGTCGGCAACACTGGAAAAACCGCCCTCATAGATGAGCAGAATTGCGGCGGCCACCAATCCGAGGGCAGCGAAGATCGGCATGCCCAGCAGCAGCATCGCGATCAGGGCGGAAAAGACGATCAGGATGGTCATGTCATTTTACCGCAAACAGGGTGAAGAGCCTGCCAAAGCCAACGAGGGCGAGCAGGAGACTGCCGATCAGCATGGGTATTTGCGGAATCCACATGGGCATTTCCAGATAGCCTGGCGAATAGGAACCAAAATCATAGGCAAAGCCGATGCCATGCCATGTGCTGATGCCCACAACCAGTGCAAAGGCGATGACACACAGACAATGGATCATGCTGAAAGCCCTGCGTGAATTTCCCTTGAGACGATCGGAAACCAGATCGATCGATATATGATCACCGCGCCGCAACGCCTCAGCCGCGCCCAGGAATACGAATGCAACCAACAGATAGCCCAGCAATTCGTCGCCCCATTTCAAAGGCGTATCCAGAAAATAGCGCTGGACAATGGAATAGGTCACAAGGGCCAGCATCACAATGATCAGCAATGTGCTGACCATGCCCGCCAGCCGAGCCGGCAGGCCCAGAACGCGTGCGACGACAGGATCTGCTGCCGCGTCAGGAGGGGAAATTCCCCCCTCCCCATTTTTCTGCTGCAAAGCCATGGTGCGGGCTTACATCTGGTCGATCAGTTCGATCAGCTTCTGGCTGTCGGGATCACCTGCAAATTTGGCGTTAAAGGCCGGACGCATGGCCTCTTGCAGTGCTGCATTCTCCTCATCTGTTGCAATATGCACATTGGCACCCTTTTCCTTCAACTGGTCGGGCGCACTGGCTGATGCTGCGAGCGAAGCCTCAATGGCCCAACCGGCAGCCTTTTTGCCTGCACCGTCAAGAGCGGCCTTGGCCTTGTCGGAAAGCCCGTCATACCATGCAGGATTCACATAGCCGTGGAAGTAGACGGAAATCACCGGCAGCACGACGAAGTGGTCCTGCACCTCAAAGTATTTACGCGAAACGGCCGCGGCAACATCCGTGATGGCAGCATCAATCACGCCGGTTGCCAGCGCCTGATAGACCTTTGAGCCGGACATCGAGCTTGGCGCGGCTCCCATGGCCTCAAGCGATGCATTGAAGGAGGGCTCGAGGCCGCGGATTTTCACCCCCTCAAAATCTTCTGGTGCCTTGAGGAATTTGCCATTGCTGGTAAAGACCGATGAATTCGTGGTGAAAAGCCAGACAACATTTTTCAGCCCCTTTTCCTCCAGCTTTTCGCCAAGGAAGGCTGCCGCATCCGAGTCAGGCCATTTGCGCCAGACATCGATATCGCCGAAAGCAAAGGGCGACACAGTAACATTCATGATGGGCAGGGTTTTGCCCCACTGGAAATTCACCGAGAAGGCGCATTCGATATCGCCCTTTGCCGTCGAGACAATGTTTTCACGTGCGCCGACAAGACTGTCCGCCCCGAAAATCTGAACATCGATCTCGCCGTCGGACTGGCTTTCCACCTCAGCGGCCCACTGGTCAATGACCTTGGCGATATGGTGTCCCGGCGGCAATTGGTGGCTGCAACGCATTTCAGTTGCTGCCTGTGCTGTAACCATTGACGATCCTCCAACCGCCAGCGAAAGCGCAAGTGTTTTCAAATATTTCATGTTTTCCTCCCAGGTTGTGTTTCAGTTCGCATTTTCGAAAAGGACCTCATGCCCTCCATTCGATTCCTGTCGGTGCGCCCGCTGTGTTGATCGCCCCGTGAAAGTCCTCTCCGGGCATCGCAGTTTCAGCAATTTTTCGGGCCTTGGCCAGTCCATCCAGATCAATCGCCGTTGCAAATCCCATGGTTTCGCAGAGGAAGACAAGGTCTTCAAAAACCACATTCCCCGTTGCGCCTGGCGCGAAGGGGCAGCCACCCAGGCCACCCAGCGATGCGTCAAGGATACGCGCACCATTGTCGAGCGCTGCTGCCGCATTGGCAATGCCGGTACCACGCGTATCATGCAGATGGATCGAGAAGGCCCGATCACCGCACAATTGCGCCATCGACCGGCACATATCAGCCACCTGTTTCGGTCCCGCGTAACCCACCGTGTCGGCAAGACCGACAATATCCGCCCCGGCATTCAAACAGGCTTCCGCCAGGCGCAAAACGTCAGCGGGTGCGACGGGCCCGGCGATGGAACAGCCAAAGGCCATGGAAATGCCGGCATTGATGATCTTGTCCGGCGCAGCCCCATTGCGCATGGAATTCACGTTTGCAACAAGAGCGACAGCCTCATCGCGCGAACGGCGCATATTGGCCTGGCTGTGCTCTTCGGTCGCCGAAACGACACAAACCAACTCGCCAACCAGACTCTGCAGCGCGGCTTCAGCGCCCCGTTCATTGAGAGCAAGTGCCGCCGAATGGGCGCCATCAAGCGCTGCGACCGCTTCCACCATATGCGCCACATCAGCAAATTGCGGAAAACGGGCAGCAGGTAGAAATGAGCCGATTTCGAAATGGCGTACACCGGCCGAATATTCTTCAATGAGCCAGGCGCATTTGGCCTGTGTGGAGGGCCAGGTCTTGACCATCTGCAATCCGTCACGCAGCCCCACCTCACGCAAGGTCACGCCATCATTGGGGTAGATTGATGCGATCCTGTTCATTCACGCTCCTCCCCGCCGCTGCCACGTGCGGCCGTGATGGCGGCTTCGTCAAGACCAAGCGCGCCCAGCACGTCGCCGGTGTCATCTCCAATACCCGGAATATCAAAACCGAAAGCCTCGGCAGGCGCGCCGTCCACTTCGAAAGGAAAGCCTGGTGCCCGGCAGGTGCCGCCCTGTGGCAAATGTGAGGTAAACAATCCGCCCGCCCGCATCACATGGGGATCTTCGTACATTTCCGCCGGACGATTGATCGGCGAGAAGGGAATGCCGGCCGGCTCGAAAGCGGCGACGAGGTCGTCAAAGGCACTTTTCCTGACCGCTTCCGATACAATCGGGATCGTCCAGTCGCGCGCATTGATCTGGTCCATGCGTGTCTGAAGACGCAAGTCCGTCAAAAGTTCCTGGAGATCAAGAATGTTGCACAGAAGTGCCCATTGCCCTTCCGTCACCGCCCCGATGAAGATTTGCCGCCCTTCTATAGTCTCGAATATATCATAGACCGGCCAGGAGAATTCCCGCTCCGGCATCGGCGGCGCCTCCCGACCTTCAATATCGAATTGAACCATATGCTGGGCAACAAGCAGCAGACAATTCTCGAACAGACCGACGCGAATGGTGTGCCCGTCACCATCCTTGCCACGCTGCAGCAGCGCGCCCAGCACCGCAAAGGCACCGAACAGGCCGCCCATGATGTCATTGGCCGAAGACCCGATGCGCAGCGGTCGCCCGGTCGGGCCGGTCATATAGGCCATGCCCGTCATCATCTGCACAACCTCATCCATGGCTGTACGGTTTTCATAGGGGCCGTGCAGGAAACCCTTGCACGAAGAGACGATCAGCGAGGGATATTTTGTCCGAAGACTGTCCGGCGCAAAGCCCATTTTGGCCAAGGTCTCATCACGGAAGTTCTCGACGAAAACGTCTGCAGTTGAAAGCAACGTGTCCAACGCCCCGCGCCCGGCCTGCGACTTCAGATCAAGCGTTATCGAGCGTTTGCCGCGATTGAACGTCGGGAAAAAGCCGCTGCCCATGCCGGTCAGATGGCGGGTCTTGTCGCCTTCCGGCGGTTCAACCTTGATGACTTCCGCACCCAGAAAACCCAGGAACATGCCGCACGAAGGCCCCATGATCATGTGGCTCATCTCAACAACGCGTATGCCTTCAAGCGGCTTGAACTGGTCGGCCATCAATTTTCCTCTCCTGGTCCAAGGCTAGCCAAAACGATGACATCTGGATATTATAAAGTTTCTATAGTTACGTTCTATATATTGGAAACCATGGACACCCGCCAACTTCGCTATTTCGCAGCCATTATCGAATATGGAACGCTGTCGAGCGCTGCCGTCAACATGCGTGTTGCGGCCTCCGCCCTGAGCCATCACCTGACGAACCTTGAGGCAGACCTTGGCGTTACGCTGTTTGAGCGCAAACCACGCGGCATGGAGCCCACTGCTGCGGGACACCGGTTGTACGAACACGCCAAGCTCATACTCAAGGCCATGCGCGCGGCAGAGGCGGACCTGCGCGAGGCTGGCGGCGAGGTTGCAGGCGCGGTGTCACTTGGCATGGCCTATTCCGCCGTCAAGGCCATCGGCGTGGACCTTGTGCGACGTGTCATCGAGGATTATCCACGTCTTGATCTGGCCTTGACCGAAAGCCTGTCCGGCGCGACCCTGGTAAACCTGATGGCCACCGACGTCGATCTGGCGCTGGTCTACAACCCTCCCTCCGATCCCCTTCTGCGCACCATACCGGTTTTGGAAGAACGCATGGTGCTGATCGGCAAGGAAGAGATCATCGGCAGCAGCAACGATCCGATCACCTTCAACCAATTGCTTGAATTGCCACTGATCATGCTGCGCCAGGGCATTTCCGCGCGCGCCATCATAGACGACGTGAACCTTTTGAAGAAAATCGAAGGAAGGACAAATCTGCAGATGAATTCGGTGCAGGCGATTGGCGGCTCGCTGGAAGCCGGCCTTGGCTGCCTGATCGGAACAAAACTCTTCATGCGCGAGCAATTGGCCCGTGGCACTCTGCACTTCCGCCCGATCATCGAACCGGAATTGTATCGAACGCTGCACGTGTGTTCTCTGACCAACCGCCCGCCAACCTATGCGCTCGAGGCCGTTCGAAATCTGATCCTTGAGTTGATAGCGACAAGCGTCGGCAACGGCCAATGGGAAGCCACGCTTGTTGCAGATGCGCGCGTTCGCCATCATTGAGTTTGAAAACACACAACGGCAAGGCCCATTAAATTCACCCCGGTGAATTCAAGAAGGCTCAACAAACGTCCTTGAGGTTTTCGAAAAAGGATTCAGCCGACACCCTTTCGATAACCTGATCGCCCGAAGACGGCACTTCGAATAAACGCTGCCGGTTAGCCCGGCGCCCGATGCTGTTTGCCAAATAGCCGCACAACCAACTGCATTTCAAGCATTCGCCACCAGTTTGCCTCCTATTCACATGGTGGTTTGACAGTAAGCCCCTGCACCCGTCCCTGCACCCGTCCCTGCACCCGTCCCTGTATCCTTGGAGCCCACGGCAAACAAACGGCTTGAAACATGTCCCAGTTCACCCTGTTGAGGCTGGACTCGGCGTGGTCTTTGAATTACCTGAAGGCAAATCACTGCCAGCCATGCATGTACGCAAAGCCACGCAGCCAGCTCAATGGAGAGATTCATGATCAGAGCACTGGCGCCGCTGGCGTTTGCCTGTTTTTTCGCTTTATCCCCCGTGGCAACACAGGCCTCGGATGTGACCATCAATACCGCAGCCGGACCGGCCACCGTGCCTTTCGAGCCAGCCAAAACCGTCGCTTTCGACATTGCCGCAATCGATACGCTTGATGCGATCGGCGTGATGCCGGTCGGAATCGTCAACCGTCTCTACGTTGATTATCTTGGCAAGATCGAAGGCCAGGCCGCCATTGTCGGCACTCTCTTCGAACCGGATTTCGAAGCCCTGAATGCCATGCAGCCGGACCTGATAATCCTTGGCCCGAGAACGGCTGCCAGCGCCGAGGCGCTGCAACGTTTTGCGCCAACCATAGACATGTCCATCTGGGGCGATGATTTGCTGCAGCAAACCATGGGAAGGCTTGCCGCCTATGGACAGATTTTCAACCGGACAGAAACGGCTGATCGCCTGAAATCAGAATTTCAGGCCCTGATCGATGCGGCAAGGCAAGCTGTCAAAGGCAAAGGCAAGGCGCTGATTGTCATGACCAATGGGCCGAAGATTTCCGCTTACGGCGAGGATGCGCGTTTTGGTTGGCTGCACCGGGAGCTCGGAATCGCGGTCGCCAATGATGGCATTGCCTCTTCACGCCATGGCGAAGCCATCTCCTTTGAATATATACAACAGGTCAATCCCGACTGGTTGATCGTCATCGACCGCGCCGCCGCCATCGGTCAGGTTGGCGACAATGCCTCACAAACGCTCGACAATGCGCTTGTGGCAGATACGACCGCCTGGAAACAGGACCAGATCATCTATCTTGATTCAGCCAAAGCCTATATCGCCAGTGGCGGCATCCAGGCGACCGGTGACATTATCCGCACCATTACAGACGCATTTTCAAAATGATGGTGAGACGCTCCCGCCGGTTTTGGCCTGCCGTCCGACAAATGCCATGCCCTTGATCGCCGCCATCCTGCTTGCCGTTGTTCTTTGCATCCTGAGCATTTTCACCGGTGTGGCGGATATCAATATTGCGGCGCTGTTCAATGATCCGCAAGCGCTCTGGCTGCTGGCTGTCAGCCGGTTGCCCCGCACGCTTGCGGTCGTGCTGACTGGTGGCTCTCTGGCAATCTGCGGCCTGATCATGCAAATGCTGGCCCGCAATAAATTCGTCGAGCCCACCACTGCCGGCACTGGCCAGGGCGCAGCGCTGGGCATTATTGTCATCACCATCATGGCGCCACAGGCGTCCCTGACGGTAAAAATGCTGGCTGCCATTGCTGCAGCACTGTGTTCGACTGCCATCTTTCTCGCACTCATTCGCAGACTGCCCACCGATCAGCCCTTTCTGGTTCCGCTGGTCGGGCTGGTCTTCGGCGGCTTTGTCGGCGCGATTGCAACCTTTATCGCCTATCAGCTCGACCTTCTGCAATATCAGGATGTCTGGATGAACGGAGAGTTTTCCGGCGTCATGCTGGGGCGATATGAAATGCTGTGGTTTGCAGCGGCGCTGTCTTTCGCAGCCTATTTTGTAGCCGACCAATTCACCATCATCGGTCTGGGCAAAGATATGGCGCTCAACCTTGGTCTTGGCTACCGCCAGATCATGCTGCTGGGCATGACCATCATATGCGTGGTCACGGCCCTGAGCGTGGTTACGGTCGGCATGATTCCATTTGTCGGACTGGTCGTGCCCAATATCGCCAGCCGGATGATGGGTGACAATCTGCGCGCCTCACTGCCCTGGGTCGCAGGCCTCGGCGCCATGATGGTCCTGGCATCGGATCTGATCGCACGCCTGGTGCGTTATCCCTACGAAGTTCCGGTCAGTGTCGTTTTCGGAATTTTCGGATCGGCGTTTTTTCTTTGGCTGCTTTTCTCCAGGCCCGCCCATGCCCGCTAGAAGGCTCCTGGTCATGGCCGCTGTTCTGCTGGTCGCCTGTGGCGCCTATCTGTCATGGGGCGCCCGTGGTGACTGGGCATTCATTCTGTCTTTTCGGGGAACAAAACTGGCGGCTTTGATTGTCACCGGTACGGCCATCGCCGTTTCGACCAAACTCTTCCAGACCATTTCCGGCAACCGAATCTTGACTCCATCCATCATGGGCTTCGACGCCCTGTTTGTATTGCTTGAAACAACCCTGCTTTTTGCCCTTGGCGGCTTTGGTTACACCATGCTGGATCCGGCCATCCGCTTTGCCGTTACACTGGTTCTGATGACCCTGGCCGCCATTCTTCTGTTCGGAACCCTGATGCATGGCACCCGCCGCGACCTGCATCGCATGATCCTTGTCGGGATTATTTTCGGGGTTCTTTTCCGCTCGTTATCAAGCCTGCTGGCGCGGATGATTGATCCCAATGAATACGCTGTCCTGCAGGCCAATCTGTTTGCCAGTTTCAATCAGATTAAACTGGACCTGCTCGGCATCAGCACTGTGCTGATTGTTGTCGCCCTTTTTGCCGCCTGGCGGCTGCGCGACACGCTTGACGCCATGGAACTTGGCCGCGAAATTGCCATTAACCTGGGCATTGACTACGACAGGCACGTCCTGGTCGTCCTCGGCATCATCGCCGTGCTGGTATCGGTCGCAACCGCGCTGGTCGGGCCTGTTGTATTCTTCGGCCTGCTCATCACCAGCCTTGCCTACCAGATCATGCCGGGGTTTCGCCATCGCGACCATTTGATCGCCAATGGCCTGCTCGCCGGTATCGTTCTGGTTGCCGGTCAGACTCTGATGGAGCGCGTTTTCCACTTGCACACGCCGCTCAGCGTGATCATCGAAATGCTCGGCGGGCTGGCTTTCCTGATCCTGATATTAAGGGGACATACGCGATGATCGAGATCGACAGGATCGGCTTTGCCATCGGCAAGTCTGAAATACTCAACGAGGTATCCGCCCTGTTGCCGCGCGGAAAAATGACGGCAATCATCGGGCCCAACGGCGCTGGCAAGTCGACCCTTCTTTCGCTGATCGCCCGATTGATTTCACCGGCAAGCGGCACCATTCGTGTCGACGGACATGATGTGCAGCAGACGGCTTCAGACACATTGGCCCGGATTCTGGCCGTGCTGCGTCAGGAGAATGTCATCGCAAGCCGTCTGCGCGTGCGGGAACTGGTCGGTTTCGGTCGTTTCCCGCACACCAGGGGACAGCCGGACGCACAAGACGGCGAGAAAATCCAGTGGGCGCTTGACCTCATGGCGCTCGCCACCTTTGCCGACCGGTTCCTCGACCAGCTTTCAGGCGGCCAGCGGCAACGGGCCTTGATTGCCATGATCCTGTGTCAGGACACGGATTATATCCTGCTTGATGAGCCGCTCAACAATCTGGATCTGTTCCACTCCCGCAAGCTCATGCAGGTGCTGCAGGACATGGCGCACCGGCTGGGCAAGACGCCTGTTCTGGTGATTCACGACATCAATTATGCGGCCAAATATGCCGACAATATCCTCGCAATGAAACAGGGCGGCGTCTTTGCCAATGGTCCAACACAGGCCATATTCGACGATAAGCTGCTGAGCGAACTCTTTGACACGCCCATTCGTATTCATCAGATCGACGGTCAGCCCGTCGCCATGCATCACTGACGGGCTCATCGAAGCATTTTCCAGCGACAGCTCTGCCTTAGGTCTGTGCGGAAGATTGAGAGGGTGGGAAGACATTTTCGATGAAGGCCGTGACACCGTTGACCACATAGATCTCGATCGCCTGGCGGGACCGTTCGGCATGTTCAACATCTTCGGCGGTCACAATGACGCGCATCATGGCCACCGCACCTGAAAACATCAAACTGAGCATCAGGTCGAAATTACTGTCCATCGTCACCCGGCGCCTGGCACTCTGCGCAACCATGCCAACAAGCCGCGACACGCCCTGCCCCTGAAGATTCTGAGCGGTCCTGAGCGCATCTTCCCGCTCGAATGATGCCCGCTGGATCAGCAGGATAAAGGGATCGAGACTGTTTCGCTTGCGGTCGACACCCAGTTTCACAAGGACTGAAAGATAGACGCCAACCACTTCGCCCAGTGTATACTCGCGTTTCTCCCGATCGGCACGCGCAACCAATTCCTCCAGTCCGGCGATCATTTGCGCATCGAGAATATCAAACCGCGTTGTCAATACTTCCTGGACGAGCTCATCCTTGCCGCCGAAATGATAATTGACCGAAGCGATGTTCGCGCCGGCGTCGTCAGTTATCCTGCGGACAGAAACTTCGGATATCCCGTTGCGCGCCATCAGTTTTTCGGCGCTTTTTATCAGGCGGTCACGGGTCCCGGGTTTTGCCAAGGTGCTTTCCTAGCTGGTCAGGCGCTCGATACGCACCCAGTAAAATTTCAAACAACGTTTCATTCTTCATGCATCGCCGGACAATCAAATGTCAAACGAAAGACGTGCATCGTCCATGCGGTTGGCAAATCGAAAAATTCAAACAGTGTTTAAAATATGGTTTTACATGAGTAATTTAATCATATATAAACCGCCCATGCAGCCATGCGCTGTTTCGCCATTCCGTTCAGCAATCGCCTACCGAACCTTTACAGGCATGGGGCGTAGCCAAATGCACATTTCTTGAAGGATACAGCCATGCAGATCCGCATGCACAAACGATCGTTGTTTGCCGGCACTTTTCTCTGTTTCACCTTGGTCGGAAGCCAGGTGTGGTCTCAAACGGCAAGTCAAGGCGCCGACAGCGGTTCCGATGCGACTGCCCTGGAAAAACTGGTCGTCAGCACCAGTGAAAATGCCGAAGACTCCCATGCGGGTGCTGCTGACCGCAGTCAATCCCTCTACATCTCGAGAGATGACCTCGCCATCACTGACCCCCAGAACCTGAAAGAGGTTTTTGCCGGTGACGCAGCCGTCTCAGTGGGCGGCGGCATGACCACAACACAAAAGGTCTATGTCAACAGCATTGACGAATTGAACCTTGCAGTATCCGTAGATGGTGTTCAGCAGAACAACCGCGTTTTCCACCACCACACGACCAATTATGTCGACCCCACATTGTTGAAATCAGTCCGGGTCGACCCCGGCGTGGCGCCTGCCGATGCTGGTCCCGGTGCGCTCGGTGGCTCGATCATCTACGAAACGATTGACGTGGCCGATGTGCTGGAAGAAGGCAAGGATTTCGGCGGATTTGCGCAGTTGAGCTTCGATATCAACAGCAGCACATTCACCGAATCAGGCTCGCTTTATGGCCGCAAGAACGGTTTTGAACTTCTGGGGTATATCAAATATGCTGCTGGTGACGACTTCACGGCCGGCAATGGCTGGACCATTCCCGGCACGGCGCCGGATGTCCTCAGCTATCTTGCCAAGGGTGCCTGGCAATCGCTGGACGGCCACCGCATCGAGTTGAAGGCGCAACAGATCGAGGACGATGCCCTGCGGCCCTATCGGGCCAATTTCGGTGGCCTTTCATCGACCGAGCCGGAAACCCGCCGCTACGATCTCACCCAACGCAATTTCTCCGCAAGCTATGGCATCGAAGGCGCCGAGGGTCTTTTCGACCCCAATATCGTGATCGGTTACAGCGATGCGACGACCTCCGTTCCAACCTACTTCAACAAGGGCACCTCAACGAACGTCTTCAGTGACAGCAAGGGTGTCGCCAAAACCTGGTCGGGAAAGGCCGAAAATACCTTTCACCTGGATGACCGAAACACCATAACCGCCGGTGTGGATTTCTACACCACGGACAGCGAATATACGGACGTCAACACGGTTGATGGCCTTTCCGAGAGCGCCACGAATGCCGGTTTCTATGGGCAGGCGCGGTTGGAGCCATTGGAAAAATTGCGGCTGTCCTTCGGCGCGCGTGGTGACAATCAGTGGTTCGAAGGGCTGGATGGCACAAAAATCGACAATTTTGGCCTCAGCGGCAATGTTTACGCAGCCTACGATATCAATGACTTCATCACCGTCAATGCCGGTTACTCCAATGTTTTCGGTGGCATAGACCTGGAAGAAAACTTCGTCTTCAACGGCAGTTGGGACTATTCGGGACTTGAACCCGTCCGCGCGCAAAACCTCACCGCCGGAGTGGAATTCAACTATGAGGGTCTACAGCTGACCGGTGGTATCTTCCAGACGGAATTCAAGAATTTCCGTGAGAACGTCAGCAACAAGGACTTCACCACGCAGGGCTTCAACCTGGGTCTCGGCTACAATTGGGAAGACGGCTATGTCCGGGTTTCCTATTCAAACAGCGAACTCAAGGTCGAAGACGGCCATGTCAGTTCCTATACGGCCGGAGATATGGGAATGCCTGTCGGTCAGGTGATCTCTGCGCAAGTCGTTCACACATTCAACCAGCACGGATTGACGCTGGGCACCAGTCTTGACGCCGCACTGGACTATGACGGCACGCAAAAGGCCGGCGGATTGCCGCTTCCGGGCTACACAGTCGTCAATGCCTTTGCCGAATACAAGCCGGCTCAGCTACCCAACCTGACCCTCCGGCTGGAGGCCAACAATATATTCGATGAGGAATATTCCGATCGTGCGACCTATGGCGCAGATTATGACAGCGTGACGTCAGTACGGGAACTCTATGAACCCGGGCGTTCATTCCTGCTGTCCGCCAAGGTCAAATTTTGAAGATATTCAAGCAAACCGGAATCATCGACCGAAGCGATCTCGGCCGATGATCCAGCCCGTTGTTTACAAACCCTCTATAAAAATGAAAACCAGTCGCGGCCTTATGCCTTCAGGTCGCGCGGCCAACCAATGTCTGGCGATAGAAGTTCAGGACAGCCTGGCTTTCAACACCTGTACAGACCCTGATCTTCGCTCGACCATCCCAATTGAAGGAATCCGCCGCGTCGCCTTCCCCTTTTGCTAGGGTCTGGCCGATGCAATCACCATGGTCGACGACGCGCACCGGGCGGCTGATTGTATCAAAGAACTCGGGATGCAGCGCATAGGCAACCGCACTTGAATCATGAACGGGGAAGCCATCCAGATTGATGGTTATCCTGTGAAAGTCCTGATAGCCGTGGGAAATCTTGCGCACAAAGGCACCGTCATCGCCAGTGGTCGCCAGTTCGGCCAGATACTGGTCGCTCATCACCGTTTCCATGGTGACATCCAGGCCAACCATGGCAATGGGCCAATGTGCTGCCAATACACGATCAGCGGCATGCGGATCACCGATGATATTGGCCTCCGCCACTGCAGTGACATTGCCGCTATGGCCGTTGTAACCAAAGGCCCCACCCATGATCACCACCTGTTTGACCAGAGGCGCAATTCCCGGATCCTCGGCAAGCGCCTGGGCAAGGTTGGTCATCCGGCCCACCGCGATAATGGTGATTTCATGCGGATGCGCGCGCACAAGTTTGATGATCAACTGGTGTGCAGGAATCATGTCAGCCCGCGCGACAGTGCGCGCCGGAAGCGGAATATCTCCCAATCCGTTGTCACCATGCACGAAAGCCGGCGGC
>TARA_R110000751_G_scaffold246973_3_pt1 | contig 20211 bp, 17 predicted proteins | sample TARA_R110000751 | Tara Oceans TARA_R110000751 (sample SAMEA4398001) | marine metagenome | biome: Polar Biome; feature: [MES] marine water layer (ENVO:01000295) within the mesopelagic zone...; material: water (ENVO:00002006), including particulate matter (ENVO:01000060) such... | reverse complement strand
AAGCTCAACAAAACGTTGTAGAATTATAGGATCTTTAACGCGCTCTTCTGCCCCCCCGATAGGAATTACAAATCCCCTTTGTTGACCATCAACTGTTTTAGCTGGACACATATCTACCTCTATTCAAATGTACCTTTGATAATTGTCTGATTGTTTTGCTTGTGCCATACACCCTGCGCCATCACATCAGTAATTTCATATTTTTCGTTCATTATTAATAAATCAGCGTCAAAACCAACAGCAATTTGCCCTTTGTTTTTAAAGCGTAAAATATTAGCAACATTACTTGTTAACATTGGGAGAACTTGCTCCAGTGGTAAACCTTTATGTAAAGTTTCCACTAAGGTTTCTCCTAGCGTACTCGCTCGACCAAAATCCATATGCACTAATTCACCTTGTGGGTCAAAACAAGGCAAGCAACCTCCACCATCCGAGCTAAGGGTTATTTGTTCTAAAGGCAATTGTCTTTCAATAGCCATTTCAATCGCGTCACTCGCTTCCCAACCTGGTTGTGCTGTACCGGCAGGAAATGCGGTTAAATCAATATGACAACCTTGCGTTAGTAATTTGCAACTATCTTCAAACAACGCTTTATTGCGATTAACATGAGTGGGATTAAACACCCGCGCTGGTAGTTCTGTATCTCTAATCGCTTGTTCTATTAAAGCTAATCGTTTTTCACCGTCACCTAAATGAAAGTGAATAATACCGGCTTTACCTGTGATTAAACCTGCAACATGAGTTTCACTGGCAAGGCGGATAACTTCTTCAAAGGTTGGCTGGCTAGAACGATGATCACTTATAGCAAATTCACCAACACCAATAACCGGTTCAAGAAAAACGATATCTGATTTAGCACTGCCCGTTATAGTGGTTAAAGGATAATGATAGCCACCTGTCCAGCAATAAGCAGACATACCTTCTTCACGAAGGCCATACACTCGACTTAACAAGTTTTCAGTACTACGTGTCGTATCATCAGTACCAAGCAAACCAACAACAGTTGTTACGCCAGCATGAGTAAATTCAGTAAGACCTACGGGTGGAACTTGTGTTGCAAAACCAGCTTCGCCACCACCACCCGTAATATGGGCATGACTATCAATAAAACCTGGCGTTAATGTGGCACCCTCAAAATTAATGATATTAACGTGCCACTGCTGAGGAATATCGATCTGCCCTTGCCCATGATCATAAATGGCCGCAATTCTATTGCCAGCAATCAAAACATCTTTAATGCCAAGGGGCGTAGGGGCGTAAATATTTACATTACACAATAATTGGAGCATTGGTTGGCTAATTTTCATGATATTTTAAGTGACGTTCTATTTAGCTTAACTTATTAATTATTTGAAAAAATAAAACTTAATAAACTAAACCAGTGAACAGTAAGAAAGCGTAATAATAGATTGTAACACAATTGATATTTTACCACCAAGTGGCAGCAAAAAAATACCTAGATAAATTGAAATGTCTGTTAATTTTTTTTATTAACTTTAATTATTGCGATTAGTTTAACAATATTAGCCCGTATCTTTAAACCGAGGATAATAATAAGGTACTTTAAAGAGCACGTTGTTACAAAACAACTACCTAGCACTTTCTAAAAGTAAAAGTTCATTCAACTTATGATAAAAATCAAGCTTATTGGAGTAATATTAAGCTACATCAATGGATTAAGTTTTCACATCACGTACTTCCTTTACTAAGCTATATTTAAGTCTTTAATTGTGGTCGATCTCAGTATGTGTCCTGATATAGCTAATGACGCTTTTAAATATTATTTAAGATAAGTCAAATGACGAAGTATCCATAAATAATGGCTGAAAGTATGTTATGTGGCAATATCAATATTCCGCACTATTTAAAATGGTTTAAAAGTAAAATTTAACTAGCACATACGGTTCAGTTTTCATTAGAATGCTCGCATTATTTCTATTGTAACTATCGCTAACGATTACCAAGTTATTCGTTAGTCATTTTGAGGAAAAGCATATGCTTTTTAATGGTTCGTTTATCTCAGATTGCCCTACTCGTCAAAAAATTCGTGATTTTTATCGAATTGATGAAAATACAGCGGTAGATCATATTTTGCCCCTTGCTGAAGTCAATGTAAGTGCCCGAAGTCGTGCATGGGAAAGAGCACGTAAAATGGTGCTTAAAATACGTAATGACCAGTCAGGTAACGGCGCAATAGATGCCTTATTAAATGAGTATTCATTATCCAGTGAAGAAGGCGTGGTATTAATGTGTTTAGCCGAAGCTTTGCTGCGCGTGCCAGACAAACATACTCAAGATGCACTTATTCGTGACAAAATTTCTCAAGGCCAATGGAGCTCACATTTAGGCAGCAGCGAATCATTATTCGTTAACGCTTCTTCATGGGGTTTATTAATCACTGGCGCGATGGTGAATTATGCCGATAAACGCAAACAAGACAGCTTTGGTTTATTGAAAAAAACCATCGGACGTTTAGGTGAGCCGGTTATTCGTAAATCAATGAACTATGCCATGAAAGTTATGGGCAAACAGTTCGTGATGGGTGAAACCATTGTTGCCGCTACAGAACGTGCTGCAGAAAAAGAGCAAAAAGGCTATGTATATTCTTACGATATGCTTGGTGAAGGCGCACGTACAATGGCCGATGCAGAACGTTACTTAAAAGCGTATCAAGATGCGATAGAAACCATTGGTAAAGTTGCTCGTGCTTCAGGTAAAAATGATCCACGTCGCGTACCAGGTATTTCGGTGAAGCTTTCTGCGATTCATCCGCGCTACGAATTTACTCACCAAGCACGTGTTATGGCAGAAGTTGTGCCAAAGCTTAAAGCGCTTTGCTTACAAGCAAAAAGTTACAACATTGGTTTAACGGTTGATGCAGAAGAGTCTGAACGTTTAGATATTTCACTTGATGTGATTGAAGCGGTATTTAGTGATGACGAATTAGCCGGCTGGGATGGTTTTGGCATAGCTTTACAAGCTTATCAAAAACGTGCCATTTTCGTGGTCGATTGGTTACGTGAATTAACCTTGCGTGTTAATCGTAAAATGATGGTACGTTTGGTTAAAGGTGCCTACTGGGATACCGAGATTAAAAATGCCCAAAAAGATGGCCTCAAAAATTTCCCTGTATTCACGCGTAAATCTTCTACTGACGTTTCATACCACGCGTGTGCAAATAAGTTATTAGAATATAGAGATACAATTTACCCACAGTTTGCCACTCATAACGCCTACACAGCAGCCACTATTGTAGAATTAGCGGGTGATGATAAAGAAGGTTTTGAGTTTCAATGTTTACACGGTATGGGCGATTCGTTATACGACCAAATTGTATCTCTTGAAAGTATTCAGTGCCGAATTTATGCCCCTGTTGGTCACCATGAAGACTTACTCGCATACTTGGTTCGTCGTTTATTAGAGAATGGCGCTAACTCTTCTTTTGTTAATGCCATTGTTGATGAGTCTCAACCTGTTGAATCCTTACTGGAAGATCCAGTTGAAAAAACTCAACGTTTAAAAGATAAATATAATCATCAAATTATCAGACCTATTGCCTTATATCATGATAAAAAAGGCTTGGGTCGCGATAACTCTAAAGGCTTAGATTTAACCGATATTAATGTGATCACCCCGTTAAAGTTATCATTAGATAACTGGTTTGAAGCGAACGAAATTAACACTAGTGACCTTCCTGAAGGCGCTGTCGCTGTGATGAACCCTGCAAACCATCAAGAAATCATTGGTTTTCATCATCACCACAGCAAAGATGACATGCTTGCGATGATTGATACGGCGCAAACCGCTTTTGTTTCATGGTCACAAACACCAGTTACCGAGCGTGCTGCACTATTGTGCCGTGTTGCCGATATTCTTGAGCGCCATACTGACGAACTTATCGCCTTATGTATAAAAGAAGCCGGTAAAGTTGCTCAAGACGGTATTGATGAAGTACGTGAAGCCGTCGATTTTTGTCGTTACTATGCCGACCAAGCAATTGAAGTAGCTGCCGATGAGCGTTTAGAAGCGCGTGGGGTAGTACTTTGTATTAGCCCATGGAATTTCCCATTAGCAATCTTTTTAGGCCAAGTGGCTGCTGCTATTGCTACTGGTAATACGGTATTAGCAAAACCTGCTGAGCAAACCAGTTTAATTGCTCTGCGTACCATTGAATTAATGAAATATGTCGGATTACCAGAGGGCGTAGTACAGGCGGTGATTGCTCGTGGTAGCGAAGTCGGTAACGTTATTATTCCTGATGCGCGCATACAAACCGTTATGTTTACTGGCTCAACGGAAACCGGCACCATTATTTCACAAACCTTGGCAGACCGAGGCGGTGATCAAGTGCCACTCATTGCTGAAACCGGCGGTCAAAACTGTATGATAGTTGACTCTACCGCTTTGCCTGAGCAAGTAGTAGACGATGTTATTTCTTCAGGCTTTCAATCAGCAGGTCAACGTTGTTCAGCTTTACGTGTATTATTCTTGCAAGAAGATATCGCAGATGATGTGATTACGATGCTTAAGGGCGCTTTAGCTGAGTTACATGTTGGTAACCCAGAATATTTAAGCACCGATATTGGCCCCGTTATCGACCAAAAAGCACTTTCTGCGCTTAATGCCCACAGCGATTACATGAAAACTAATGGCAAATTGCTATACCAGTGCACCCTTGGTGAAGAAATTACTAACAACCTCGCTGAAAACGAACATTTCTTTTTTGCGCCTCGTCTATATGAAATTGACGATATTAGTGTATTAAAGAAAGAAGTTTTTGGTCCATGTGTACATGTCGTTCGCTTTAAAGGCAATGACATAGAGGCTGTTGTTGATAAAATTAATGGGACAGGTTTTGGCTTAACCATGGGTATTCATACTCGTATTGAGCATCGTGCGTTTGAGCTAGCTAAACTGTCTCGCGCAGGTAACGTATACATTAACCGCAACATGATTGGCGCTATTGTTGGTGTGCAACCCTTTGGTGGCCGTGGTCTTTCAGGTACTGGACCAAAAGCCGGTGGACCAAACTACTTAACCCGTTTAGTGATAGAAAAAGCGACTCCTGATGCAGAGCAATTTAACTTACTGCCTGCACAAGTTGAAGCCTTAGACGGTGATAGTCAATCAGATGCTGAATCCGTATTGTTTATGGATATAGCCAATGCGGCTGAAAAAGCATGGCGCTTAACAGAACTCAATAATCGTATTTCTTGTGTGCGTCAACTCTTAGCAAAAATTGCTCATGTAGGTATTGTTGATGATTTAGCGGAAGATTTAAATCGCACCCTAACATCAGCGCGTTCACAGTTAATTGATATTGAAAAACGCATGAAAAAGCCAACATTTTTACCAGGACCAACAGGTGAATCTAATATTTTGTATTTAGAAAACCGCGGTAATATAATTTGTTTTGCAGATGCAACCGTAAGCTTTCACTTCTGGGTGCTTTCAATTGTAACGGCGCTAGCAACGGGTAATACCGTGGTCAGTGTTGTATCAGATTTGTATTACGATGAAGCCATCGTCTTTAGAGATAAGTTTCTTTCTACTGGTGCAGAAGAAGGCGTATTCCAAGTAGCTCGTTTACGTCATTTATCAACCATGTTATCGCACCCTGCGTTAGCCGGTGTGGTGGTCGACAGTAACTGTGATCGTAAGCATTACATCAGCGAAAAATTAGCGGAACGTAAAGGTGCAATTTTACCGGTCATCAGCTCTGAATACTTTGATAGCTTGATTCAGCGTTTGTTAACTGAAAAAACCGTCAGTATTGATACTACAGCCTCTGGTGGTAACACGTCATTAATGACTTTGGTTGAAGAAGATTAACGTTTAAGTACTTATAAATGTTAAATAAAAAGGGCATCATTTGATGCCCTTTTTAGTGTTTATTTTGCTACTCACTTTAGTTCTGATTTAAGCTCTATCTCTAACTCTAACTATCAGTGATGGTATTTTTAGTTACTAGTTAGCAAAAGCCGCAATAAACTTTTCCACTCGAGCAGCATTAGCACCAAGATCCGAACCGCCAATACGAGAAATTGAACGCAAATCTATTTTACTACTTGCCCCTTCCACTTGAACACGAATAGCAATATCATCTTTAAATGCCCAAAGTGCCGAGGTATCAACCGCTTCAATAAGTCCTTGTTGCTTATTTTTAGCGACCACATCCCAGCCTAAACTTGAGGCAACTTTAAGAGCCTTAGCAAACGCTTGTTCTTTATCTAATTGACTGATAATTGGCTTTAATTTTGGATATGCAGCAAGTTGCAGCGGCTCAAGTTTTTCTCGATCATAAGCCAACGGATTGCTGCTTTCACCACGCAGCGCAATAATGGCGTCGAATTCAGGTAGATTAACCGTATCAGTACTCACTTGATGTATAAAAGGTAGTGACTTCGCTTTAGAAGCTTGCATCGACAAACCTATAACCGGTATAGCAGATAGTATCGCGATAAAGGCACAACGTTTTGCCAACGGGTATTGTTTCTTAAAGAGAGTAAAAAACCCAATCAATATCGACAATGCTAATACCGCGATACTGATATAACCGGTATATTTAATAATTTGAAAAGACACTCCCATTGGCCATAACTCCATTCGGTAAGCGATTACAGCAATTGGAAAGCCCAACAGCAAAGGAATAACAACAGCTTTTAAAGCTTTTGTGATGGTGTTAATTAACATAAATATCCTCATGTTTTTTTATTTGGCGTACTAGATTTTAATTGGTTTTATCAGTCTAAATAACTACAGCCATTTCTAGTGCATTGAACAACAGTTGGCATTTTCACACTTAAACTAACATATAAAAAGTGCTTTCCACTCACACCTAATGTAGGCGATAGTAAAAATTAAATACCGTAAAAATAATGACTAACGACCTAAATACATTATCCAAAGTAGATACGTAAATTAGCTAATATTGGATCTTAAACTTTACATTCAACATCAAAACAATATTCAAAGATAGTGGGTGGAAAAGGTTTATTAGGCATTAAGCTTGAAAAACACTAAATAAGTTTGATTTATCAAAAGCGAATGTTAGCCTTCTAACCAGTAGAAAGTTCAGTAAAATATTTACATAACGGTACGGTACATTGCATTTCGCTTTCGCCGTTAGGTATTATAATTTGTGCAGGCAATTTTAACATTAGAGAGTGAATTAAATGATAAATAATAAAATCAATGGCAGTTGTTTATGCGGAAAAGTTTCGAGTACCGTTGAAGGGCCTTTTAATAAGTTTTATCAATGCTACTGTGATAGGTGTCAGAAAAAAACTGGTTCAGCCTTTGCTGCATTGATGTTCACTACACCGGATAAAATACAGTGGCACTCTGGGCAAGCGTTAATTAAGCGTTTTGACTTACCCCAAGCGCAACGTTTCAGCAATTGCTTTTGTAGTGAATGTGGTTCTCAGGTTCCTTATATCAGCCGTGATGGTGCTTTTTTAATAGTCCCTGCAGGTTATGTTACGGGTGATCCTGGCATTAGGCCTTCAGCAAATATTTTCTGGGCAGAACGACCTTGTTGGTTCGAAGAAGGTAAGCAAGCAGAGAACTTTGAAGACTACCCGAAATAATTTGCCTTAAGCATTATAAGAATATTATTCGTTATATATTGCTGCGCTAGTGATGCTAGATCAGCAATAATATTGTTTTAATTTAAATATTAGTTTCGATTTTATAGTTCAGATTGTTGCTCATCACTATCACTTAGTGCATCGACAAAAGCCTGTAATCCTGATTGTACTAACGCATAAGTTTTATCAATATTCTCAGTAACTTCACCCTCTAATACTTTTAAACCGCCAAGAATATCTTTCGCTTCACCAAAACCTTGGTCAATACCGCCACTAATAATGTCAACAAAAGCCGTTAGCGACTCCTCCTGACTCATTTGTGGGTTTTGTTCTCGATAAGCACCTAAAAATTGAGTACTAAAAGATACAATACGCTCAGCCGTTGCTTCTGGGCTAAAGTCGATGCCTGACTCATAAGCCTCTTCAACATTTTTTTCAACCCCTGATGCTTTAAGCGCTTCGTTTATTCCTTGTAACGCCGTTTTTAATACCAATGACAGCGGTTGATCGCCAACGGTTGTATTGTACTTCAGTGAAGATTCTATAATCGCTGCATTAAGCTGTTTTTTGCTACTAACAAAAATAGAGTCTTGCGTTGGGTTAATTTTTTTCTCTTGTGCAAGTTCAGATACTTGTTGCCCCACAGGCTTACTATCAGAATTTTCTGACGCTTTTGTTAATGATCTAACATCTTGACTGTAAGTATCATTAGGCTTAATGGGTGAGCTCATAAAATTAACCTTCTATTTTCAAAACGTATCTAAAGTATCGGCACATTGGAGTATAACTTAAGTTTCGAGCTGTATATATTTCATGCCTAACCTAAGGGGTTTGTACCTTGTTTATCTAAAGCTAATTTCAATCAAGCTAAGCTAGTAAATATTTATTTAAGCAACAAACACTTACCTTACTGGTTTAGGCATATAACATCAGAATTTATATACCTTAAATGGTAAGTGTTATATGTTAGGAGCATCAACATTTAACAATTAAAAAAAATGGCATTAAAAGTAGATTTAAAACAATTTCTAGACGATGAGGGCAATGAAATAGCATTAACTGATCAAGCAAAAACAGTGTTCTATTTTATTACTAACATCGTGCTTTGCGTTACCAAACATAATGAGCAACCAACCGTTGAGGTAGATTTGAAATGTAGCACTCGAGCAAAAACACTTGATTGTGAAGGTAACATTAAAGCCAGTTGCTTAGCACCTAACATGATTAATTGGCATTGCGATTGTTGTGAAGCCAGTGGAAGCATTTCAAATTGGCAATATAGCAAGTGGGACAAGCAGTTGCGCACACTCCATTAATACTTAAGTCAGTACTAATAAATGAAATAAGTCTTCTCTAACAATAAAAGTATTAAAATTTTACCTCTACTGCTTCATTTTAATCACCAGGTTATCTTCAACAATCTTTAATTTTTCAAGCAAGGCTTCCCTTGAGTCTGCCGACATGAGTACGTGGCCGACTTCGCTACTGGTGCTGTCTCGTTCACCAACCAAAGTGCCAGGCTCAACTTTACATTTAAATTGCTTAACTTCTTTAAGTTCCTTAAGTAATGCTATGCCTGACACCTCATCAACAATACCTGCGCCTGGGTGGATCATAAACACACAAGAAAATTTCTTCGCCTTTACGGGGAAGGGTTTTGGCGTGGCTGCGGTTTCAAGTTCAACATAGGTTTTCCAAGGGTTGAACCCATAAGCATATTCAATCAACTCCATGTAATAACCACCTGGCGGTCGAACGGCCATTTCGCCGAATACAGGGCCATTTTTTGTCAGGTAAAACTCGGCATGTGTCATACCATTTTTAACGCCAAAGCCAGCGATAACACGATCATTAATATTTATAATATTTTCTAATAACTCTGCTTCAAAGGCCGCGGGAACGATAGATTTTTTCCACTGATGAAGGTATTCAGTAATATTGTGAAAGATAGGCACGCCATTATGAATAAACGTTTCCACACTAACTTCTGTCCCATCAACAAAAGCCTCAGCTAATAAACCCGGTTTTGCATGCAACTTGATTTCATCGAGGCTATTCAGCACCTTAACCCCCCTTGCACCCGACTCTGCTACAGGTTTAATCACAAGTGGAAGTCCTAACTTATCTGCTAATATTTCAGCGGTATCTTGATCACTTATAAGATGAAACTTTGTAATAGGTATATTGTGTTTGAGCGCTTCCAACTTCATTTCATTTTTATTATGTAACAAGTTGGTAGTTTTTAGTGGCGTGCCGGTGAGTTTAAATTGCTTACGGATCATAGCCGCAATGTCTACGCTTGATTCTGTAGCGGCAATAACGAACTCGATATTAAATTCTTGAATAACGTCTACATCAGCAGTTAAGAGCCCTTTTTCGCACCTTTTAAAAGGAGTTTCAACCCAGCCAGCCAACTTTTCTTTCCGGCTTTCGTGCAAAGGCCCGTCGCTCCATAGAAACACGGTATGACCCATTCTTAATGCCGCACGATAACATCGACCTCTTTTACCAACAATTAATACATTAGCCATTAAACCACCCTCGATATTGATTCACTCAGGTGTTAACAACCCCAAGTTTAGTTAACTTATGTGCAATTAAATATAAGATAATATCCGCTGTTAATTCAATAGAAAATGTTAAATTTACTGTTCCATTTACTAACGTTGTCACATTGGTAAACTATTATTAATGATTGTCGTAAAAGCATTTGCGCTAACAAATTGACAGTAAATTAATTTATCCTATTTTTCCGCAAACTTTTTGAAATAATTTTGACTGTCGCAAAGCGTCCATAGTCCCATTATAAATTTGTTGATCTTTTATTTTAGATGGCTTGGGAGTAAGGTTAAATTGTTGACATAACTTGGCTCCCTCTGGTGTATAAGCAAGCGCAATAACTCCCTTTACCTGCGATCTAATAGCACTGTTATTGAGTTGTTCAAAGAGATGTTTGAGCATGTTCATCAATATTGATTTTTTTTGTAATGACGGTTTTATAACCACACTAGGTATATACAAAAATATATCTTGGTCGGTTATTTCAGACAGACCTTCGATACTATCTTCAACCAACTCAGCGCAAGACATTTGCTGATATTCTGTTGCTGTTAATTTAATAAAACCAAATTGCCCAACGAGTTCACCCGCTAATAAAACAGCGGTAAAAAGATCTGCATTTTTACTACGAAGCCTAACCCAATGGTCTAACTCATTGTCATTCGGTATGTAATTGCCAATGCCTTGGGCTGAAATATCGATTGAAGATTTTACAACATCTTTTACTTCCCAACCAAGATCAATCAAATCCGTATAACTAGCAAAATCGACATCATTAATACTTAGCTCATTTTTCGCCGCTTCCAACCATGTTGGAAAATCGCTCAAGCTTACACCTTGATAGTACCAATTAAACCATTCGATCCATGTCAACTCATTACCCTGAGAATCAACTGTTAGCAGCTGTAACATTCTCTTATTTTTGAACACAGGTTTAGCCGTTAAGTATGCTTGTAAAGCTTTCTTCTCTTGATTGGTGAATACTTTTTCTTGGAATTTTTTACTGGATTCAAAAATAGCTGCTAAGTCATATTTTTGCATTTTTTTTCTTCTGTTTATAACTGATAAATAACACTAAAAGGCCAGCAAGTAAGGCAGTAGAAATGCCTGCACCAATTAAAGATAAAAATTCAACTGAGCTAAACCATTTACCGTTTAGTATCCTGGTAAACAGTAAATAGCAATGCGGTGCTAATTCAAAAATAAATAAAATCACCGCAATTATATACAATATGTTATTTTTCTTTTCTTGCTCAATACCTTCTTTTAAATTTATACGGTATTGCAATAATTGTTGGTTTTTTTCATATAACTCAAAATGCTGGTTAACCCCAAACCTCTCATCAAGGTTATTAGCGAGTTGTTGTGCAGTAAGATAATTAAAAATCTTAATATCCCAAAATGGAATAGTCGAAGAAAACTCTGAGGTTAATTTATTTAGCACTTCTAATGCGAGTAAATCATTTTGCTCTATCGCAGTGAGTACTTGTTTATTTGTACGAACAACTGCAGCCTCTTTATATAGTAGCGCTTCAAGTACAAACAAAAATGTTCCATCTGACGCTAATGCTGGATATTCGTGTTCACTATTTCGTCTATCTATGCGAATAACGCTATTTTTTCCGACAAAAATATCACTACTATCGTATTGCGCCACATTGGTAGACATTTGATGCTTAAACTCTTTCGAGGTAATTTGCGCCGACATGTTTTTAGACGCGTATGTTTCATTAGCAAAGTAATAAGGTAAAACGTCTTGAGGTATTTCTTGTCTCGTTGATAAACAAGCTTTTGCTGACGTTGTTACAACTGAAACGCCCCATTGAGCAACCAAGCTTTCTATGCTGACACCTTCACCACAGTCGTTGGTAAATAACAGGCTTCCTTTTGATAACCTATCTAGTAATTGCGAGGCGGGTAATTCCTTTTCAAAAAGCCTAATGGTAATAACAGCTAGGCCAGTTTTACGATGAAGTGATAAAAACAATTCTGCATTTTGATGACACTTTTGTTCAAAATGGCTTTCCAAATCATCAAAGCACTCAAGCGGAAATGTACCTAAATAAGATCTAATCAGTGATTTATGTACGTCACTTGATATTTCATCGTTATATTTATCGGCGAGATCGTCAATAAAAGCTTTATGGTGAGGTTCACAGGCTAAAGGCTGTTTAAAGGCAGCATTTTTATTGAGATACGCAGGGATAAGAATGTAAACATTCCCTGAAAAAACTTCATCACTCAATGTATTTTCACTCCAATATGTTAATTAAAAACTCAGGTACAAAAACTTAAATACATAAACAATCAGCCATTAAAAATACAAATACTGGGTTGATAAATGGCTAGAGTCTGATTGTTTACGCCGTTATTTTTTAAAATCACTTTATCAACATTTGCTCGGTATTCAAATATTACAGAGAAAAGGTACTCTCCCCAAAATATAACAACGCGAATAAACAATGGCTAAAAGGTAAGTTCGATAAGAATAAGTTAACTCAATTAGGCGATAAATGTAAGTAAGTACGCCTAAAAACAAGCTATTTAATTGATATAAATTTCACCATTAAGTAACTATTATTAAAAAGAAAGTTATATTAAAAGTCATTTATAAATCACTCAATCTGATCAAGTTAAAATTATTAATAACAAACATTATGGCTGCAGCTATTTTGGTAAGAGTACAACCTAGCCGCTAACGTAAAATACACGATAAAGGGTGGTTAACTTTGCGTAACGCTAAAAAGCACTCAAGGGTATCAAGCGATAAAATATCTATTTTATATTTATCTAAGCCAGCAATGAGATGTTTCAACAGCGAACAGTTATACATAATTTAGGCACAAAAAAGCCTCGATATTGCTATCGAGGCTTAATGTAAAATTGGTGAGATTGACGCATAAGCCGGGTTTTGTATCTCTTCCGAAGAAAAGTGACAATCATTCGTCTAGGCCTTAAATCGCTCTAAGGCTCAAGCAACCTACCCGGTTTCCACGCGAGCCACGCTTATACTATGCTAACTTGCGCTAACGTAGTCATGAAACCCTATTTGGTCTTGCTCCGGGTGGAGTTTACCTTGCAATTACTGTTACCAGCAATCCGGTGCGCTCTTACCGCACCCTTTCAGCCTTACCTGTGAAGTTCCTAAGAACAACCATCGGCGGTCTTCTCTCTGCTGCACTTGTCGTGGGCTCACGCCCCCCAGGCGTTACCTGGCACCCTGCTCATTGGAGCCCGGACTTTCCTCCCCCCTATCTGTCTACCTCTTATTAAAATAAGCGGCACAACGATAAAGCAGCGATTGTCTCGTCAACTCGGCGCGCATTCTACCCCATATTTTTGCTAAGGTCTAAATTTAATATCGTTATGAGTACTTGGCTGCTATAGTATTTTTCAAAAAAATGATTAGGCTTTATTTATGATCGAACTTTGGCATTGTCACAATACTCGTTCACTACGAGTTTTATGGGCTTTGGAAGAAATGCAGCTTGAATATAAGCTTCACTTATTATCCTTTCCACCACGGTTTTTAGACAAAGAATATTTAGAGACTAACCCGCTAGGCACCGTACCTTTTCTAAAAGATGGTGATACTACACTGACAGAATCAAGTGCAATGTTGTTATACCTTGCAGAGCGTTATCAACAAACTGATTTTACCCTATCAGCTGCGCACCCCGAATACGGTTCTTATCTTAACTGGCTATTTAGCAGTGATGCTACCCTGACATTTCCACAAACATTAGTTTTGCGTTATAGCCAATTTGAACAACCTGAACGTCAACAGCCACAGGTGGTGAAAGATTATGCCATTTGGTATTTAGCGCGGTTAAAACGGTTAAACGCTCATTTAGAAAATAATGATTTTTTGGTAGATAATAAATTTACCGTGGCCGATATCAGTGTAGGCTATGCACTTTATTTAGGGGAGTTACTCGGGCTTGCCACGCAATATCAGCCTCAAACACAAGCTTACCTACAAAGACTTAAAAGTAGAGCAAGCTTTATTGCAATAAAAAATACAGGTGAAGAGATTAGTCATTATACAATAAAGCCGGTAGTTCTAGCGTAAACTCTACTCTTCACTCTTCATCGCAAGGGCATACTCATAAAGGGCGTTTTTCTTCACACCATGAATTTCCGCTGCTATTGCACAAGCCCTTTTAGGTTTCATTTCTGTTAATAATAACTTCAACGTTGCGACAACATGGGCAGGTATATCAGTTGGATCGATCTTTTTACCTTCAATTATCAGTACCATTTCACCTTTTAGCTGATTAGGATCGCTTTGCAAAAACGTTAATAAATTATCAGCGGTGTCTGAATGAATAGTTTCAAATGTTTTAGTTAATTCTCGCGCCATAACAACATAACGTTCACCGCCAAGCGTTTTTACTATATCTTCAACCGTATCAATAGCACGGCGTGGGGCATCATAAAAAACCATGGTTCGAGTTTCATTAGCTAATGCATTCAATGTTGATTGTCGTGCACCTGTTTTTGACGGTAAAAAACCTTCAAAAGTAAATCTGTCAGTTGGTAAGCCTGCAACAGAAAGCGCCGCTATAGCCGCACAAGCGCCGGGAATAGGTGAAACACTTAACCCTTGTTGGCGACAATGACGCACTAAATGAAAGCCCGGGTCACTAATCAAAGGTGTACCAGCATCTGACACAAGTGCTACGCTTTTACCTTCTTTTAATAGTGCCGCAATTTGTTCTTGGCGCTGACGCTCGTTATGATCATGCATCGACATGGTTTTATTTTTAATCGCAAATGCCGATAACAAACGTTGAGTATGCCGAGTGTCTTCACAGGCAATAATATCGACCTGTTCGAGTATATCTTTCGCCCGTTGACTAAGATCACCTAAGTTACCTATAGGTGTAGCAACAATATATAAGGTGCTGGGCAAAATTTGAGAATCCGACATAATAAAATACTTGTGTTGAGACTGAAGAGGATGAAGTTTATTATAAAGCACTATTAAAAAGTATGGATTTATTAACTTTGACACTTACTAAATGGTTTTCGTCTTATAAAAGTGGCTTTTGTGCATTTGCTGCAGTGGTTATTTTAGCCAGTTGCTCAACAACTAAACAAAGTAAACCAACCACATCAGCGAATAAACAAGCTGATGTGTTAAAAACGTCTGAAACAAATTTAACCGCAGAGCAATTAGTTGCTCAAGCATCATCACAGGTGGCTTCAAACCAGCAGGCGGAATCGGTGATCTCGTTATTAAGCGCGAGTGAACTCTATTTATCTCAAGAAAACCCACATAAAGCACTTTGGTTGGCTAAACAACTTGAAGTATTAGCGTCATCTCCAGCCCAGCAATATCAACTTGCTATTATTGAAGCTAAAAGTTACGCAATCTTATCAAAAATACCACAAGCTTATTTAGCATTGGAAAGCGCCGAATACATTAGAGATTCAGCGCAACTTGTTTATCGTGTTGATTATTTTCAAACATTAGCCGATGTGCAAACACAAAGAGATTTGCCCATTGCCGCACTCGATGCAAGCTTAAGAGCATTTGCTGCTAACACCCAAGCCACAGACAACGACATTAACGTAATTTGGCAGAAATTTTGCCTATTATCGCCTTGGCAGCTTCAACAGTTAGAAAAGATGTCTGCACCCAATATTAAAGGTTGGAGTAAATTAATCACTTTTGCTAATAAGTTTGGTTATGATGATGCTAGGTTGCAGCGATATTTAAGCCAATGGCAACGAGAATTTAGCACCCATCCTGCCCAATATATAGTGGCGAACTTGAGTCAACAGATACCAACCACGACCAATGTGATAGAAAACATAGCAGTTATTATTCCACTTTCAGGTAAACAAGAGCTTGCAGGAAAAGTAGCGCAACAAGGTATACTCGCGGCTTATAATATTGAAAGCGGTAAAACCTTACACTTTATCGACTCAACAACCTTAGATATGAGTACACTAAATACCAAGCTGCTCGAACTTAATATTGATTACGTTATTGGCCCGCTACTCAAGCAAAATGTAAACAGCTACTTAGCACAAACTGAAATAACATTACCGACGCTTTTACTTAACTTACCTGCAACAGCAACTTTATTGCCACATCAAGTTGCGCTTTCAATGCGCCCTGAAGAAGAAGCAACACAAGCAGCAACAACATTGAGCCGCCAGCAGTATCAGTACCCATTGATATTAAGTCATCAAGACAGCTCTAGCAGACGAATAGCACAGACATTTAGCCAACAATGGCAACATATAACCGGCAAAGCTCCTGAGACAGTATTTTTTAATAGCGATGCTAAAATGCAAAACCAACTTAAAGCCAGCTTAGGAGTTGACCTCAGCCAGCAACGTACAAAAGAGTTGAACCGACACATAAAGTACACAATTAAAAGTGAATTACGTAATCGTCGCGATATTGATATGATATATGTGGTCGGCTTACCGTTAGAAACCAAGTTATTAAAGCCTTATATTGACGTTAACATTAGTCCGTTTGCCGAAATTATTCCGGTATTTGCAAGCTCACGTAGTCATAGCACTAAAATAGATAAAAGTGATAATCGAGATCTGTCTGGCTTAATATTTACTGAAATGCCTTGGCAATTGCGCAGTAAACAACAAAATAAAGCCTTAGCAGCCCAGGCTAAGAAGCTTTGGCCAAATCGTAGTGACAGCTTACAAACTATATTTGCTATGGGTTTTGACAGTTTAGCGCTAATAGATAAAATTTCTGCCATGCAAAACAAAACTTATGTGCGACATTATGGTCAAACCGGAATATTACAATTAGGAAAAGATAATATTTTAACCCGTAGCTTAATTTGGGGTAAATATAGTCGCAGCAAGGTACAAGAATTTGCTATGGACTAACAAAGCTAACACAGTGACCACAGGAAAAAATAGTGAGCAATTAGCCGCTCACTATTTAGCTCAACAAGGTCTATTATTAAAGACATGCAATTTTCAAAATCGCCGTGGTGAAATTGATTTAATCATGATTGAAAATGATGTTTTCGTGTTTGTGGAAGTAAAATACCGTAAAAATTCACACTTTGGTGGTGCTATTGCTGCTGTTTCCATTAAAAAACAGCAAAAAATTAAGCAATGTGCGGCATTTTATCTGCAACAAGCCGGATTAAATGAATATAATACCCCTTGCCGATTCGATGTTATCGCGATGCAAGGCAATATAAATAACCCAGATATTACTTGGCTTAAGAATGCCTTTTAATCAATGCCTTTTAAGAACTGAAATAACGGAGCTAAGTCCATCATGTTAGAACGGATAAAAAGTAATTTTACTGAAAGCATACAAACAAAAATTGCCGCCAGCGAATTATTGGCAGGGCCAATTGAACAAGCTGGAATGACGATGGTACAAAGTCTATTAGCCGGTAATAAAATATTAGCCTGTGGCAATGGTGGCTCAGCCGGTGATGCTCAACACTTTTCTGCAGAGCTACTTAACAGATATGAAACCGAACGTCCGCCGTTACCTGCAATTGCTTTAACGACTGACAGTTCAACCATTACTTCTATTGGTAATGATTACCACTTTGATGAAATTTTCTCTAAGCAAGTACGCGCATTAGGTAATAATGGCGATGTTTTACTTGCCATTTCTACTAGCGGTAACTCTCGTAACGTTATTAAAGCCATTGAAACGGCAGTTTCCCGTGATATGCCTATTATTGCTTTAACTGGTGGCGACGGCGGTGATATTGCTGGCCTTCTAGGTGAAAACGATGTTGAAATTCGCGTACCATCAAGCCGTACAGCTCGAATTCAAGAAGTCCACTTAGTCGTTATTCATTGCTTATGTGACATTATAGATACGACATTATTTCCGCAAACTGAGGGCTAGTATGTCAATGAAATCAATTATCAGCACAATTACAATTGCTGTCTTACTGCAAGGCTGTGTGGCTGCCGCTGTTGTTGGTGTTGTCGGCGGTGCGAGTGTTGCAACCGACAATCGTTCTTTGGGCAACCAAATAGATGACCAAAAGATTGAAATTGATGCTCAGGCGAAACTTAGAAAAAGCGATGCTTTAAGTGACAATACCAACCTACAAGTGATCAGTGTTAATGGTAGCGTATTAGTCATTGGTCAAGCACCTAACAGTTATTTACGTGATCAAGCAATTAAAGCGATAAATGAAGTTAATGGCGTTAAGCAACTTCACAACCAAATTCGCGTCAGCAACACGACATCTTTTACTACTAAAACAAATGATGTGTGGCTAACATCAAAAGTAAAAACTTCTTTATTTGGCACAGATAAACTCGATGCGACCAATATTAAAGTAGTCACTGAAAATGGCGAAGTTTTTTTAATGGGCTTGGTAACTAAAGAACAAGCGACTATTGCGGTAGAAATTGCACGAAATGTAAGTGGCGTTAATCGTGTATTTAAAATATTCGAATATGTTGAGGTAAAGTCAGCGGGTTAATCACTTAAAACGCTGACTTTTAAACTGACTTAAACACAAAAGCAAACCTATTGGTTTGCTTTTTACTTTGAGTTTGAGTTTGAGTTTGAGTGTTCAATTTAGTTACATCAATTAGAAAATACGCTGCCTTTTAAAATATCACTTAAAAATGACTGTTTGCTCACTGCTACTCATTAACTCATGTTTTAACCATTGCAATGCTTGTTGCCACTCGAGCTCTAAACCTGAAAAAATACAACAATTCCATTTGTCATATGCACGCGTTAAATTCAACTTTTCAACCATTGCCTTGCTTTTATCCGAGTAATAAACAAAAGCAATGGCTTTTAAACCTTCATAAGAACCGATGGATAATTGTGCTTCATAACTATAAGTATATTCATTAACCCTATTGATTAGCATGCCGAAACTTCCAAATAAATGTGCTTTAAAAAACACATCACACTCTTCAATCATTTCAAGTGATAACTCAATACCTTCATCAATAGTCACTTCAACAATATTTTCAGCGAGCAGTGTAAAGTAACCAAAGCTTAATCTATGTTTCATTATGCTCCTCTTAATTGCTTATTATTGTAACTGTTGTTGTAGCTTTCGCTAATTTGCCCTCTTATTTATTAATAGAGAAACTCTTTTTTACCATTTAACCATAATGCTTATACGAGTTAATTCCAGTAATAAATCAACAAAATTGAGTGCTAAAAGCTTAACATTTGAATTCACTATAAAACTAATTACCAAATAATTTTTCTAACCAAGATTTTTTCTTGTTTTTGGTCGGTGCTTCTTCACATGCCGTTTCATAAATTAATCCCGTGGTTACCGCTGGCAGCATTTGCGAGTTATCGCAATTTTGCGTAACGGGGCGCCCGCTTTTATTGTCAAAGCGCACTAAATCTATACTTTCAGGTACCTGAGTACGTCGACTCACTGCACCATTTTTATGCATAAATTCGGCAAATAATACTAAGGCTCCACTGCTACCGGTGAGTTTAGTTGGTTTGTTATCGTCTCGTCCTATCCACGTGGTGACTAAAAGGTTGTTGTCATAACCAACAAACCAGCTGTCTCGAAGATCATTGGTTGTGCCCGTTTTGCCAGATAAATTTATATCTTTTAATCGCCATGCCAGTGACCGAGCAGTACCTGACGTTGTAACTTTATTTAACGAAAAGTCGAGTAAATAAGCCGCTTGGGTCGAAATAATTTGTTGCTCTAACGCTTGAAATTGCCATAAGGTTTCACCGCTCCCACTAACAACACGTGTTATCGCGTGCGACTTTTCAGCCACACCTTTATTAGCAATAGGGATATAGAGTTGATTTATTTCAATGGGTGACATATTTAATGAGCCCAATAACATCGAAGGACGCGTAACAATATCATCCTGATAACCTAACAAATGAATAGCTTGAGCAACATTATCTAAGCCTAATTGCATACCTAAATTCACCGTAGGTACGTTCAGGCTAGATACTAAGGCTTCAATCAAGTGCACTTGGCCTCTATATTTACCATCGTAATTTTTAGGTCGCCAAGCTTGGCCGTCTTCACTTGACAGAGTTATGGCTTTATCTTCAATTAATGTCGCTAAATTAAAACGCTGA
>TARA_R110000751_G_scaffold1948_3_pt1 | contig 20284 bp, 18 predicted proteins | sample TARA_R110000751 | Tara Oceans TARA_R110000751 (sample SAMEA4398001) | marine metagenome | biome: Polar Biome; feature: [MES] marine water layer (ENVO:01000295) within the mesopelagic zone...; material: water (ENVO:00002006), including particulate matter (ENVO:01000060) such as...... | reverse complement strand
GGCAGGTCGACCAGGATCGGTTCGACCGGTGCCGCAGGCAGCATTATGTCCGCCACGGCCTCGATCTCACTCGTGTCCGGCAGGCCCGCAACAGCCTTGTCGATCATCCGGGCAAGTTCCTCAGGCGTTATGGCACCGACAGCCGTCACCAGCATCCGGTCCTTGACCATCAGCTTCCGCATCTGGTCGCGTGCGAGCGCAGGCGTGAGCGCGGAGATGCTCTCCACGCTCGTCTGGCGGGCATAGGAATGGTCTGGATAGAGCGCATTGGCCATGGCCGTGCGGGCAAGCCAGTTCGGGCTCGTCTCGCGTTGCTTGATGCTGATCAGGTTCTCGCGCTGGAAACGCTCGAACGGGCCGTCGTCAAATCGCGGCGCGGCGAAGGCCGTCGCAATCAGGTCCATGGCGTCGGTCGCATTCTCTGTCAGCATGGAACTGGAACAGCTCGTCCAGTCATTGCCCGCCGAGCAACCGAAGCTCATGTTCAACTCTTCCATTCGCGTCTGGAATGCCAGCGAGTCGAGATCGCCTGCGCCTTCATTCATGCTGTAGACGACCGAGTCTGACAGGCCTTCAAGACCCTCTGGATCCGATGTCTCACCGCCTCTCCAGGCCATTTCCAGAGACAGGATCGGGATTGACGGTTCGGACACGAGCCACACCGACACGCCGCCCGGCGTCACGAATTGCTGGATTTCGGCGAAATCACCCTTGTGGACATCAACCACCATGCCCGGTTCGGCGACGGTCTCGACAAGGGCTTCCGGCGCAGGCGCCGGCAGGGGCTCGGAGACGCAGGCGGTCAGCGCGATCGCTGTCGCTGCGCCGAGGATCAGCTTCAGGTATGTCATCTCAAATGCCTCCTTCGGCTGGCACCAGTTCCGCTTCGATATAGTGCCGGTCTTCGCCGAACACTTTGCGAACGGCAGCAAGCGCCTCCTCCGTCGTGATCGAGCGAACCTCGTCGGGATAGTTCAGGATATCATCCGCCGTGCCACCAAGGGCCAGCGTCGACCCGAACGTGTTGGCCATCGCGGACTGGCTGTCGCGACCATAGATCGCCTGGGCCGCCAACGAATTGCGCGCACGCACGACCTCGGCGTCGGTGAATCCTTCAGCGAGAACCTCACGTACCTTTGCCATGACCGCCGTGTCGAGCTCGTCAAGCGACACGCCGTCGACAGGGCTCGCACTGATGATCGCCGGGCCTTCATCGTGCAGCGTGGTCCATGCATAGGTGTTCACGTCGATGGCAACCTGCTCGTCTTCAACCAATGCCTGATAAAGACGGCTGGTCATGCCACCACCCAGAACGGACAGACCGACGTCCAGGGCGTAGGATTCCCGGCGTTGGCGTGACTGTGACAGGCCTGAATAATATCGGCTCCAACTGGGCTGGCGAACCTTCGGGTCGGCATGCACAATCAGCGCGTTCTCGGTGAGCAAAGGCACTGGTGCCCACTTGCGCGTCCCATCCACTGTGCCCGTTGGAGCAATCTTTCCGTATGTTTCCTCGGCAAGCGTGCGGACTTCATCGGTGCTAACATCCCCGGCCACCACGAGAATCGCGTTCTCGGGCGAATAATATTTCTTGTAGAAGGCCATGCCGTCTTCCGGCGTCAGGGCAGCGACCTCGTCCATCAAGCCAATGACTGTGATCTCGTAGGGGTGGCCCTTCCACAGCGTCGACAGCACCTGTTCCTGCAGGATCGCGCCGGGATTGTTCTCGATGCGCTGGCGGCGTTCTTCCTTGACGACGTCGCGCTCGGAAATGAAGGGACCTTCGGGATCGTCATTGATCTTGAGATTGACCATCCGCTCGGCCTCGAGCTCCATCATCCTGCCCAGTTGCGGTTTGGCGACGCGCTCGAAATAGGCGGTGTAATCCCAGCTCGTGAAGGCGTTGAGCTGCCCGCCATTGCGCTGCACGATCGTGGTGAATTCCTCGGGGCCGAGATTCTCGGTCTCCTTGAACATCACATGCTCGAAAAGGTGGGCGAGGCCGGACTTGCCCTCAGCCTCGTCCACCGCGCCGACCTTGTACCAGACCATGTGCGTGACTACCGGCGCGCGGTGATCGGGCACCACGACGACTTCCATGCCATTGTCGAGCGTAAAGGTCTCTGGTGCCCACGCGGCCTCGTCAGCCATCGCACCCGGGCACAATAGAGCGACCGCAAGCAGCCCTCCGGTGATAATCCGTTTCATGGGCATGCTTCCTTTATTCGACTCTAGCGTCCGTCGTTTGGCGTGATCAGGTTCCCGGCAGCTTCAGGCGCGCCGACCCGCTGGCCTTCTCGATGACAACATCGCCGCCGCCCGTGGCATTGTCAGCCCGGGCTGCTTCCAGGTCTTCCGGGTTATCCTTGCGCCAGAAGAGCAGCTTGTCGACGACACCGGATGATTTCCGGATCGTCTTGGTCTCTTCATAGTCGACCTGCGAGCGCACCATCGGGTTCACAGCATTCGCGCCTGCGGCGGCCACGAGGGCGCGCTCGGACTTGCTGGCATCCTTGCCGACGGTCGTACCGAATGCGGTTGCCACTTCGGTGCGGTCCGGATCGACTTCTGCTGGCAGCGATCCTCCAGCCGGTGGCGGACGCAAGGCATATTCCGGCGGAATAATCAGCGGCGCCTTGGTCACGACGCGAAACTCGTCAGGCGTGCGCGCGCCGCCGCTGCCGGAACTGCAGGCGCTCGTCACTGCCAGGGCAGCCCCAGCTGCGATAAGAAGAACAGGTTTCATCATGATAGGGCGTCCTCGCCTCGGGTTGGCATCGGTTTTAATACTCATATTCAGGCCTTAGCCTGCTTTCGACCCGACAGTAAGAACTGGTCGACAAACAGCAAGACCGCTCCAACACTAATCGCAGCATCGGCCACATTGAAGACCCATGGGAAAAACAACGCGTTTGCATCGATAAAGTCGACCACAGCGCCGAAACGCACCCGGTCGATCAGGTTCCCGAAGGCGCCCCCTACAACCAGAGCCAGCGACAGTTTGAGCAGCCGTCCCTCGGCCCGCAGCAGCCAGACCAGGAATCCCAGCGCGATCACCAGCATCACGCCCGCAAGCACCCAGCGCATGATCCCTTCGGATTGCAGGAAACCGTAGCTCATGCCCCGATTCCACAACATGCTCAGGTCAATCGGTCCCGGCACAGCCATCCGGCCGCAGGCCACAGTCCCATCCAGACAGGCCAGCGCATTGAAACGCGCTTCTGACAGGATGAGCCATTTCGACACCTGATCGGCCAGGATCACGACAGGCACCAGGGCCAGCGCCCATATATTTGCCGGATTGAACTTCATGCCGTGCAGATTGCAGACCCGGCCCCGCCGATCAAGCGATTCTGTGCAGGTTCGGGCCACCGTGCGGGCGTCCCGCCGTTATGCAGGACGCCGCGCCCTGTCTTATTCAGGATTGGTCAGCTTCAGAATGAACCGGTCGGTCTGGCCGCGCACGGCCGGGTCGAACACGTTTTTCGTGTGATCGTCAGCCGCGCTGGCCAGGATATCGCTGTTCACGTCAACGCGAAATCCTGCGGCCTCGGCCGATGCCACCGCAAGGGCCGGGTCAATCCGGTGCAGTTCATTATTGTCTGCCTCAGGCGCGCCGGCATGATCGATCACGCCAAGCACACCCCCAGGCTTCAGCGTGCCGCGAATGGCGGACAGGAACCCGACCGCCGCCTCAGGACCATAGGCATTATAAACATCATGGAAGTTCAGCCCTGTCAGCGCCACGTCCACGCTGCCAGCCGGGATGGTCAGTGCCGTCAGCTCTTCGTCCTTGCGCACGACATTTGCCAGCCGGTCACCGGCAAGCCGCGCCGTCAGCGCCTTGTCATAGGCCCGGTCGCGCAGGGCCAGCGCCGCTTCGCTGTTCTGGGCATAGACCTTGCCGTCCGGCCCGACCGCGATGGACAGTACTTCAGTGTACCAGCCGCCCGACGCAATGAAGTCCGCCGCCGTGTCGCCGGGCTTGAGGCCGAGATAGGCCAGCACCTCGGCCGGCTTGCGGCCAGCATCGCGCGCCTTGTCTTCGTCGGAGCGGGTGTCTGCGGCAGCCAGCGCCCCGGACACAGTTGCGACATCAATGACGGCTGGCGCGACCAGCATTTCCGCTTCCGGAGCCGTCTCGGCTACGGAGACTTCGGCAGGCGAAGCGGGCGCCTCGACCAATGCGGCTTCTGCTTCCGGCGCCTCCGCGACCGGTGTCGCGCAAGCGCCGAGTATCGTCGTGCCCAGCAAGGCAATAGCGAGATATTTCATGATCTGTCCCTCCCGATCATTGTCGTGTTTTGGAGGAAGCCTAAACGCGCAGCGTGGCCCCGGCAACCAATGCCGAAGCGCGTCCGCTCAACAATCCGTGAACGATCAGCTGTGTGTCGCGTCCCAGGCCTTCACGCTCAGCGCGTCGCGCGGCGTGATATCGGGGAAAGCCGGGTTCGCCGTTGCCGGATCAAAATATTTCCAGCTGCGCCGGCACTTCACACCATCCGCCTTGACGGGATAGACGATCACGCCTGGCGTATCATCCAGCGTGAACCCGCCGCCCTCGCCCGCCGACGAATGCACGAGCTCTGCGCCCGATGTGATGAACAGGTCGCCTGGATCCTCGCCCTTGAACGCCTTGATCAGCGCCTCGTCGGCAATCAGCACGCGCGGTGAGGATTCCAGTGATGCGCCAATCCGCTTCTCGCGGCGCTCCACTTCCAGTGCGCCTGTCACGACGCGCCGCACGGTGAAGATCTTCTCCCAGCGCGCCGCAAGCTCGGCGTCCTGCCAACCCGACGGCGTGTCCGGAAACTGCAGCAGGTGTACGGACGCAGCACTGTCCTTGATGTGGCTTTCGAGAAAGGCCTCTTCCATCGTGAACGGCATCACCGGCGCCAGCCAAGTGAGGAGCCGCTCCAGCACCGCCGCCATCACCGTGCGCGCCGCGCGCCGACGGTTGCCGAACACCGCGGTCGCCTTGTCCCAGGCTTCCGCTGTTTCAAAACGCGGATCGCAATAGAGGCTGTCCTTGCGAATGTCGAAATAGACCGCCGACAGGTCGACGCCGCAGAAATTGACCAGCAGGCTCATCACCTTCTTGAAATCATAGACATTGTAAGCCGCGCGCACCTGGGCATCGAGTTCCGACAGGCGGTGCAGCACCCAGCGCTCGAGGCCGGGCATCTTGTCGGCGGCGATGGCTTCCTCTGCCGTGTAGCCTTCCAGCGCGCCCAGCATGTAGCGCACCGTGTTGCGCAGCTTGCGATAGGATTCCACCGACCCTTTGATGATCTCGTCGGAAATCCGCAGGTCTTCGGTATAATCGCCCGAGGCCGTCCAGATGCGCAGGATCTCGATGCCATACTGTTTGGCAATCTGTTCCGGCTCGATCGTGTTGCCGATCGATTTCGACATCTTCTTGCCTTCGGAATCGACGATAAAGCCGTGCGTCAACACCTGCTTGTAAGGCGCCATGCCGCGCGTCGCGCAGCATTCCAGGAGCGATGACTGGAACCAGCCGCGATGCTGGTCTGAGCCTTCCATGTAGAGATCGGCCTGTCCGGTCTCGGCGTCGATGATGCCGCGCTCGCGCAGCGCGAACGCATGCGTCGTGCCGGAGTCGAACCAGACGTCGAGCACGTCCGTCACCTTGTCCCAGTCCGCCGCATTGATGCCATGCGCCGACAGGAAGGTCTCTTTCGGCGTATCGAACCAGGCTTCGACCCCACCCTTGGCGATGGCGGCCTTGATCGTCTCGTTCAACGCCTTGGCCGTGTCGGCCGGCAGCGCTGCCGTGTGCGGCTGGCCGGACTTGTCGACGAAGATCGTGATCGGTACGCCCCAATTGCGCTGGCGGCTGATCAGCCAGTCAGGGCGGCCTTCCACCATGGAGCGCAGGCGGTTGCGGCCCGTCGCCGGGAAGAATTCGGTCGCGTCGATGGCGGCGAGGGCATTCTCGCGCAGCGACTTGCCGTTCGGGCCCGACTTGTCCATCGAGATGAACCATTGCGGCGTGGCCCGGCGGATGACCGGCGCCTTGGAGCGCCACGAGTGGGCATCGCGGATTGTCGTGATGCCGCGCGCCAGCAGGTTGCCGCTCTCGGCCAGCGCCGCGATCACTTCATTGTTCGCCTTTCCCGGCTCGCCGCGCTTCTTGCCGCTGGTGCGGATGATGTCCATGCCCGCGAAACGCGGCACGTCGGGCGTGTAGCAGCCATCGGCATCGACGATCTGGCGGATGTCCTGTGTCGTGCGACCGGACTCGACCCAGACATTGAAGTCGTCCTCACCATGCGCCGGCGCGGTGTGCACGAAGCCTGTACCGGCATCAGCGGTAACGTGCCCGCCGGAAAGCATGGGGATGGGTTTGTCGAAGAAAGCATCCATTCCGGAGAGAGGGTGCTTGAGCGTCCAGCCTGTCGGATCGACGTCAGAGACGCGTGTGAAGGCACTGACCTTGGCACCGTCCATAACGGCCTGAGCGAGATCATCGGAGATGATGAGTTTCTCGCCTGCTTTCGCGTAGGGCGCAAAGCCCAGCTCTTCCTCGCTCATGACGGCATCGACTGTGTAGAGGCCGTAGGCGATTTCGGGGCTGAAGGAGACGGCCTGGTTGGCCGGGATCGTCCAAGGCGTGGTGGTCCAGATAACGACGCTCGCATCAGCGAGAGCATCAAGTGGGCTCGCACCAGAATTATCTTGTTGTGAAGAGATGAACTCAGCTGTCCCAGTGACTGGAAACTTCACCCAAATCACCGGCACCTTGCGGTCGTAATATTCCACTTCCGCTTCGGCGAGCGCGGTGCGCTCCACCGGGCTCCACATGATCGGCTTCGCGCCGCGTACCAGCGCGCCCTGCATCGCCATGCGCAGGAACTCGGCCACGATGGTCGCCTCGCTCTCGAACTTCATGGTCAGGTAGGGATTGTCCCATTCGCCCTCGATGCCGAGTGCGCGGAATTCCCGGCCCTGGATTTCGACCCATTTTTCGGCATAGGCGCGGCAAGCGGCACGAAACTCGTCGCCCGGCACATCGTCCTTGCCGCGGTTCTTGCCGCGGAATTCCTCTTCCACCTTCCATTCGATCGGCAGGCCGTGGCAGTCCCAGCCCGGCAGGTAAGAGGCATCGAAGCCGGCCATCTGGTGGCTGCGCACGATGATATCCTTGACGATCTTGTTCATCGCCGTGCCGAGGTGGATGTGGCCGTTCGCATAGGGCGGGCCGTCATGCAGGATCCACTGCTTGGCCCCCCGCGCCTTCGCATCGGCCCGCAGCTGGCCGTACAGTTTCATCTCGTCCCAGCGTTTGATCCATTCCGGTTCGCGCTGCGGCAGGCCGCCGCGCATCGGAAAATCGGTTGTCGGCAGGAACAGCGTGTCGCGGTAGTCGCGGTCGGTCAGGGAATCGGTCATGGGGCTCTGTATGGCTTCTTGCGGTATCTATGTGTCTGATACGGGTTTCCCATGGCTTTGCCACGGGTTTCTGGATGGTTTTCTGCAGCATGAATTCCCGGCTTCGCCCGCCCCGTCAAACCGGGTCAGTGCGCCGCCGGGCGTCTAATTCGAATGCAGTGTATCCGTGCCATGCTTTTCGCCTAGCAGGCGGGGCCAGCGCTGTCACTATCTGGCGCCATCTTCGGGCGCTGGGGGCCGCTGTTCCGACAGGTCTTCCATGACATGTTCACACAGCGCCTCGAACACTGTGGCGTTCTCCAGCAGGTTGGCCCAGGTCACGCCATGATCGAGAATGACATAGCGCGAGATATGGACCGTTTCCGGATCGGACTTGTAGACCGATACGGCTGCATAGGCCTGATTGACCTGGCTGACCTCATCGACCGACCGCCCGGAATCAATACCTGCGAGGAATTCAAGTCCCCGGCAATCGGTACCGTCCGGATTGGCGCACGCCGTATAGATGGCGAAGGGCGTACCGTTCCTGGTCGTCGCAAAGACATAGGGCGCCTGCCGGTCGTTGACCCCCGTGATGGTCAAATGCGCATCCATGTCGTCCAGCAGCAGGTGCAAATCACCCGCGCCGACAGAACCGACCAGCATGTCCGGTGCCCGAATGCTTCCGTCCGGCCCCTCGGCAAGCGCGCCAAGTTGCAGGGCAACGGACAAGCATAGGGACACGATGACTTTCTGCATACGAATTCCAACACGGGAGACGGTCCGGAGTTCCGTCGGGCAGCATTAGTTTTCGAGACAAATCAGGCGCTAATTGGGCGGGAAAGCAGCCGCTTCAAGTCGCAGGCGCGCTTCCGCAGCATCCTTGCGCATTTGCGCAATCAGGTCATCGACGCTTTCGAACTTCACTTCCGGTCGTAGGTAAGACACCAGCTGCACTTCCAGCCACTTGCCATAGATGTCCCGATCAAAGTCGAAAATGAACGTCTCAAGCACAGGGTCGCGCAGGCCGGTCGTGGGCGTGCGTCCGAAACTGGCGACGCCATCGCGCCATGCGGTTTCTCCCTCGACCCGTGCGCGGACTGCGTAAATGCCATGCCGCGGGTGGATCAGGTCGTTGAGGTGGATATTCGCTGTCGGAAAGCCGAACGTGCGGCCGTTTTTCTCGCCCGACTCAACTACCCCGTCGGCGATCCACCAGTTGCCGAGGATCTCGGCCGCGACTTCCGGCTCGCCGGCCATCAGGGCCTGCCGGATCGCCGTGGACGAGGCCTTGGCGCCAAGTTCCGTCACTTCTTCGACGATCGACACGCCGAAACCAAGCGCCCGGCCCAGGCTGGAGAGACGCGCCGCATGGCCCATCCGTCCGCGCCCGAACCGGAAGTCGAATCCGACGGACACGTGCGACACGCCCAGCCCCTCGACCAGCACTGCTCGCACGAATGCCTCATCCGTCATCGCCGCCATCTCGCCATTGAACGGCAATTCGAACACTGCATCCGCGCCCTCGGCGAGAATGCTGGCATTGCGCCGTTCCGGACGGAAGATGCGGAATGGGGGGTCATTGGGCCGGAAATAGGCACGCGGCGGCGGCTCGAATGTCGCGACGGAGAACTTGCCATGCCCGGCCTTGCGGGCCGCGTCGATCACGGCCCGGTGCCCGGCATGCAATCCATCGAAGTTGCCGAGCGCGATCGACGCGCCCCGCGCACGCTCCGGCAATCCGCGATAGTCGGCAAAAACGGCCATCAGGCCTCCCGGCGCGGCGCAACCACTTCGGCTTCGCCCGTGATGACGCGCTTGCCGTCAACTGTGCATTCCACTTTCAGGGTCACCCGGTTGCCCCGGTCCTGCTTCTCGGCGACTTCCGCACGAACCGTCACCGTATCGCCGATATGCACCGGGCGTTTGAAGCGCATGGACAGGCCGATGAAGATCGCACCGGGACCTGGCAGATTGTTGCCCAAGATGCCCGAGATATAGCTGGCCGTCAGCGCGCCATGCGCAATGCGGCGTCCGAAAACGGTCTTTGCGGCGAATTCGTCGTTCATGTGCAGGGGATTGTAGTCGCCCGACACTTCTGCAAACCGCTGGATGTCGTCTTCCGTAATCGTGTGCACGGTCTCGTGCGCCATTCCGATATCCAGGTCTTCATACTTGTAGCCGTTGAACTCGCTCATACGTTCGGGTCTCCGATATTGATCTGAAAGGTTCGTTACACGCGGGCGATGCCCACGTCACCATCTTAGGCCCGTCATGGCGTATGTGGCCTGTTCACCATAGTCGGCCAGCAGGTCGGTCACTTCCTGCTCGAAGTCCGCGCCGTGCTCCTTCAGGCCCGTCCCGACATAGAGGCTGTCATAGCCCTGCAGGCGTGCGCCTCGCACGTCGGTTGCGGGACTGTCACCGATGCACAGGATGCGCGACGGCTCAGCGCCAAGATCGCGCAAACGCTCCACCGCCAGCCGGTAGATCGCGGCGTGCGGCTTGCCGGGATAGACAACTGTCCCGCCCAAGTCTTCATAGATCTCGGCCAGCGCGCCCGCGCACCAGTAGAGCTTGCCGCCAACGCGCACCTGCTTGTCCGGATTCGCGCAAATCATTGGCAGGTTGCGATCAACGCCCTGTTTGAGCTCCGCCGCATAGTCTCCCGGCAAGTCATTCACCTGGTCACGCAGGCCAATGCACAGCAACAGGTCCGCGTCGGCACTGTCGACAAAAGCCAGGTCGAGGCCATCGTAGAGGTATTTGTCGTGCTCGAAACCTTCGTCGGACCCAAGCCGCCAGATCGTCTTGTCGCGGCGCAGCGTGAGTTCAGCGCGCGTCGCATCCCCGGACGAGACGCAATCGTCAAAGGCGTCCGACGGCACACCGAGCGGCTCGAAATAGCGAATGACCTGCGCCTTCGGCACCGGCGCATTGGTGATCAGGCATACGCGGCCGCCCTGCGCGCGGAAATTCACCAGTGCCTCGCAGGCCTCCGTGAAGGCCGCACGGCCATTATGGATCACCCCCCACACGTCACAGAGGATGGAATCAAAGTCCTGCGCAATCGTGGACAGGCCTTGGGGGAACTGGAGCTTTGTCATGCGCCGCGACCTAGGCTGCACCGCAGTCACGGTCAATCCGGTCCTACTCTATTGGGTCAGGCCGCAGGCGCTCGCCGGCAGCGGGTTGAGCACATACAGCGCCGCCGTGGGGATGGAATGCTCATTCGCGAGATAGCAGCCCCGCACCGTCATCACTTGGCCGATATTCTCGCCGGACTGCAGGCTGGGCATGTATTCGCAGGATACGCTATTGGCAGCGAACTGCGCCGGATCGCCCGGACGTATGTTCAGGAGCAGATGGTTGGACCCTGTCGGCACGGACATCATGCGAATCCCGTCCATCGGGCCGAATTCACAATCGCCGTCGATCATTGTGTAGGTGCCGTCGGCATTTTCGAATGACGGATAGGCGTCGACCGACATGGTCAGGTCCAGCAGGACGACCGAATGGTCTTCGATCTTTTCAAGGGCGGGCGGTACCTCGAACTCTTGCGGATCTGGCAGGATGGCCCGGACGGTCAGCACATCGGGCGGCGTCTGCGCCGTCGCCGCGCAGGCAAAGGCGAACAGGAAAAGGGGCAAGGCAATCAGACGCATAAGGCTACTCCCGTCTCAACCGGACAGGCACATTAAGCTCAGCGATTGGGGCAAAATGATGCCGCGCGCTCAGCCGAAGCTGGACAGGCGCTCAACCAGCGCCTGTGGCGGGGCGGTCTCTTCCATGAGGGACGCCTTGATCGGACGCGGCGCACCGAAAATGTGGCCCTGCCCGTACGGGATGTCGTATTCGAGAATTTCGACGACGCTGGCTTCGTCCTCGATTTTTTCCGCGATCATGGTGACGCCATAGCGCGAGAAGACGGCGCTGACTTCCTCGCCATTGACCCGGCGGTTGATCGACGAAACGGGCCGCGCACCGCGCGGATCGCGCAACTGGTCGATCAGGGTCGTGCCGTTCATCTTCACGAAGCGGACGCCGGCAGCCTGGAGGCGTGGCAGGTCGAGCGACAGGTCCGTTGCATGGTCAATCGAGAAGCGGAAGCCAAGCGCGGTGAGCCGGTCCATATTGTCCCGCATCGTGCGCGAGCGCGTTTCAAACTGGTCTGCGCGAATCTCGAAAATCACGGCACCGGACAGGTCGCGATTCTCGGTCATGAATTGCAGGAACATCGGGAAGAAAGCCGAATCCTCCAGCGACGATGCCGCAATATTGCAGAACACACCGACGCGGCGGTCACGTTCGGCCAGGCGGCGGACGATCTGGACGCACCGGAACAATGTGAAATTGTCGATGATTCCCATCAGGTTGGCACGACGGCCGGCATCCAGGAATTCAGCCGGCAGGATCAGCGAACCGTCCGGACGGCGCAGGCGCGTGAAGCCTTCATAGAATGACACACGGCGCTGCGGCAGCGACACGATGGGCTGGAGGTGCAGGTCAACGCGGCCGTCCTTCAGCGCATCCTTCACGTCACGCAGTACGGCATCTTCCTGCGGCGCGACGGCCGATACGATGGACGGCTCGGACAGTTTCGATTCGAAGCTGCGCGAGAGCCTGTCGATCAGGCCTTCGAGTTGTTTCATCTCGGAAACCAGCGCATCGCGGCGCTCGGTCAACTCATGCTTCACGGTGGCTTCGACAGCTTCGGTGCGCGCGTCGATGACGTCGACCCGCTCTGCCGTGTCGCGGTTCCTGCGCTCGACCTGGTCCATGCGCTCGTCCAGTTGCTGACGCGAGCGGCTGCTGGCGGTGAGGACATGAATCTGGGCGAGAATCACCGAAGTGATCGCTCCGCTGGCGATCGACAGCGGCAGGCTGAGACCCGCATAGGTATTCACGCCGTAGCCGACGCCGCTGCCTATTGCGATGTACAGCAGGAACAGGACAAATGTCATACGTTCAGCACCCAATTCATTCCATCAACCTTAACAAATAAGGCCAATTGGTTAACGAATTGCGTGGAAATGGCCTGATTTGCCATCCCCGGCAATCCCGCCGCCGTCCACCGTTGCGCCAAGGTCACAGACACTTTTGAGTCACACTCATGACACGTCTTCCGAGACTAGACAAAGGTTAAGGTCGGCGGTACCCGAGGCCGATCCCGTTGCACTGGTCCATGGCCATTTTATTGGCCGGAGCGGGGGCAATCTCGGGGGAGAACGGGGCCCTGCGGCTTGGCGGGGCCCCGTCGCTTCATGGCGCTTCAATGCCTGTTTCAGCTTCACCCCGGACGACGAAAACCAGTTCCGCAATCGGCCAGGTCAGCGCGCTGTTCTGGCAGGCCACGGTCAGGCGTGATTCTCCTGCGAACTGCGTGGCCTGGGTCATGCCGCACGGTTCGAGCACGAGACGAACACCATTATAATCAACCCAGTAACCCACCCGCCCGGTATCGTTCACCAGATGGGTAACGACGAGGTCGCCCGTGTCGAAGACACGTGTCTTGGTGTCCTTCTCCCCCGGCAGGGGCCTGAGGACGGCCGCATTGAATCCGCCTGCCGGAGCCTCTTCCACAAAGGTGAAGGCATCCGACGCTTCATAGGCCTTGTTGATCGCGGACAGAACTTCGCTTGTGCCGACGGGACCAGAGACGCGGAGGGCCGTTTCATGGCCTGCGCGCCAACTGGAATTGCGCACCTCGTCGAGGCCTTCGAGGTCGTCGCCGCGCAGTGAAAACAGCATTACCGCATCGAGATTCCGGAGGTCTTCCGGCGACAGTCCCTCTGCCACGCCGCCAGGTGTGCCAAAAAGGACACGCTTTCCGCCCGCCATCACCAGAACGCAGGGATTCGGGACCGTCACAGGTCCGCACGGCAGTAATACGAAGTCCGTGCTGGTGATGTGGAAGCCGGGGGTGTCCGGGGGTGGCAAGGGGGTGGTCGGTCCGCCGCAGGCTGCCAATGCGAGACTGGCCAGCAGGATGATGATTCGCATGCAAGGGAGCTCCGGTCTACCAGATGACGGTCTCACCCGGTTCCCTTACGATTTCGTTCTCAATGAAACCGAGACAGTCGATTTCGACGCGGACACGGTCGCCCACCTTCAACCATTTCGGCGGCGTATGCCCTGCCCCGACCCCGGCCGGCGTGCCGGTGAAGATGACATCGCCCGGTTCCAGCGTGAAAGCGGCCGTGAGATGCGCAATCTGGGCGGCGATGTCATGGATCTGGTCGCGAACGTATCCGACCTGGCGCGGCTCTCCATTGACGAAGGTGCGCAGCTCGAGCGCGGACAGGTCGTCGATCTCGTCCAGGGTGACAATGGCAGGGCCAAATACGGCATGGGTGTCGAAGCCCTTGCCCATGATCATGGTCTGGCTGGCACGCTGCCAGTCGCGCACCGAATAGTCGCAACCGACGGTCACCCCGGCGACGATCTCGAATGCGCGCTCGCGCGGCACGTGGCGACCATGCTTGCCAATGATGACGACGAGTTCGCCTTCATAGTCGAGCTGTTCGGAGACTTTCGGCAGGTGGACGTCGGCATACGGCCCGTTCACCGCCGTAACCTGTTTGTTGAACCATTTCTGGACGTCGGGCTTCTTCGTGTCGATGAAGCTGACGCTCTCCGCCGCATGCGCCGCATAGTTGACGCCGATACCGAGAATCTTGCCCGGCTTCGCGACCGGTGCAAGCAGGGTGACTTCACTCAAGGGAACAGGATCGCCCGACGCGTCGGCCTTCAATGCAGCCGCCATCGTGTCGCCAACAAGCGGGACGACAGAGTCGGCCCGCAAGGCGCCGAAGCGTGTCACGCCCTCAATTTCAAATCTCACAAGACGCATACCGTTACTCTCCCGTCACACTTTTGCCCAAACACATTGCCAACGGTTCATCCCGCGTTGTGATGGGGTTTGGCAAGGGCTAGGGAAAAGGGCTGTATAGGGGAATTGAAATGGACCTTGGCGTACGAGCTCAGGAGAGCTCGCTAAGCGGCATATTCGGACAGGGAGAACGCCTGTGCATGCCGCCCTACCAGCGTAGTTATTCATGGGGAGAGCGCGAAGCCCTCGACCTGCTCGGTGACCTTGCCGAAGCAACCGACAGCAATATCCCGCATTTCATCGGCGCGATCGTTCTCGTGAATGGCGCCGAGTCCGGAATGGTGGAGATTGTCGACGGGCAGCAGCGACTGACCACTCTGACCATCCTTCTGGCCGTGCTGCGCGACCTCGAACCCGACAAGGAGCGCGCCGCCGCGCTGCACGCCATGATTGCCGATGATCCGCGTCCTATGCTGGGCGAAGCGGCCAACTGGCGCCTGACGCTGAACTATATGGACGGCGCGTTTTTCCGCGATACCATCCAGCGTCTTGGCGCAACAAAGACACTCCGGAACGAGCCGGGCGAAAGCGACAGCCAGCAACGCATGGTTGGAAATGCCAGCGCCCTGTTGAAGGAGCTGAAGCAGATGCCGGATGAGCGTCGCCATGCGCTGACGGATACGGTTGTCACCGGTTGCGCGCTGGTCCGGGTCGTCGTGAATGACAAGGACCAGGGTTTCAAGGTCTTCAGGGTGCTCAACACGCGCGGCAAGGAACCCGACGCACACGACATCATCAAGACCGAGCTGTTCCAGAAGGCAAAGTTCTCGGTCAAGGAAGCCAATGCCTATGCCGAACGCTGGGCCGAACACGAGGCCATTCTCGGCGGCGGCGCCTTTGATGACCTGTTGCGCCAGATCCGCGCGATCCATGACCGCTCCCCCAAGGGCGATCTCGTCGCCGGTTTCCAGAAGGCCGTCCTGTCGAAAATCGACCCGCGCAAATTCCTCGACGACATGCTGCCGAACTATGTCGCCGCCTATCGGCAAATCACGACCGCCAAAGTGACTGACGGCCCGAACGCCGCCCTTGTCGCCGACAAGCTCAACCAGTTGCGCGCGCTGGAGCAGCAGAGCTGGCGCGCGCCTGCCCTCAAGTTCCTCGTCGAGCGCGGGATCGACTCCCCGATCGCGCCGCAATTCTTTACTGGCCTCGAACGTCTCGGCTACGTCATCCAGCTGGTCCTCCACGACAAGGACCAGCGCAACAAGCGCTTCAACAAGGTCAGTGACGCGGTGACCAACGAACGCACGCTCCTCGCGAAAAACGGCCCCTTCGCCATCTCGAAGGATGAAGCCCGCAAGGTGCGCGAGCGCCTGTTGGGCCGGTTCGCGACATTCGGCCAGAGACGCGCCATGGCGCTGCGGCTAAACGCGGCGCTTGATGGCGGCTTCACCATTCCCCCCGAATCGGACGCCACGGTCGAGCACGTCCTGCCGCGCAACGTGCACGAGGACAGCCACTGGATGATCACCTGGCCCGACCCGGCCAAACGCCGCGAGCAGTGCGACACGCTCGGCAATTTCGTGCTGCTGACCAACAAGGTGAACCAGAAGGCCGACCGGCTCGACTACCGCGCCAAGAAGGAAGTCTATTTCAACGGTGGCGGCGGTGCGGATTTTGCCCTCACCCGCGACCTGATGGACCAGGACGCCTGGACACCGGAAGTCGTGCGGAAGCGTACCGAACGCCTCGCGGAAATCCTGGCGGAAGAATGGAACCTGCTGGCCTAGGCCCCCGGGGGCAACCGCACAAGACGCCCGAAACCACCTAATTTGCGCCTTTCGCTAGGTAACCCCTAGCGGCAGGGCGCGTCAGACCTTACCCTCGACCCAGACAAAAAACACGAGGGAGCGGTGCCATGAGCCTGTTTGATCTATCCGGAAAATCAGCCATTATTACAGGATCTTCGCGTGGCATCGGCCGGGCGATTGCCGAGGCCATGGCCGATCAGGGCGCCAAGGTGACGATCTCCTCCCGCAAGCCCGGCCCCTGTCAGGAAGTCGCCGACGCCATCAACAAGAAGCATGGCGACGGCACCGCGATTGCCGTGCCCGCAAACATCTCGTCCAAGGACGAATTGCAGGCAATGGTCGACGCGACGAACAAGGCGTTCGGCAAGGTCGACGTGGTTGTCTGCAACGCAGCGGCCAACCCGTATTACGGCCCGATGGAAGGCATCACCGACGAGCAGTTCGAGAAAGTCCTCCAGAACAACATCATCTCTAACCACTGGCTGATCCAGATGTGCATGCCGCAAATGCGCGAGCGCAAGGACGGCGCGATCATCCTCGTCTCGTCGATTGGCGGCCTGCGCGGTTCGCCGATCATCGGCGCGTACAACATCTCGAAGGCGGCTGATTTCCAGCTCGCCCGCAACCTGGCGACCGAATACGGCAAGGACAATATCCGCGTGAACTGTATCGCGCCGGGCCTGATCCGCACTGACTTCGCCCGCGCCCTGTGGGAAGACCCGAACAACCTGAAGCGCGCCCTGAGCGGCACGCCGATGGCCCGTATCGGCGAACCGGAAGAGATCGCCGGCGCGGCCGTGTACCTCGCCTCGAAGGCGGGCGCCTACATGACCGGCCAGATGATGGTCGTCGATGGCGGCGCAACGTGCTGAACCCGACATGCACCTGACTGACGAACCGGACTCTCCGGAGGCGGCGCCAACCGATTTCGCCATCTTCCGCGAAATCGACATCCGTATCGGAACGATCCTTGAAGCCGCCCCTCTGGACGGCGCCCGCAAGCCCGCCTTGCGGCTGGTGATCGATTTCGGTGCGGGCGTTGGCGTGAAAAAGAGTTCGGCGCAGGTCACGGTGCATTACACACCCGAGACGCTTGTCGGCAAACAGGTTGCCGCCGTCGTCAATTTCCCGCCCCGCCAGATCGGCAAGTTCATGTCGGAAGCGCTGACGCTCGGGTTTCCCGATGCGGATGGCGCCATCGTGATGTTCTCGCCCGACCTTGCCGGTGCCCAACGGAGCCCGCCTCGCATGAGCCGTACCGAACTCTCCACCCAACAGTCAGAATTCTTCGCCCGCCTGAAAAACGGCACGTGGGATTTTCCGCCCGGCATCAAGAATCTCGGCATCCGCCCCGACCTCTGGCTGAAAGAGGTTTCCTACGGCCACACCCGCTATGAATGGCCGAATGACGGCTCGCGCGACATCAATGAGGGGCGCGTCTTCGGCGGCTGGGTTGCCGGACTGTCCGACCATATTGTTTCAATGACGATGGCCAGCGCGCTGGAAGACGGCGAATGGTTCACCACAATGGAATTGCAGACGCGAATCCTGCGCCCGGTGCCGCATGGCCTGATCACGATCGAAGGCCGGCTCGTCAGCCGTGGCAAGACCACCGGCCTGGTCGAAGCCGACTGGCGCGACGAGAAAGGCCGGCACCTGGCCCGCATCACAGCGGCCAAGGCGATCCGCACGATGGAAGAGCTGCGCGGACCGGGGGCACTGACCGCCAAGGCTTGACGCACACTGTCAGGAACCTTGTGGAAGCCCAGCCGTTCGTTGGGCGCAACACTAAGGAGCTGACAATGATTAAGTCCTTGAAACATATCGCCATTATCGGTGCACTCGGCATCGGATCGAGCATCGCCATCCTGCCCGCCACGGCCCAGCTGGGGCTTGGTGTCGGCGTTGGTGTCGAAACAGATGTTGATGCCCGCGTAGGTGTCCGCAGCGGCGACCCGCACGCGCGTCACTCGCACGCGCATTACGTGTACGACGGCTATGAATCCGACCGCTGGCACACACGTCATGAAGTGCGGCGCGAGCAGACATGGAACGCCCGGTATAACGGGTATGACTGTTATGATTCCTTCCAGTACACATGGGAAGACGGCGAGCGGGTCCGCTATGATTCCACGTTCTGCTACGATGATCGTGGCCGCAAATACGAGGCGAAGGACGCTCGCGTTGTCGTCCGTATACGCTAGATAAAACCCGATCCGACTGGAAAATCCCTGCGCCACGGCGTGGGGATTTTTTTGTCAGGGCAACAGCAGGCAGGCGTCACCATAGGAATAGAAGCGATAGTTCGAAGCAATGGCATGGGCATAGGCCGCCTGCATAACATCCGTTCCCATCAACGCGCAGACCAGCATGAACAGGCTGGAACCCGGCAGGTGAAAATTGGTGACCAGCGCGTCGGTGGCGCGCACAGCGTCGCCCGGTTTTAGGAAGATATCGGTCGGGCCGGTAGCCGGGGCGAGCGTGCCTGCTGGTGTGGTGCAGCTTTCCAGCGTGCGCATCGCGGTTGTGCCGACAGGGACACTGCGGTGTCCGGCAGCCCGGGCGGCGTTGAGGCGACCCGCGGTCTCCGGCGTCAGCCGGCGCCATTCGGCGTGCAGGCGATTGGCTTCGATCTGCGCGTCTTCGAGCGGCTTGAACGTACCGAGACCGACATGGAGGCGAACCGTTTCGCGCTGCAGGCCCGCGGCATCCAGTTCCGACAGGAGGCGGGGCGTGAAGTGCAGGCCGGCCGTCGGCGCCGCGACAGAGGCCGCATCCTCGCCGGCAAAACTGGTCTGGTATGTCTCCCGGTCACGCGCATCGGCAGGACGTCGGCGCGCGATATATGGCGGCAGCGGCATGGCGCCATGCGCGTCGAGCGCCTGTTCCAGTTCCGGTCCGGCCAGCGAGAAGGCGAGTTCGATCTCCCCGCCGTCGACGCGCTGTGTGATCACGGCCCGGAAGCCTTCGGCGAAATGGATCGCGTCGCCCGGTTTCAGCCGCTTGCCGGGCCGGGCGAGTGCGCACCACGTGTGATCGTCCACGCGTTCGACCAGGTTCACATCACAGGCAACATCGGCGCCCGCCTCGTTGCGCGCCGGGCGTACGCCTTTCAGGGCGGCCGGCAGGACACGCGTATCATTGAACACAAGCACATCGCCGGACGAGAGGTAGCGCGGCAGGTCGCGGATGCTCGCATCTTCCAGACGCCCGTCGCCGTGCACGACCAGCAAGCGTGCAGAATCCTGCGGGTCGGCGGGCCGCAGAGCGATCAGTTGCTCCGGCAGGTCAAAATGAAAGTCGGCGAGGTTCACGGGCATCATGTTCACTGTGCCCGCTAAAGGCGCCTGACGGCTAGTGTTCGACGACGGCCGCGACCGACGGACGTTCGCACACATCCATATCCTCGGACACATCGGCAATGCTCGCCGTGAAGACGGGACCGTCCGTGCGTTCGACCCAGACATTGGGCCGCTCTGCCGCGGGCAGGTCGGCGGCAACGGTGGCCGACATCAGGACGTCCGGAAGGCTGACTTCGCCATTCAGCGCGTCCTTGCCGGCCTTGATCGCGAGAACGACATCTTCGCCTTCAACCACGCGGCCCCAGGCCGTGTATTCCTTGTCGAGATGGTGCGACGTGTCGCGCATCAGGAAGAATTGCGAATTGGCTGAGTTTGGATCAGCTGTGCGGGCCGTCGACACGATGCCACGGCAATGCGGAATCCAGCTTTCGACCATCCCGTCCTTCGACATTTCGGCGAAAAACGAGGCTTGGGTGACCATCGGGAAGCCGTTCACATAACCGTTCTTCGCGGAGTCGACCGGACCAAAGCTGGAATCAAGCGGCATTTCGACCGGGTTGCGGCGGAAAGTGAACTCGCCCGGAATGTCCGGCAGGCCGGATTCGCGGCCCTTGAGCGCGAAAATGTCGCCGCCTTGCGCCATGAAGCCATTGATCACGCGGTGGAAGGTGGTGCCGTCAAGGTCGCCCGAGCGGATGATCGCGGTGAACTGGGTGTAATGCTTGGGCGCAACTTCGGGAAAGGCCTCGATCAGGACGCGGCCCTTGTTGGTCTTGAAGATGAACAGGCGTTCCGGATCAACCGCGCGCCAGTTTGCGGCATCGGCCTTCGCCGCTTCGACCGTCATTGCCGGGGCGGCGGCAGTCTCGTCAGCCGCGACCGGAGTCGACGTATCCGCGTACGCCATCAGACCCAGCGAAAGGGCGGAGGCGGCCATCACCAAA
>TARA_R110000751_G_scaffold212278_3_pt1 | contig 20291 bp, 19 predicted proteins | sample TARA_R110000751 | Tara Oceans TARA_R110000751 (sample SAMEA4398001) | marine metagenome | biome: Polar Biome; feature: [MES] marine water layer (ENVO:01000295) within the mesopelagic zone...; material: water (ENVO:00002006), including particulate matter (ENVO:01000060) such... | reverse complement strand
TGTCACTGACTGCAATCTAAGTAAACCTGCAATAGGCGTGAACGTGGTCGGCTGTCTTCAAATCGTTCATGGGAGACTATCAGATTACAAAAAATCCAAATACTAATCTCATTACGACAAGGGCGCTCGATAATTAAACCGATAACTTCCCTTAGTAACAACAATCCTACAACTTAAATTATGAAAGGACTTTCCTCTTTAGTCTCTGTACCCCAGTGGTTCAATATCTTGTTTTTTTTTGCTTTTTGCTTTTTGCTTTTAACTAAAATCTAGCCACTATTGTCTATCTACTCGTCACTACTTTTAAAGTTGGCACACTACCTGCTTTAGTCTTGATAGCTAATTAAGTGTGAAGTCACTTGATCGCTAAAGAAAAAAGGCCGGGGAAATCTTTAAAGATCGCCCCGACCAACTTGCTCACGTTAGGAGATGGAGCAAATAAGGTTTCTGTCCGACTGGCAGGGTTAGAAGAGCTGAATACTGGCCTCTCAACCAAACTTCTACACTCTCGGTCCTGTTAGTCGGCGTTTTAATTTACACACCTAAGATGTAAACCAAAACAGAAATACTTTTTGTTCTAAAATACACCACAAGGCCCGAGAACAACGCACCTTATGGCTTTAAAGTGTTTGTTAAAAAAGGCCGGGGCAAAACCCTATCTAAGGCGTCCCCGACCAACTTGCTCACGTTAGGAGTTGGAGCAAACTTGGTACTGCTAAGGTAAAATCTTAATTACACCATAGCTTATAAATAGCGCCTTCCCTAGCATTTCGTAGTAACAATCCATTATTACTTTTTAGGGCATAGCCCTGGGTCGGCCTCTCATTTCCTACCCTCTAGATTTTTATCTCGGCAACCAAATTGATTAACCTAATAACTGCAGTGCTGCTTGCGGGCGTTGATTGGCTTGCCCTAACACAGTCACACTGGCTTGTTGAATGATCTGCCAGCGGGTCAACTCTGCCGTTTCTGTGGCAAAATCTGTGTCACGTATACGACTTCTTGCCGCTGATACATTTTCAGAAATGTTACTCAAATTTCTGATGGTCGACTGAAAACGGTTTTGTATTGCACCTAAATCAGCCCGCTGTGCATCAATAATTGAAATGGCTTCAGATATAGAAGTTAACGCTGCTGATGCTTGTGCCTCAGTCAACACAGATGTATCAGCTACAAACAATCCTGATGCTCCAAATCCCCCGCTTCGTTCAATATTGACGCTAATAGTTTGCCCTGCGTTAGCCCCTACCAAAAAGCGCGACGAAAAGGCACCGTCCAAAACGTTCACCCCACCAAACTGTGATGTGGAGGCGATACGACTCATTTCGTTCTTCAATGCCGTCACTTCTTTTTGTAGTGCGACCCGATCTGCCGATGAGTTGATGCCGTTTTGAGATTGCACAGCCAACACTCGAATTCGTTGCAACGCTGTTGTTGTTTCAGCTAACGCTCCCTCAATGGTTTGCGATAACGATATTCCATCATTGGCGTTTCGAACGGCTTGATCTAACCCTAAAACTTGAGTAGTTAACCGGTTAGAAATCTGCAATCCTGCGGCATCATCTTTTGCACCGTTAATTCGAAAGCCTGAAGATAATCTTTCAAAAGCCGTATTTAAATTGTTATTCGACGTAAACAACTGACGAGTAGCGTTTAACGACGACACATTAGTACTAACGAATAAGCTCATATTTTTCTCCTAACCATGCACCAACTTTTATTATTTTTTTATGTCAGTGGTATTCTGGTGTTGCTATAATTTAAATTGTCATTTTGGCTGCATTATTGGCACACCATATGCTTTATATAATTGCTAGCTGGTACCCTGGTTGGCATTTTTGTTAAGTGTTAGAAGCACAAAAAACAAATGCAAAAAGTGTGAGCTTATGCTCTAGCTGACAGACAGAATTGATGGCCTAAACCTCAATACCTCACTACCTCCTGGCGTCTGTTCTGTCTGTTAGCGATTTAACAAAAAAGCCTCGGCTTTCTTGGCTAAATCAATTAACGTTCACCCTAAATTTGTTCTAACGCTTTGAAAATACTTAATAATATTAAATCCCTCGGTCGGTTGCAGCCTGTCCCCACAATTTGCAATTCGACCGTTTTCTTTTTATCTATACCCTTTATTAATTCAACTATAGATAAATTTATCCTCGTTTTTAAGTTGCAGCCTGCCCCCGCAATTGCTCAACAATATTGCACATTTCAGTTCTCTACTTATTAACCTTGTAACAACTGCAATGCAGCTTGTGGTCTTTGGTTAGCTTGACCTAACACAGTAATACTGGCTTGCTGAATAATCTGCCAGCGGGTTAACTCTGCCGTTTCAACGGCAAAATCAGTGTCACGGATACGACTTCTTGCCGCTGAGACATTTTCAGAAATATTACTCAAATTTCTGATGGTCGATTGAAAACGGTTTTGTATCGCACCTAAGTCAGCCCGTTGGGCGTCGATTATTGAGATAGCTTCTGTTACCGAAGTCAGTGCTGCGGAAGCTTGCGCTTCAGTGAGAACAGAGGCGTCTGCCACAAATAATCCAGATGCTCCAAATCCACCGGCTCGCTGAACATTGACACTGATGGTTTGTCCAGCGTTGGCACCCACCAAAAAGTTAGATGAAAAAATGCCGTCTAATACATTCACACCACCAAATTGTGAAGTGGACGCAATACGACTCATTTCATTTTTCAATGCGGTGACTTCTTTTTGTAAAGCGACCCGATCGGCAGATGAATTAATACCGTTTTGAGATTGCACAGCCAACACCCGTATTCTTTGTAAAGCTGTGGTGGTTTCGGCCAGTGCTCCCTCTATGGTTTGCGACAGAGAAATGCCATCGTTTGCATTTCTAACAGCCTGATCTAAACCCAGAATCTGCGTGGTAAGACGGTTGGATATTTGCAAGCCTGCAGCATCGTCTTTCGCGGTATTGATGCGAAAACCAGATGACAAGCGTTCAAACGCGGTACTTAAATTATTGTTCGACGTAAACAACTGGCGAGTTGCATTCAACGACGACACATTCGTGCTAACGAATAAGCTCATTTTAAATCTCCTAACGATTTTTTTGTAAACACCACCCGGCTATTTTTATTATTAGTTGCCTTGATGGTTACAGAGCTTTTCTTTTATTATTATTCAGCTTCTGTAGAGGCGTTCGCTTATATTTTTATTAGATGCGTAACGTCTATGTCCATGTATCGTGCGGTGATTAAAAATTCTTTAGGAGAAAAACAAACTACTTTTTAAATGCTATATATTTCAAATAGTTAGACCACGAAAAAAGCCGGAGAAATTCTCCGGCTTAACGCGCTTCTTTCTGAGAGAGTGAGCGAAACTCTCAACTGCTCGGTTCTTATCAACCCAGTGCACTACCCCCTGGCTTCTAAGCCCCTAAACAGAAGAAGGGTCTCGAAACCTAGGCCAATCGAAAGTTAGTCCTATTAAATGACTAACCCAGCAAAGATTAACCTAGTAAAGATAGAGCCGCTTGTGGACGCTGGTTAGCCTGACTCAACACAGTCAAACTAGCTTGCTGAATAATCTGGTTTCGAGTTAATTCAGCAGTTTCAGAAGCAAAATCAGTGTCTCTAATCCGACTTCTTGCACCAGATACATTTTCAGAAATGTTAGTTAAGTTACGAATAGTTGATTGAAAACGGTTTTGCAAAGCACCTAAATCGGCACGTACGCCACCCACAGCAGAGATCGCTTCAGAAACAGCAGTCAGTGCAGCTGAAGCACCACCTACAGTAGAAACGTCAGTAGCGGCGATGCCTAAGCCAGACGCGCCATAACCACTTGTTCTTTCCAAGTTAACTGAAATATTCTGACCACCATTGGCACCTACTAGGAATTTAGACGAGAAATCACCGGTCAAAATATCTAGGTTTGCGAATTGTGAATCAGAAGCAATACGGCTGATTTCGTTCTTAAGGGCTGTCACTTCTTTCTGCAGAGCCACACGGTCAGCAGATGAATTGATACCATTTTGTGATTGTACTGCAAGAGTACGAATACGTTGTAATGAAGTTGTCACTTCACCTAACGCGCCTTCAGCCGTTTGCGTCAATGAAATAGCGTCATTGGCGTTACGTGCTGCTTGGTTAAGACCTTGTACTTGGGTGGTTAATCTGTCAGTGATCTGCAAACCTGCAGCATCATCAGCCGCACGGTTAATACGGAAACCTGAAGACAAACGTTCAAAAGAAGTACTTAAAGACTGCGCTGAATCGAACAAATTACGCTGCGCGTTCAACGATGATACATTGGTATTTACGAATAAACCCATGGTTTTTCTCCTACACTCTCAGTCCAGACTATGCTGGCGACCGAATAGTTATTCGGCTGGTTAAATAACACTAATAGAGTAACGATTCTCAAAATAAAAAATCATTACTACTGGCTCTCTCGAAAATGGTATCGACTCTAAAAAAAATCCCTTTAACTTTAATTTGCCTTTTTTCTCTAAGGCGGCAACTTTTTGCCGCCTTTGCATTTACCTTTTACTTGAGTTTCAATGAGTTAAATATTTTAAGAAAATTTCAAAAATGTGCATAAATTGGATTAAAAAGGTTGGGAACAGAGCAGCTCACAATGCTTTTGTAGACTTATGTGAGTTTAAACAACAGTTATTTGTCTGTTACAGAGAGGCAGAAAATCATCTCAGCGCTGACGGGATCATTCGAATTTTGACCTTAGATTTCCAAGGACAAATTTTGTATTCAAGTCAAATAGCAATTCCCAAAATGGACTTAAGGGATCCTAAGTTAACCCTAACCCCAGATGGTCAGCTTTTACTCATTGCATTTGCTCGGCATACTTCCATTCAAAATAAAACAATAGGTACTAGGAATTTAACGTGGTTATCACAAACGGGACAGAGTTGGTCCACCGCCAAAGAATTTGCTGCAAGAAACTGGTGGTTATGGCGAGTTAGATGGCATAAGGATCTAGCATATGGGTTTGCATACAATAAAAAACAAAACGCTATCGATTTTTATTCGGGCAATCCAAGGAGAAGTTTTCACTTACATCAACCTTATGTCTTAAGCTTGCATAAACATCAACTAGGATACCCAAATGAAAGTGACCTTATTTTTGACAACAACAAAGCTTATGCATTGGTGAGAAGAGATGCCGACAGTTACACGGCGCAACTAGGTTTGAGCCAATTCCCTTTTAAAAAATGGCGCTGGATAGATTTAGGACGTTATATTGGCGGCCCCACTATGTTACGACTAGATGAAAATTTTGCCTTAGTAGCAGGGCGAATAGTCAAACAAGGCCGACTTGTGACGGGATTACTTAAAATGAACTTAGACAATGGAGAATTACAAGAGTTACTGATATTACCATCCGCTGGAGACAATAGTTATCCGGGGTTAGTGTTAAAAAACGACTGTCTTTATATCAGTTATTATTCCTCTCACGAGGACAATAAAAGCGGTGTGTATTTAGCCAATATTAATATTCATTTATTATTACAAAACAATAATCATGCTTTAGATATAGTCAAATAACGAGGTTCCCGTTACCCGAGTAAATGTTGCTTGGGCCGCTTGCAATGCTGTTTCTTGACGGCTCAGTTCTGAGACGGCTTCAGCATAATCGACTTCTTCTATATTTGAGCGAGCAGTCTTGTTAGCTATTTCCAAGTCTAAATTAGAAGATAACACAGAGTCTGCACTGTTCCTTCTACCACCTATTTGCGAGATCGCATTACCTATACTTGTCTTTGAATTATCAACCCCCGTTAGCGCATCTGCCAACGCCTCATCAAAATCAGAATTAGAGATATTCTCATTGGTTAATGCTTCTACAAAATCATTGAGTGTTTCAGCTATATTTTTTTTCTCTGGTTGCTCTAACTGAAAATTGACTGTGTCCCCTGTTGTACCGCTAATATTAAATTCCAAACCTTGGTAAAGTAAGGTACTGCCACTTGCAAAGTCAACTGTATCTAACACCGCTCCTGTTCCTACATTGGTTATCTCGGCTTGAGTAGGAGAAATAATAGTCACTTGAAATTCATTATTGGCTGGGGTTATTGCATCATAATTATTACTGTGAAACTTATCGAAGGCACTTTGACCTTGTATTTCTAAGGAGGCCGATGTCGCCCCTACAGAGCCAGTGATAGAGGTTTTTAAGCGACTATAAACATTTTCAAATACTTCCTGCCCCGAGTTATTCATTTTCAGACTAACGGTATCCGACACTTGAATTTCGTTCTGGCCACCGTCACCTTCAAAATTGTATAAGTTACCTGGAGAACTCGCGTTAAAACTAAAGGCAGGTGAGGCTGACTGAAAGCCTGCAAAAATGTATTCTCCAGAGGGGTTACGGCTATTCATTAAGTCAAACACTTGATCGCGGATTTGTGCTATTTCGATTGCAATCGCATTTTTATCATCCGCACTCATAATGCCATTGCCCGATTGAACCATTAACACGCGAGCACGGTCTATGGCATTATTCACACTACTTAAAACCGTTTCTTCTTGCTCCAAACTATTGGTCAACAAATTGCTGTTCTTTTTATACTGAGTAATCAAATCAATCTCTTCAGTCAACCTTATCACTTGCGCAGATCCCACTGGATCATCAGATGGACGCAATAATTTTTTGCCTGAAGATAGTTGTTGCTGAATATCTGACAACTCCGCTTGGTTATTCAATACAGATTGAATACTGCGGTCATAAAGTTGTCCTGTGGAAATACGCATAATTTACCCCTTTCTTATCGAGCAACCGCTAAAATAGTGTCAAAAATATCTTGTGCAGTACTGAGTAAACGCGCTGCTGCCGCGTAAGTTTGTTGGAAGCGAACCAAATTTGCGGCCTCTTCATCTAAGCTAACGCCCGACACCGATTGAAACCAATCACTTGACTGGGACTTAAGCGCCTCTGACGCTTGTAATGCGATATCAGCACTGGCGGTTTTTTGGCCTACATCACTGACTATATTGGCATAAGCTTCGTGAAAACTAATAGGATCACCTGCCCCACTATTATTGACTTGCATAATATTTTGATTCTGCAAATCTGCCAAGGCTAATCCATTACGATTATCATTCAATCCATCAGAATTATAAGCAATGGTAAAACTGTCTCCCGCTTTAGGCACACCATTTAAGGATAGATCAAAACCAGGATAGTCATCTAATGCACTAAAGGCTGCCGGCCATCCAGCGGTCCCTTCTGCTTGAGCCAACAAATTATTTAAACTGGTGACACCAGACACAGTGGTGATCGTGTTTCCGGCACTGTCTCTGACTTCATATTCATCACTTGCTGTAAAAAAAATCTGTGCAGGTGCCCCTACACCGCCCGCTCCTGTAGGCGAACTTCCCGGTCCATGTACACCACCTGAACCATCAAACCCCGACGCAGCGCTGTCAGCAAAAGTATTGTCTACAAAAGTATTAGTGACAACTGTGCCTATTACTTGACCATCACCTAAGTTACCGATATCGGCATTTACCCGAATAGGTGAAGCCAACGCCAAGTCCTCAGGGCGAGTCATAAGCACTTCGATCTGATCAGCGGTATTTTTAGTGGGTTGGATTAAAAATTGGTCTCCAGCGGTATAAGAGGCACCACTCGAAAACTCCAGCTCTACTCCACCCAGTACCTTAGTAAAAGTACCGGCTTGGGCATCCACTGCAGGATAATTTTGAATAATATCGTTACCATTAACATCTTTGATTACCGACCCGTCAGGATTCAAAGCAGTCACTGTAATATCTAGCGTTGGTGGTACCCCAGCAGTCACACTGTTTATTTCAACTTGGTAATCTGCACTGGTAATTTCACCTGCGGCACCAGAGGCAATACGCCCAGTCACCACGCTATTGATATTCACATTATCAGGGTATTCAAGCCCAGCAAACTCTGGTAGTAAAAAAACATCACTACCCAATTGTTGATCTAAATCCATGCCTTGACGATTTTGGGTATTGATTGATTCGGTAATGGTTAAGGCTATCTGTCCCAATTCTCTTCGACTGGGCTCTAGTACTTCATCTCGATAGCGCAACAGCCCCCCTATCGCCCCACCTATTTCGTCTTCCTTAATATTTAAGGTAGTAGGCTTGCCATTGCTAGAGAGTTGCAAGGACATGTAATTTAAGTCCGCGTCTTGGTCTACTGTTATTACGTTAAACGAACCATCCTGCAGAACCAAAGACTCTCCAGATGTTAAGTTGACCATCACTCGCCCGTCATTATTAGAACTCTCGCGGGTTTCAATAGACATTAAACCAGCTAATTCCAAGATTGCACTGTCACGCTGATTTTTTAAGGTGCCAGGCTCATCATACTGATTGTTGACTTGATTCACGACTATGGCGTCATTCAAGTCAGCAATGTTTTGAACAAGGGAATTTACCTTTTGAATTTGAGCAGTGATTTCTAGATTCATCTCCTCTTCTTTGTCTCGCAAGAATCCCGACACTGTACCAATTTGCCCAATTAATGATTGTGCTTCACCTAACACTAATAACCTTCCGGCGAGACTGGTTGGATCATCGGCTGCTGTTTGCACCGAAGCAAAATAGCGACTCATGCTTGAGGAAATACTGTTCGCTTCGCTAGCAAATACACTATCGATTACCGCAGTTTTGTTATAGAAGCTTTCATGCTCACCTTGTAAAGTGGTATCACGACGCAATTGGTTTTGTGCAAATACATTTAACACCCGCTCTGTAGTTGACTGCCCAACGCCGCCAGTTAACTCGCTAACAAAACTCGTACGTTCACGCACAAATCCTTCAGTATTCACATTAGCGATATTATTACCGGCAGTAGTCAGCAACTGATTACTCGCATTCAGCCCACTTTTAGCAATAGAAAATAAATCAGCAGTTCTCGTTTTGGTACTGTAAATCATTTCCTCGCACCTCTATCGTTCAATTGCTCTGATGAATACTGTTTAAACTGCTCCCCCTCAAACACAGAAATCACTTTATTCGCATAATCGGGATCAGTGGCGTAACCGGCTTTTTGCAATTCTGAGAAGTAGTCTTGTGGCGACTGACTTTGTTTAACTGCCTCTTCATATCTTGTATTTTGTTGCACAAAACTAACGTAGTCTTGCATCGAATCAGCAAAAGAGTCATACATTCTAAAGGGCGCTTTTTTGGTCGCTGCAACACCCTGCTCAAATTCGATAGTGTCAACCATCGCGCGGTCACCTTGCCATCGACGATCAGCTTTAATACCAAATAAATTATGTGAATTTTGTCCTGATGTATTGTGGATCATATGTTTACCCCAGCCTGTTTCAATTGCGGCTTGCGCCAACAAAGCCTTGGGATCAATCCCCAATTGCTCAGCGGCTTGCTGTGCAGCAGGGTAAAGTTGCTCGATGAAAGACTGTGCATCGTCAAAAGCAGCCGTTTTAAAAGCTTGAAAGCTTTGTACCGGCTGATCACCCAAAACGTCATTCTGGGCTCTTTGAGTACTCACAATGGCATTGCGATTAATACTGGAAAGATTACCATCGTTACGCAACGCACCTGCTGGCATATAGTCATCGCCGGTTTTACCTAATTGACGCACTATGATTTCTGCTAGACCTATGCTGCCGTTACTGGCCAAATCACTGGCGATTTGGGTGTCGTGCATATCTCGATAAAATTTGACTTGTTCTGAATTGAACGGGCTATCTTTATCTACCATCACGTCTTGCGCCTTACGCATAGACTTAAGCATCATTTGCACAAAAATAGCCTCAAATTGTTTGGCGGCTTCATCTAATGCTTTACTGTCACCACTTTGCGCGGCACGGCGCAACGTATCCAATCCTTTAATGTCATTGGCATTTCTGGATAATTCAAGGGGATTTTGAGTCGTGAATGACGGTTCCATAAGATAGCCTAGATAACCACGAGGTCGCCTTGCAAGGCTCCCGCTTCCCGCAGAGCTTCCAAAATTGCCATCAAATCACCCGGCGCTGCGCCCACTTCATTCACCGCTCTGACCAACTCATCTAAGGTCACACCAGGATTAAAACTAAACATACGGGTGTCGTCTAAGTTCACGTCAACAATAGACTGAGTGGTCACCACAGTTTCGCCCTCTGCTAACGCATTAGGCTGAGTAACAGTTTGGTTTTCAGCGATTGTGACAGTAAGCCCACCGTGTGTAATTGCCGCCGGTAATAATCGCACATCTTGACCTATAACTATGGTGCCGGTACGACTGTTGATCACTACTTTTGCCGAGGCTTTAGCTGGTTCAAATTCGAAGTTTTCTAAGGTGGCCAGGAATCCCACTCTTTGTCCCACATCTCTAGGCGCGGTAACCCTGACTGAAGCAGCGTCAATAGGTGTGGCAATGATATAACCTTTGTCGGGATCCGCTCCTAATCTAAAGTTAATGGTATCCGCTAAGATCTTAGCGGTAGAAAAATCAGGGTATTTCAAATTGAGTGTTAAAAAGTCATTTTCCATAAAACCACTAGGTACTGCGCGCTCCACTATGGCGCCGTTTGCGATGCGACCAACAGTAGGTGTATTGACCACTATCTTTGAACCATCACCACCTTGCGCACCAAAACCGCTGACCACTAAACTACCTTGTGCTATGGCATACACTTTTCCGTCTAGGCCTTTTAGGAAGGTTTGCACAAGCGTCCCCCCCTGCAAGCTAGCAGCTTCTCCGATAGATGAAACCGTAATATCTATGGTCTGACCGGGTTTGATAAAAGGAGGTAAATCTGCGTGAACGGCAACGGCAGCCACATTTTTAATTTTAGGTTTGAGGCTACTGTCTAAGCTAATGCCAAAATTTGATAGCATGGTTCGAAAACTTTGCTCGGTGAAAGGACTCTGTTCACCTGTGCCAGGTAAACCCACCACTAAACCATAACCGACTAGTTGGTTACTTCTAACACCTTGAACTGAAGCCAAATCTTTTATTCTTTGGGCAAAGGTTATTGGTGACAGCAGTAAACTGGTCACTATCATCAGGGATACAATAGACTTCATGTCATTCTCCACATTAAAACGGCCAATATTCAGATGAAAAGAAGCCACTTAACCAGCCTTCTTTTTGTGCGGTATCAAAACTACCCGTACCACTATATTGAATTCGTGCATTGGCAATTTTGGTTGACTCGATTTCATTGGTTGGACTTACGTCTGCTGGACGAACAACTCCAGTTAAGCGGATATATTCGTCACCATTATTTAGGGTCAACCATTTTTCACCTCTAACCAGTAAATTTTGGTTTGCCATCACTTGCACCACAGTGACTGAAATACTGCCCGTTAAGTTATTACTTTGATTTGCGGTGGCATCACCTTCAAAGTCATTACTTGCATCCAAGCCCAGTTGTATGGATTCATTACCAAGGTTAAGGGCGTTTCCGCCTAAACCTATTATGGGGTTCACTTCCACTCCAGTGGCTTTGGAGGTGCTCGTTCCAGCCGATTTGGTTGCTCGAGTGTTTTCTTCAAGATTCACTGTAATAATGTCACCAACCCGTCTGGCTTTTACATCTGCGAACAAGTTATTGGCCATATCTGCTTGAAAAATAGAACCATCATCGGACACTTTTTGCTGTGGCGTATTCGGCATAATTGGCGCATAAAAGGGATCATTAGGTAATGGCTCGCGACTATTAGTAGACTGACAGCCAGCTAACAACATCATGCCGAGACATAAATAGAATAATTTGAGTAACCTTAGTTGCATCATCAGTGTTGCACTCTCATTAAAGCTGCTGAATAACTTGACCCAACATTGAGTCAACCGCTGAAATAACTTTTGAGTTCATCTCGTAAAGGCGCTGACTTTCGATCAAGTTGACGAGTTCTTCAGTCACATTCACATTAGATGTTTCAAGCGCACCTTGCACTATGGTGCCAATGCCTTCTAACCCTGGCACGCCCTGAATAGGTGCGCCGCTGACGGCCGTTTCAACATATAAATTTTGCCCTGTTGGCTGTAAGCCAGTGGGATTAATGAAATCCGATAGATTAATCTGTCCTAAAACTTGAGGGTCCGCTTGCCCTCTGACTGAAGCTGATACTTCACCGTCTTGAGAAATAGTTAATTGTTGTGCATCTTCAGGCACTGTGATGGTGGGTTGTAATAAAAACCCTGCACCAGGGGTGACGATTTGCCCTTGGTCATTTAAAGTAAATTGACCATTTCTGGTGTAAGCAGTACTGCCGTCTGGTTGTAATATTTCAAAAAAACCTTTGCCTTGTACCATCATATCTAGAGAGTTGTCGGTAGACAGCATATTGCCTTGAGTGTGGGCTTTTTGGGTCGCAACTACTTTACTACCCGCACCTAACATCAAGCCAGACGGCAACTCAGTATCAGCCGAAGAACGGCCACCTGGTTGATTAATATTTTGATAAAGTAAGTCTTCGAAAATAGCACGGTCTTTTTTGAAACCCACTGTGCTGGCATTAGCCAAGTTATTGGATATAACAGATACATCAGTCTGAGCGGCATCTAGTCCTGTTTTACTTATCCACAATGCAGGATGCATAAATTGTCTCCTAATAAATTCGTTTGTTAGCTTGTTGTACTAACGTTTGTGATAACCAGTCGCTTAATAATGACCTTAAATAATCCGCAGCAAAGCGTTACCACGACTATCAAGATCTTGCGCCTGTTTCATCATCTTGACTTGCATTTCATAATGGCGTTGTAAATTGATCATATTAACCATTTCTTCCACTGGATTAACATTGCTGCCTTCAAGTACACCGGTGCGAATATTAACAATGGGATCTTCTGCAGCCTGTTCACCACTCTTGAGTCGGAACAAACCGTCAGTACCACGCTCCATATCCCGAACATTAGGGTTAACAAGTTTAAGTCTGCCCACTTCTTCTAATACAGTTTCAGGAGCCCCTTGCGGTCGCACAGAAAGTGTTCCGTCGTTGGCAATATTGATATTGGATAAAGGGATAGGCAGAAATACCGGTCCAAAATCTCCAACCACAGTATTCCCATGGGCATCTTTAAGCTCCCCGTTAGGACCTAATTCAAAACTACCGTTACGGCTATAGGCCTCATTACCTTGTGCATCTTGTACTGTGAACCAACCATCACCTTGTATTGCCAAATCTAACTCTCGGCCAGTTTGAATCTGTGGACCACCCTCAAAGTTATTAACGGCATTTTCTGTCATAGAAAACACCCGAGTAGGCAAACCTTCGCCGAAAGCCGGCATGGCTCGCGCTTGCTCAAGTTGAGCCCTAAAACCAGTGGTTTGGGCATTTGCAAGGTTATTGGCTCGCACAGATGCGCCGAGTAAGTCTTGTTTGGCGCCACTGCTGGCTATGTAAAGTAGTTTATCCATGACAGAAAATTGACTTTGTTGGATCTTGATTAAAACAAGTGCAAGTAAGATGCCATCTAGATATAAAAGCGAGTTTCTTAGCAGACATAAAAAAGGCTGCTCGAAAGCAACCTAATAAAAGCTTAACTATCAATAAGTTATTAACGAATGTTAAGTACCGTTTGATTAAGCTGGTTATTCACTTCCAAGGCTCTTGAGTTGGCTTGGAAATTTCGCTGAGCGATAATCATATCAATCAATTCTGTGGTTAAGTTGACATTAGCCTGTTCTAACGCTGATGAGTTAATTTCACCAAAGGTACCAGTAGTCGCTTCACCTGCTAGCGCTTCACCAGACAAAATACTTTCTTGCCACTGGGTGCCACTTTGTTGGGTTAACCCTTGATCATTTGCGAAACGAATCAGCGCAACCCGCACTATAGGCTCTGATGTTCCGTTAGAGTAGGTGGCTCGCACTAACCCATCGGGGCCAATCTCAATACCTGTTAGCCTGCCTACTGGTAAACCATCTTGCTCTAAAGATGTTACTTCAAAAGCCGAGGCAAATTGAGTCGGTTCGTTAGCCGTAGCATTAACTGAATCTAACGTAAAATTAGTCGTAATGGTTTGCGTGGGATCTGAGCCATTTGCGAATATAGTTGAACCAATTGGAACAGATTGAAGATCACCAGTTAAGATTGACGTACCGTCTGCATTTTGAGTCGCTTGAAAATCCCCCCCATTACTAAATATCATGCGATACCCAGAAATACCATTACCGGCACCCAAAGACGTTTCACCCACAACGTTTGGTCCTGTACCACCAGCGGCACCGACTCCAGCAGTATCCCCTTCAGTATCTAAAGGATAATCATCTAAATAGGTGACCCCTACCCATTCATTCCCAGATGCAGAAGCATCCTTCATAAAATAATACGTCATAACATGACTATCACCTAAGGTATCGAATACGGTAACAGAGGTAGCGGCGTTGTAGGTAAGAGGATCGTCTGGGTTAAATAAATCTAAATCCACTGGGTCAGCGCCAGCGGGTAAATTCATTTTTAATGCCACTTCAGTGGTTTCTTGAGGTGCACCTGATGAGTCAGGGATACGCACAGGTACTGTTGTACTTAAAGCAACAGAAGAAGAACTACCGTCAGCGTTGACCGGAAAACCTAATAAATTATCTCCAGCAGAATTCACCACAAAATTATCAGAATCCAATTTAAATTGGCCGGCTCGAGTAAAAGAAAAATCTCGTGAGTCAATTTCGGGAATAGTCCCAAAAAAGCCATTACCCGTTATTGCTAAATCCAAAGCGTTATTGGTGAACTGCAAACTACCTTGAGAAAACTGTTGAGCCACTTCTTGAGTAAGTACACCGTCACCCACTTTGGTTTTACCACCTGCTAGTAAAGATTGGGCATACACATCACCAAACTCTGCTCGCGACTCTTTAAAGCCGACAGTGTTAACGTTAGCAATGTTATTTGCTGTTGTATCTAAGTCTTTTTGTGCCGCTGATACGCCACTTAATGCAATGTTAAAAGACATACTTAATTTCTCCTGTTAACCGCCGATTTGAATAACATCATCGAGTTTGACACTGACTTCGCCATCCAAGTTTAGAATGATACCTTGACTACTTGCAGCCAGACTGACGCTGTCTACATGTCTATTGATTGCCGTAGGAAGCACGATTGATTCACCGCCCACTTCACCTTGTGCTCGCACCACATAATTACCCACCGGCAGAGTGTTGCCACTTGCATCGGTTCCATCCCAGTTAAACTCAACGTTACCTGCTGTTTGTGTACCAGCATTAATTGTTTTAACCACTTCACCGATTTCATTTTCAATGGTAATTTCTAGTCCTTGCACACTTTGCTCAGCGATAACCACACCGGAAATCCCCTCGCCCTCGGTCGACACATAACCGATGTCGCCTTGTAATAATACTTGCTGCCCAATTAAACTCGACGCCTGAAGCGCTTGATTTGAGGTCATGGAAGTCGCAAAGTCACTGAATTTTGAATTGAGCTGCTCTATGCCGTCAGCCATAGTAAAGCTGGTCATTTGAGATACCATTTGATCATTATCTACAGGCTTAGTTGGGTCTTGATTAGCAAGCTGTTCAGTCAATAACGAAAAGAAATCTTCTTGGGTAAGGGTCTGATTACTGCCATCTGAGACGGCTGTCGCTTCAGGCTGCCAATAAAGTGAGCTATTTAACCCATTGTTTACTGTTTCCACAATTTTTCTCCTGATGCTTTCATACTGCGAAGCCCTGTAATTTTCATGTTATGACCCCTGACCAAGTCTTAGTACACCTCTAAAAATACGCTTGGTTGTATCAGCTACTTGCACGTTGGTTTCATATGCTTTTGAAGCAGACATCATATCGGCCATTTCCTCCACCACATTCACATTGGGTTTGTAGATATAACCATTTTCATCTGACATTGGGTGACCAGGACTATATTCGATTTGTAGCGGCTTTGAACTTTCAACTACCCCTAATACTTGAACTCTCGAACCTGGGTTTAATTGACCTGAGGCTTGGTCTAATTCGGCGGCAAATACAGCATGACGTGCTTTATAAGTTTGGTCATAACTACTGCTCACACTGTTGGCATTGGCTACATTACTGGCCGTGGTATTCAAACGTACACTTTGTGCACTCATGCCTGAACTAGCAATGTCCATCACGTTAAATAAGCTCATTATTGCTGCCCTCCACTTATGGCCTTTTTCATACTTTTAATCTTGCCACCTAAAAATTCCATACCAGCTTGATAACGTAATCCATTATCTAAAAATGTGTTTCTTTCGACCTGTACATCAACTGTATTACCATCACCTGTGTCTGGTTGATTGGGAATACGAAATTGCAGTTCACCTGAGCTTTGAATTGAACCTTTAATGTGGTTGTCGTGGGTACGAGTTAAATTTTGACCTCTGGACTGCTGTGCACTTTTCATCGCCTTTTGAAAATCAATGTCTCTAGCCTTGTAACCTGGCGTATTGGCATTGGCTAAGTTTCCCGCGAGTACTTCCATACGGTCAGTTCGAACTTGTAAGGCTTGGTGATGAAAACCCATCAACTTGTCTAGATTAATAGCCATGTATTTCTCCTCTATTGAACGGAATAGAGCAAAGGCTGTGCCATTAGATAAGATTAGATAGTAATTACGAACTAAGGTGAGGTTTTATAAAGGTTTTTTAACGTAATATAGGCCAGGACTACATCTCACCATAGTGAATTTATCCGTTAAACCCGAGAGGGATTCAGAGGCACCGAGAAATAATATGCCGTCGTCTTGCAGGCAAGCGGCAATCTTTTGCAGTATCTGTTTTTTCACATCGGCAGAAAAATAAATCAGCACATTGCGGCAAAAAATGATGTCAAACTTGCCAAGAGATGAATAACTATCTAACAAGTTAAAGGATTGAAACTTTGTTAAATCTTTAATGGGGGATTTCAATCTTAGTTTATTGTCATCAGTAGATTCGAAAAAATCTGCTTTGAATTGTAAGGGTAAACCGCGAGAAATAGCTAATTGATCGTATTCTGCAGATCGACATCGTTGCAACATCTCTTCGGAAATATCAGTCCCGATAATCTCAATACCTGCTCGAAAACTATTTGCTTGTTGTTTTTTAAAATTTAAGATCGTCATGGCAATCGAGTAGGCCTCTTGACCAGAGGAACACGCCGCACTCCACACACGAAATTTTCTATTTTTAGCCGCGAATTGACTAAGTATTGGACTTTCAAGCAATTTAAAAGGGTACCCATCACGAAACCACAAGGTTTCATTCGTCGTCATGGCTTCAATCGCAGCAGTTTGGTGCTGGCGATTGCCTTTTATTACTGAATCAATATAGGCATTAATAGTTGCACAGTTAAATTTTTTGACTAGAGGGGTTAGTCTACTGCGCACTAAATACTGTTTATTCTCCCCTAAAACAATGCCACAGGCTCGTTCCAAGAAATAACTAAAAGACACATAATGCTGTTGATCAAACTCTATTTCGGTCACTCACTACTCTCTAACAGCATATATTTTAATTGACTACATCCTTTTATAACTAATTGTATTAACAACTCACTACACATCTACTAGTCGTTTCCAAACCATTTTTGCACTGAAGTAGCCAATTCATCAGGATGAAACTTAGCAATAAAGTCATCAGCTCCTACCTTTTCAACCATTGCCTGATTAAACACACCGCTGAGTGAAGTATGCAAAATAACATGCAGTTTTTTAAGTTCAGGGGTGTTTCTAATTTCAGCAGTCAGTGTATAACCATCCATTTCAGGCATTTCGATATCTGATATCAACACCCCTACTCTATCGGTTACTTCACCTGTTTCGGCGGCAATTTCTTTTAATCTTTCTAATGCTTCAAGACCATTCTTCGCCAATTCAATATTTAACCCAAGAGCGGAGAGCGCCTTCTTAATTTGATTGCGAGCTACAGAAGAGTCATCAGCAATAAAGATAATTTTTTCTTGTTTATTGTCGACTTGTAAATTACTGGCTAAGTCGTCACTCAAATCAGTATTCACGGGAGAAATTTCATTTAGAATTTTTTCAACATCTAAAATCTCTATCAACTCGTTTTCGATTTGCGTTACCGCGGTCAAATAGCTGGCTCTTCCACTGCCTTTTGGTGGTGGCATAATAGACTGCCAGTTAGTATTAATAATGCGCTCAACTGAGCCCACTAAGAAACCTTGCACAGAACTATTGTATTCAGCAATGATTATAAAGGCAGTGCTTAAGTCTTCAATTTTTTTGCCACCAGTTGCCAAACTCATATCAATCACAGAAATGGTTTGTCCACGAATATGCGCTATGCCTCGCACCAACTTATTTAATTTAGGCATCGAAGTTAACGGCGGACACTGTAATACTTCACGCACTTTAAATACGTTAATACCAAATCGTTGTCTTGAATTAAGTTTAAACAACAATAACTCTAATCTGTTTTCACCAACCAACTGAGTACGTTGATTGACTGAGTTCATAATTTCAGACATGCATAACTCCAATACGAATTAAAAGCGGCGTAACTTTTGCTTATGTATTTGCTTAAGTACACATATGTACAAAAACAATGCATCTAGATTGCGGAAAACCGCAACTAATTGACACTTAACGTAACTCATTAACTGAGCCTAGTAATAGTAACCGAAAAATTTTCTATTCTAGCGTCTAAATTTTGACGCCTTTGCTTTCGTTAATATGCCCATAGCATAGACAACTTAACAACAAGTGAACATGAATAAATTATATTATTATCAAGCATTAGCCCGACTGTTAGCAATATGTACTTGTTTATATACAGGTATAACGGCGGCAGTCGAAAATAATTTAACCAAACAGACACTGGTTAGCCAAGCAGAGCAATTTGTATTAGAGCAACTCGACCCAGATAATATTAAAACTATTGAAGTAGTGGCCACACCCATTGATGATCGGGTACAGGTGCCAAAATGCCTCTCTGCGCTTACGTTTTCATCGACACCAGAAGCTCTCAGTCAATCAAATGTAATGGTAAAAGCACAGTGTAGTGATAACAACTGGTATATCTTTATGGTGGTCAAAGCAATCGAAACTCAACCCGTTGTGGTGATATCAAGTGCGGTCAGCCCAGGCACATTGTTAACCACTGATAACCTTCATGTAGTCAACATGAATAAAAAGAGTTTAAGAAGTAGTACTTTTGCCGATATTGAAGACGTAATAGGCGCAAGAATAAAACGTCGCGTCACGGCAGGAAGACCAGTCAACCCCAATAACTTATGTTACGTTTGTAAAGGCGACAGTGTCACTATTTCTGCTGGCAACACTAACATGCGTGTAAAAACCACTGGCGTTGCATTAGAAGACGGCAAAATGGGTGAAACCATTCAGGTTAAAAACAGACGTTCAAGCAAGAAAATTTACGCACGTGTAGCAGGTACAGGCCAAGTGGAAATTGGCATTTAGTGGAACACTCTAGCAATTCAAAATACCTATTTTGAAAAGGTATTGGGTTAAATAAAATCACTGGATTTTAGTCCCGATTCATTTAGTGCTGTAAATTGTTTTTTTTGCTAAAGTATCCGGGATCGTGGCCGATAACATTAATGAGGTTAAATTAAAGGGAGTGGGTATTCATTATGTCTATTAATAACATAAACAACGGTAGCCCAAAGGCACCGCTTGATAACCAAAAGCTTAGCCAGCAACAGCAGGCTTTGAACAACGGTAGTGCACAAAATACAAGCGCGCAAAATGCAGCGACAACTGGTGCTCGTCTGGATTCTGTGTCTTTGACATCATCTGCACAACAACTCAGTCAGGTTCAGAAAAAAGGTGTGGAAGCACCAATCAATCAAGAAAAGGTTGATAAATTGAAGAAAGCTATACAACGTGGCGAATATCAAATTAATCCTGAAGCCCTAGCGCAGAAAATTTCAGCATTAGAATCAGAAATATTTGGTACAAAAGCATAAAGGCAGCATAATGGAGGCTGTCTTTCTTTGTGAATACTATTATGTCTGAATTAAAAAAAGCAATAACAAGTCAACATACTTTATTATTAGAATTACAACAAATTCTTGAAACCGAACTCCACCTTATCAGTAGCAGAGATGCTGAGTCACTGATCAGCATGTTAAAAACCAAAGAAGCCTTACTTGATTCAGTGCAACAACAAGATACTGTTATTGCTGACTTGTATTCAAAAGCAAGCCAAGCGCAAAAAGATGATGAAGAGATAATCGAATTATTTAATCAAGCCAAGGAAATGGTCACCCAGTGCAAATTTCGCACTCAAATCAATCAAACCGCAGTAGAACAAGGTCAATTGCGTTTAGAGCACTTACGTAACTTATTAATAGAATCGCGCGCTAAAGAATCGATGACCTATGATAAAAGCGGACGTACGCAAGGCGGAAATTCTGGCAGTGGCACCAGCGC
>TARA_R110000751_G_scaffold168699_4_pt1 | contig 20369 bp, 22 predicted proteins | sample TARA_R110000751 | Tara Oceans TARA_R110000751 (sample SAMEA4398001) | marine metagenome | biome: Polar Biome; feature: [MES] marine water layer (ENVO:01000295) within the mesopelagic zone...; material: water (ENVO:00002006), including particulate matter (ENVO:01000060) such... | reverse complement strand
GGTTACTGACACAAGTTTTTAATGTTGATTTGGATAAAGACATCACGGAATGAGGAAACCCGCAACCTAAATTAAATTATTATCCTTTTATTTATGGGTCTAATGAGCTGTTCACAACTCCATCATCAACAAAACAGGTATAGCATACTTTAACGAATATCAAGAAGGTTTCTTACATGTGACAGCTATTTAAAAAGGCTACTTTGCGATAAAATTTACAGTATCCTATCATTTAGTAGGATTTATATTACTTTAGTGTGCTTATAACGAGTTAGGCAATATTAAAAACACTGACAACCGCAGAAATAATAAATTCTACACCAATTGCAATAACAATGAAACCAATAATTCTTGATAATGCATTTATTCCAGAAGCTCCAAGTATTTTGACAATATAAAATGAACTTTTCAATATTAAATATATACATATTGTAGATAATACAATTGCTCCACTTATAATTAACATACTATTTAATCCTTCAACCTCCTGATTATGTGTTATCAATAATGACATTGTTCCTGGGCCAGCTATCATAGGCATTGCTAAAGGAGTTAATGAAATATCAGATCGAGTTTCAATATCTATTTTTACTTTCTCTTTTTTTATCCCTTTGTGCTTGTTAAAATCTCCCATCAACAAAGCAAAACCTGATGAAACAATAATTAATCCTCCTGCAATTTTTAGCGAATTCAAAGTAATTCCAAAGAATAATAAGATGTGCTTTCCAGCAAAAAATGAGATAAGTAATATTATTAATACATTTAAAGATGTCCAAAATGCTATTTTATTTCGCTCCAACCTATTTTTATCTTGTGTTAAACCTACAAATACAGGTACCGTGCCAAAAGGATTCATAACAGAGAATAATGCTGCGAAAATCAGTATAAATAATTCCATTTTTTTATTGCAAAGATTAATGCTTTTGACTTTATTTAAATGAAATCTGTGTAAAGTTTATATTAAAAAACTGAATGAAAATAAATAACATTGCCTAACACCTTATTGTATTAATATCCTCTTGAAACCATTGCAGTACATGAATTGATATAAAAAAAAATTTAACTTGGGTATAACATAGGTGCAACATTTATCCGTTTTAATTTTATTTACAACACAAACCTCATGCTTGCTTTAAAATACGGTGCCAGAAGAACTACCTAAAGAAATGAATAAACATTAAACGAAACTTATATGAGAGGTCACCTTAGTATTATTATTTGATAAACATTGATCATTCTCCCGAAATTAGGACAGTAAGTTAGGTTCAAAAAAACCATGTTAACAGCTGAATCTGTATATCAAATTGCTAAGGAATTATCTGACAAGGAAATAGCGAAACTTCATAAAAGGCTAACTACCGATGTCAAATTATACCAATCGCTTAAAAAAGTAAAAAAGAAACCTTCCATGTCAATGTCTGGAATTGAAATACGAAGAAGATTACTGACACAAGTTTTTCATGTTGATTTGGATAAAGACATCAATGAATGTGGAAACCCGTAACCTAAATTAAATTAATAGCATTTTATTTGCTAATACCTATTCACAACTCCATCATCAACAAAACAGGTATAGAATACTTTAACGAATATCAAGAATATTTGTTCCTTGTGACAGTAAGATGAAAAGGCTCCTGTCTTGAAAAGTTAACCATATCTATAACAGATAGTAGGATATGTATTACATTAGTAGGCATATAAGGAGTTGTGGTGCATTTAAAAAACACTCTGTCGAGAAAATAATCTATGAAAAAAAATAACATAAAGGACAGTATTCTTAAAGCATTAAATTCAAAAGAAATTCCTTTAATATCACACGAAGAATTACTCTCAAAATTAGAATTTGATAGAAAAGAAGTTGGTTTAGCTATTATAGAATTAGAAAAGGCAAATCAAATTGCAATTTTTAAACCTCGAACTAAAGATGATACAATAAAGGTATCATTAACCCAAGACGGTACTATTTTTATTAATAACTCAAGCTATTACAAAGATTACAAAGAAACTCAAACAAATACCTTTTATAAAATTGCTGATAAATCAATTGCCATTTTGGGTATCTTGACTGGTATTATATTTGGAATAAATTCTTGTTCTTCCGAGAATAAGAATGATGAATTGATAAAGATGGTTCAACAAAAAGATAGTATCATTATAAATCAAAATGAAAACTTCATAGAATTCAATGAAAAATTTGATAATGTAAATTCTGAAATTAAAAACCTCAAATCGAAGATATACGAATTGAATAATTTTATTGACAAAAAAGAAACAAAGCAAGAATAGAAATACCTTCAAAAGAATGAACGAATATTTAAACAAACTTAAAAACGCAAGAACTGAATCTGAAGTTGATGATATTTTAGATGAAATAGTTCCTGTTTTGAAAAGTCAAGGCATCTCTATGTCTGAAATAATGATGTATTTCAAAATGGGTGGAAATGATTTTGATTTTGTACCGAAAACACAAGACCATCGAAGTACGAATTCCAACGCTGGAAAAGCTCAAATAATAATGCAGAAATTAATGGCTAAACTAAAAAAATAATGAATAGTGAAACTGATTGGATTTCTGCAATTTCAAGTGCATTAACTACAATTTTATCTGCTGGAGTTTTGTGGGTTGCATATTATCAAATTAAACAAGTTAAAAAGCAATTAAAAGGCTTATCCGAAAATCAAAAGAATAGTACTTTAATGACAGTATTGGAATTGGAGAGCGAATTAAATAAGCGGAAAGAGAATTTTGATAAAGTAAACTTTGAATTGAGAGAATATAATCTTGAAATTGAAAATTCAAAGAACAAATTAAGTAAGGAACTTTTAGAAATTTATAAAGACAAAATTGATGTTGCCAAGGAAAATTATTTAAATTCTCTTGACCGACTTTCCTATTGTATTCTTCACGATTACTTATCTGACAGAGATTGGCGAACTGAATATAGGGACACAATTTTTGAGGCAGTTGACAATTATAAAGAGAACTACAATGTGAGTTCGAGATATAGAAATACGATTAAGATTTACGACAAATGGAAGAGCGAATAAAAACGCACCACAACACCGTATATAGCTCATAGCTAATTAGTTGTTTAATCTAGGTCAAGGTTTATTTTTCAGTCCGCAAATTTTTTAATTAGGCTTATTGAGAAAAAAGGTGATAATAAAATTAAGAAATTGGCTTTAGCTTAACCGAAAAGTAATTGCTGTTTTGCACGCTACTTGCCATATACACAACCGCTAAGCTATTAAAAAATGAAAACACTTGAATGGAGTATATATTCAACTTACAACCTCCTTGGATTGGCATTCATTCTTTGGCTCTTGCTCTACTTGAACATGTACATAAATCCAAACTTTATTCCGAGTGACTTTCGCTGGGAAAACGGTCAACTACGTGACGATATGACCAGTTTAATGATCGCGCAATTCGTAATTCTAACTATGGAGGTTGGAGTCTTTTCGGCACTAGGAATTTGGATCAACAGCAATCTGCTAAAAAGCATGAAAGTGAATGAACATCAAAATATTGCTAAACGGACGGCTCTTGGGGTTTTTCTAGCCTTGACAATAATCTCTGGTTACTTTCTACTCAAATTTCATTCAAGAACTTAAAAAATAAAAACTTAAGACGTATATAATTAATGGTTACGGTTTACCGTAATCAAAGTAGGTGCCGTTTAATTATCTTTCAACCTTGTAACAAGCTATTAATATGGTAGACCGCCATGTTTTTGATTTGGCTTTTAAAAAATGATAAATAAAAACAAAATATAAACTCTTGGCTACGTGCAGATTTGAAGACTCAGCTTTTCAAGCCCGAACTGCTTATAGTCAGGTCGTTGCCATTAATTATGGAGAAACCTGAAAATCCAAATAAAAAACTTGAATTGGTAATCAAAGATTCGGATTTACCATCTCTTTCTAAAGATTTTGCCGAAGTAGCTGTCGACGGGATTATGGATGATGGAGTTTTAAGGGATTTCCCTCTTGTAGGTGGACTCATTGGAGTTATAAAATTTGGAAACTCAATAAACAAATATCTTTCTGCGAAAAAAATATACAAATTCCTATTTGAGCTTCACAATATACCTCAAGAACAAAGGATTAAGAAGATTGATGAAATAAATAACTCTAAAAAATATCAAAGCAGTGTTGGTGAAATAATATTTGAATTATTGGAAAGGATTGAAAGTGAAGGTAAACCAGAAGTAGTTGGAAGAATGTTCGCAGCAGTAATTGAAGAGAAAATTCACTTTAGCGATTATTTAAAGTGTGCTCATATCGTGAAAAATATTTTCTATTATGATTTGGAAACGCTAAAAAGTGGACACGAAAAAGGAGATATATTTACGACTTTTGGTGATGGCCTTTTTGATAGTGGACTTATCATAATCGGTACGGCAGGAAAACGTGTGACGACCCTTTCTGATTTAGGCAAAATAATAATCGAAATTGGAATGAAATAACTAATGAGAAAGCCGTTTATAATTGATTAGAAAATGACAGAACAAGAAAAAGCGTTAACCAAATTAATATCTTATCGAGATAGGCTCGAAGAAATTGAATATGAAGATATTAAAACATTAAGTCGAGAATCAATCCGATTTATTCCAATAACTACAGCGAAACTTTATAAAGGAGAATCTATTGACAGAGAACGACTTAATGGAGAAACTGACTTTTTCAAATCACAAGAGGAAATTTTACACATAAATGACCAACACGTAATTGATAATTATTTAACGGAATTTGTTCGTATCGAACAAAATAAGGACATCTTCTCAAAAATGATGGACGACAAAAACTTTGGAGCTATTGTAAGAAACTATATGATTAAGAAGGTTTATACAAGGTTTAATTCTTAAATATATGAAACTAGATAATGGCTTAAAACTACAATTATTAAAGGAAATTTTAAAACAACCGTCTGCTTTCTCTTTTACTAGAGAAAATGACATAATGACCTTTCTTGAATCAATTTGGGATTTACGAACCATGTCTTCTACAGATGAAAGATTTAATGATGCTTATGAAGATATTTATAAGCACATAATAAGTAATGAAGATTGGGATTATGAATTTCTATTTATAGATAGATTGAGTTTAATAAAAGATGATTTAATATTTGAAAAATTCATCAATAGTTTCGTCAGTCCTGATTTCAGAGTTGATGAAGTTGATATTATGAATTATATATATCTTCTTGAACCTTATCTTTTAAAGGCAGGACTTTCACTCTTTCTAACTGATTATACCATTTCTGGGCTACCTATTTATAAGGTTGGGGAATCAAGTGTAAATGATATATCCACAACAGGATTAAAAATAAATAATATTCCTTTTTTTGCTGAATTTACAAAAGACGAAAACACAAATCTATTTGATTCTTTTGAACCTAATATTTACCCTTCATTCCTTTTACTTTTAAATGATGGATGGAATGATTATGGTGTAGTGTCAGAGTTTCAATTATTTTTTCAACCTACAAAAAATGATAAAATTAGGATTGGAAAAGTCAAAATAATACATGAGAACATAAAAAAGATTTACGATGCTCTTGATAAAAAATTTGAAGTTTTAAATAATGAATTTTGTTCCTTAGGACAAAATATAGATTATTATAGGAATCTAAAAACCCATTTAGGAACTAATTTTGAAAGCGTCCTGTGGGCATTAAAAGACGCTGCCTTTTTTACTAATATTAATGAAAAATTTGAAAATAATGAAAATTTCAAAGACTCATTAATAAGAGATGATGTCCCAGAGAGATTATTGAGAGAAGCTAAATTTCAGCTGTACGATTATGATCTATCAAATCTATACTCTTTCAAGTATCATTTTAAGCCAAAATTCGCAAACAATAAATTAGAAGTCGAATTCAATTTTAAAAATGATGCAAACTCATTCAATCGGATTTATGCTATAATTGGTAAAAACGGCACGGGAAAAACACAACTTATAACATCTCTACCTGTTGATATTTCTAAAAAAAACGATGACAAATTCACCCCTGTCACTCCTCTATTCAGTAAAGTAATTGCAGTTTCATACAGTATTTTTGACAGTTTTGAAATACCTAAAAATACTGCTTCTTTTAATTATGAATACTGCGGAATTAATGACGAAAAAGGAAATCCGATTTCCAAAAGGGGTCTTCGACTTAGGTTTCATAACACTCGCAAAAAAATTGATGACATTGGTAGGAGTGATACTTGGGTCAAAATTTTGAAAAACTTTATTGATGAAGACTCAATTAATAGTTTCATCACTAAAAAAGATGACTCAGAAGGTTTTTTACCTGATTTTAAATATGATTTTGATTTAGAAGAATTTGGAAAGGTTATAAAAATGCTCAGTTCAGGTCAAAGTATTATCTTATACATAATCACTGAAATAGTTGCTCACATAAGATTGGATTCAATAATTCTATACGATGAGCCTGAAACACATTTACATCCGAATGCGATCTCTCAACTAGTAAATACAATTTATGAGTTGGTACATGAATTTGAATCTTATTGCATTATAGCAACACACTCACCCTTGATAATAAGAGAATTGCTCTCTAAAAATGTTTATGTCATTGAACGTGAAAGTCAATTTTCATCAATTAGAAATATAGGTATAGAGTCATTCGGAGAAAATTTATCGAGATTGACGGAAGAAGTCTTTGGTAATAGAGAAATACCTAAACAATATAAAATTATCTTGAAAAAGATGGTGGACAAAGGACTGTCTTATGAAAAAATCAAAGAATTATTAGAGCATGATCAAATTCCACTAAGTGTCAACACAAGTATATTCCTAAAAAGTCTGCTCAATGAAAAATCTTAATGTCTCGACGGAAATACCAGAAGATTTTTATGATTTGGTAGTCAATTCTAAAAGATATTCCGCTAAAGACCCAAATTATAAAGATCGTTTAGCATTATACAAGCCGAATATAGGTAATCATTTTGTTGACTATAATAACAGATATATTAATGATACACTAGGAGCCATTGTACCAGTTGGATACCCCGATCAAACTAAAGATGACCTATTAAAACTATACAGGTATAAAGATAGCATATTTCAAAAATTAAAAAAAGAAGTCACTACAACTACAACAAATAGAGTAATAAACACTTGCCAAAACTGTACTATTAATTCTGTAAATTCATTAGATCATATTATTCCTAAAGAAGAATTAAGTGAATTCTCAGTTCATCCTAAGAATTTATTTCCTTCTTGTATTGAATGCAATAGTAAGAAAAATGCTTTTTGGAGAAATGAAAATCAATTATTGTTTTTAAATTTATATCTGCATTCCCTTCCTGATCTTATATATTTATTTGTTACTGTAAATTTTGTTAATGGATTCCCCGAAATTAATTTCTCTATATCCAATCCTAATGGTATTGATCCTGTTTTATTCTCTATAATTGAAACACACTATAGCCGATTGGATTTAATTAGTAGATTTAAACTTAACTTAAATGAGGTAATAACAAATTTAGAGAATCAGATTTTAGCTAATAAAGATAGACTTGCTAGACAAGAACTACTTGACTCTATTGTTGAACATCACAATCTAAACCGAGCAGCTTTCGGATACAATCACTGGAAAAGTCTTCTATCTATTGAAGTTACAAATTGCCAACCTTATATGGATTCGTTATTTATTTAATATTTAGATCGAGTACCCACCTAATTACATCATGCCCACCCCTATTGATTTTTCATGGTATAACCCACCCTTTTCTAAACCATAAATTGTTTTCAATTACAGAAAATAAAAGTCGTAAAAAAATCTAGTAAGAGTATAATGGAAAGATTTTGGGAAGATTCATAAATTAAAAAACCCTAACTACTTTGAAAATAAGTGATTAGGGCGTCTAATTAGTAGCGAGGATTCGACTCGAACCAGCAACCTCCACAGCATGGTAATCATAATGTGCCAGAGCAATTTTATGACATTTTTGACAAGTGTAAATGCAATAAATAATAGCTGAAGTGTCGCAGCATTTTTGCCTCTTACTTGAACACCTGCAAGTTTAAAGCTGGAATAATTAGGCTTTATTATATTGTACGAACCTCTTTTGTTTTTTATAGATGTACTAAAACCTGCTTTGGAGACGTTGAAATTAAAAGGGCCGCTATTGTACCTACCTATAAATTGAAAATTACCATTTTGAAACCCCATTCTGGCTCCTTTGAAAAGTCTTTTATGAAGTCTGACACCGTGGTTAGTATTGACGGTAGCACCATACCCATCTTTAGAAACTGTTTTTGTTGCCGAGACATCGCTAGTTCTTGAAAAACGAATATTTTCACCTCGATATTCTATTCTTTTTCTTGGTGGCGTCTCCTTAAATGGCATTTATTCTGTTTTTAATAATACCTTTAATTAATAAAGGTATTATTAAAATTTACTGCTTTATTTGGGTTCTCCGTCTCTAAAAACAACTTCTTTATCACTAATTTTTAAGGATGTTATATTTTTGGTTGACCATTCCATTCAAGATTTGATAGGCTTGTTTATAAAATAAATTCTCTACTACGACTTCATTCAATCATTTACGAGATAAGGTGCAAATTTGATTCTTTTCACCTTATTTTAGATTCAAAGAAAAATTATGTTAACCGCTGCATCTGTATATCAAATTGCTAAGGAATTATCGGACAAGGAAATGGGAAAACTTCATAAAATGATAACTACCGATGTCCAATTATATCAATCGTTTAAAAACGTAAAAAAGAAATCTTTCTTCTCAATGTCTGATATTGAAATGAGAAGAAGGGTATTGACAGACATTTTTAATGTTGATTTGGATAAAGACATCAAGGAGTGAGGAAACCCGTAACCTAAATTAAATTAATAGTATTTAATTTGTTGAACTAATGACCTGTTCACACCTACATCATCAACAAAACAGGTGTAGAATACTTTAACGAATATCAAGAACTTTTCTTCCTTTTAACAGTAAGATGAAAAGGCTCCTATCTTGAAAAGTTAACCATATCTATAACAGATAGTAGGATATGTATTACATTAGGGTCCTAATAACGAGTTGTGGCACATTTAAAAAACATCACAAAAAACATCAAGCATATAGAAAAATATGGAAATATTTTATTGTCTGATTAATAGCGGTTTATGTAATTTTCCAACAAATACGATTAATTAAAAATTAAAATGAAAAAAATATTAGCACTATTAATATTAACTACATATTTAACTGGATTTAGCCAAAATAAAGAGAAAGATACTAGTGAATATTTGAGTTCTACAGTTACAATATTCTTAGATAATAACACAAAATCAGGTAGTGGCTTCATAGTTGACAACGGAAAAATCGTTACGAATCTGCATGTTATTGAAGGAAATAAAAACGGATATGCAATTGTAAATGGAACAGATACTAAACATAAAATAGAAGGCTATTTTGATTACGATAGTAAGACTGATTTAACAGTATTGTCAGTACCAACCTTAAAAGGAAAACCATTAACCTTAGCGAATGAACAACCTAAAATAGGAGATAAAGTTTTTGCTTTTGAAAACCCAATAATTTACTCTGAAACTATCTTGGAGGGAAAAATTATCTATACAAGCAATTCAACAACTAATGGAATTATTAAAACTTCAATTCCTTTTACTTATGGAAATAGTGGTGGTGCCTTGATTAATTTAAAAGGTCAAGTCATTGGTGTAGTTTCCTATGCCATAATAAGTGATATTGATAATTTAAAGGCAGGATATGCAATTGATGTTTCATTTTTAAAATCACTTTTAGAAAAGAGAAATAAAGTAAACAAAAAATTAAACATAATCAAAGGCTCTCACCATTATATCAATGAAAGTCAATTAAAGTATGTCGTTCAAGACTATAGTGGAGCAATTTCTGACTTGAATAAATCAATTAAACTAAATCCTGAATTATTTATATCCTATTATAATAGAGCAAGTATTAAGCTCAAATTAAATGATTTAAAAGGAAGTATTGATGATTGTAATAAATCATTAGAAATTATTCCAAATTTTGTCCTAGCATACAATGTTAGAGGCCTTGCTAAAATGATATTAAAAGATATTAATGGCGCAATCAATGACTTTAACAAATCAATAGAAATTGATAATAATTTCGCTTCAGCATATAATGCTAGAGGTTTAGCGAAAGCTATTCTAAAAAACATTGATGAAGCTATTATTGACATAAACAAGGCAATCGAAATTGACCCAAAAAATTATTTATTCTACATAAGCAGAGGTAATATTAATTATTTTTCTGGATTAGAAAATGAAGGATGCCAAGATTTTCAGAGAGCAAAGGAATTAGGGTTTTCAGATGCTCAAACGTTAATAAACAAATTTTGTGACTGAGCCAACTAAACTTTGAGAAACTATGAAAAAACATAAAAAGTCATTCATCATTATTATTCTTATAATTGGAGTAATATTTTTAATCAACAGCAGAAGAGTAGATAAAGTAACTTTTGATATAATGGTATTACTTACGCAAGATGATATTATTGAAACTTGTCACGAAAACGAAAAGTTTAGGCTAGGTTTAGTTAAAGAGAAACCAAGCCTATATTATACAGACATCGATTTAAATGAACTATGTAACGACAAGGAGAAAATAAAAGAGGTAGCTGAACAAAAAATGGAAGAATTTTTCAACAGAAATTGGCAGTTTGTTTATTAGTTGCGAATAAGACTACACACAACAATGTATTGAATGAAAAGCAAGACCTATAGGTAGGACGAAATTCAAATTACGGGTCATAAATAAAAAGTATTTTAACAAACTAAACAATTAATTGGGTGGGGAAATTCAGCTCGTGCTTAACCGAAAAGTTATCGCTATTTTGCACGCTACGAGCCATATACATCCCCGTTGTGCGTAATGCCAAGAATCGACAGAGAATTTTACTAAGTTAAATGAAGAAAATATTTAAACTAAATCCTGAAAACACTTTAACCCAACAATGGTTGTTTTGGCTTGTTAATGGAATATTATTTCTATTTGCGCTAATTTTAATTGGAATTATTTGGAATAAGGGAAATTATTATATTAATTGGAGTCCAGAAGGATTCAGATTCTTTATCTCTGAATTTGCATTTCCAATTTCAATTCTAGCTATAATTATTCCTGCAACTGCGTTAATAGCTACAATGCATCGTTCTTCTCAATTAAGCACGCAAATTAATCTCTTAATGCAACAGAATAATTTTGCTAATTATTATAAACATTATGAAATGTTCCAATCTTATTACGCAGAATTGTGTAATGATAATGACATCTTGAATGAAAAGAAATGTGACAAAATATATCGAAGATTATTCCCTAACTCAAAGAAAGGAGATTATTCTGTAGACATAACATTATTGAAAAGTATAAATAAACTTTCTAAGGAATATTTAGAGATATTAGAAAAATTAAATAATAATGAAAAAATAACTTATTTTGAGTTTATACTTTTTTCTTCTGATATTGTTTTTAAAATAAGTGAGTCTTGGGGTGGTTATTGGCTAACACCTATGGAATTTGGTAATACGATTATTAAAACGATACCTGATATTGACGAAAGTAAAGTAGAACCTATTTCTGTTGGAAATATCTCTGCAAAGTTTATTAATGCAGATAGTGAAGATGTAATATTTGAGAAAACATTAAACTATTTTAAATTAATTGCTAAGTTATTAGAATTTGAAATTACACTTGGTAATGATGATTTATCAAATGATTTATATCTCTTGATAAATAAACAATTAGTTATGTTCGAAAGAGCTGATGAGAAAAGGATTGCAAGTAGAATAATACATTTTGTTACAGCTACGAGACTAGAACAACTTTAAATCACTACGCAAAACAATGTATATAAAAAATATGCGGTTTAGTTCAAAAACCAATGCTATTGACTCGTACGAAACTTTGTGTTTAACCGTTAGTTTATTGCTTTCTACTTCCCGAATACTAACTGTTACCTTTAATTAGAAAAAAATGCAGTATTCATTGCTGACACCACCAAAATATAATGACAAATTGAAACTGAGACAAACTCATTTCGAATTTGACGATGCTTCTATACTTTCAAAATTAGATTTTCTATTAGAGGACATTTGTTCATTGTATAATATTTCGACTGAACCTTTAAATAAGAAAAATAAAATATTACAAGAAAAGATAAGAGAGACACCTTATCCATCTGATGTTTCAAATGATGAAGAATTTAGGGCGCTTAGAATAAACCAATCAATTGACCAACAAACCAATAAGGTCAATTCAACGAATAATTTTTTAAATCAAGTAACCGCAGTATATGTTTGGGCATTAGTTGAACAAACAGAAAACAAACTTATTGCTCTGATAGAAGAGAAAATAAATTGTAACGAACATAACGGATTTACAGATTGGAAAAGTAGAAAAAAGTATTTCAAAGAATTGAACATTAATATTGATATGTTCAAGAACTATTTTGGGGTTGTAGAACTTCAAAAACTAAATAACAAAGTAAAGCACTTGGGGAAAGTTGATGACGAATTATCTCAAATTAAAACCTTTAAAGGCAAACTAAATTATCCTTTAGAATTAGTCACTATTCCTGTAGTTGATTATTTAAATAATTCATATTTATATCTGATTGATTTACTATGTGAAATCGAAAATAAAGTTTTCGAAAACCCATTAAGAGAGGAAATACGAATAAATAACTAAGACAAAAATGCACATGAAAATAGCGCAAGTCGTCGCTAACACAAAGGCTTGGGCGTTTTTAGAAAGTCGCCAAATTTTAATCAATAACCTCTAGACGTGTTTTAGGACGAGACATGGAAAGGAACTGCTAATATTTAAAATGGGAACACATCAATTAACAACACTAAATAGTAGTGACACTTTTGAAGATTCAATTTGTGATTTATTCAATCATTTAGAATCGACAATAACCTATAAACGATTTGGTAAAAACGGTCACAATCAAAAAGGGATTGATATTTTCTCAACTGAAAAAGATTGCGCGATTCAATGTAAAAAGAAAGACTTAAGCAGAAAAGATATACTTATCAGAAAAGAAATTCTTAAGGACATTAGAAAAGATGTAAATAAAGTCATAAATGATAAGTTGGAAATTAAAATCGATAAATTAATATTTGTTTCAACTTACAATGACCACCCTGAAATAGATGAGTTCTGTGAAATTTTGAAAAAAGAATTAAACACTGAATTTGAAATTAACTACTGGGGCTGGGATACTCTTGAAAGTAAATTTCTTGATCAAAAAGAATTACTGAATAAGTATTGGTCAAATTTCATTATTAAAACAGACTCTAAAGAATCACTGTTTAAACGTAACCTAGATTTAAAAAAGAAGATTTCAAAAGACTTTGGAGATTGGCTTAACTATTTACCTGAACATAGAAAATTACGTTCTAGAATGCTTTTAAGAGATCCTGCTGGAAATCAGTATCCTGATGAACATGAGCCAGATGAATTTGGTGAATATTCATGGTTACGTGTAGAAATAAAATCGCTATATCACAACGGAATGGAGTTTATTATTGGAATTGAAGAAATTCAAGTATTTGAAGATAATACCTGGGGGTTTTTACAAGATGGATATAAGCTAGAAGGTGATTTAGTTAAAGTAGCTAAAGTTGGACAAATAAATTTCGCGGATATAGTTGGCTATGATATAGATGGAGATGAATATGGTATGTTTCCTCATGTATATTGCGAATTCAAACATAGAGGAACTCCTTTTGAAAACATTTACTATTTTAACGTAGATAAAACTTACCAATATTTTGAAATCAAAGATAAGAGAGAATAAAACACATACTGCTAGTACCGTGTATAATTTATGGTTACGGTTTACCGTAATCAAAGTAGATACCATTTAATTATATTACAACCTTGCGATTAGATTTTAACAAGGTGGACAGCCACTAATCAAAACAATCACAATAGCCCACATTAGAAAAAACCTTATGCCAACAATACAAAAATTCATTAACGATAGGAATAAGTACAAAGTTGACCATACATATCAAAGACCAGTTGACGCTTGGTCTAAACTAGATAAACAATGTTTAATTGATACTATCTTAAAAGGAGAACCACTACCAATTTTCTTTATGAATTTTAAGTCAAATGAGGAGAAGTTCTATATTGTAGATGGTCAACAAAGATTACATTGCATTAAAGAATTTTACGAGAACGTATTATCTCTAAATAAAAAGTTCTCTGGAGAAGAAAATCACGGATTAACTTTTAACGGAGAGAGAGCAATAAGTGACACCCAAAAAGACAATTTTCTAAACTACAACTTAACCTTCCACATAATGGAAGATTATGATGATGAAAGAGTTAGATTAATTTTCTCAAGACTTCAAAGAGGTAAACCCCTTCAATTAGGAGAAAGATTAAATGCAAACCCTGGAAGTATTGTAGAATGTATGAGAGAAATTGCCAATCACGATTTTATGAAATTTTCTGTAGGTGTTTCTCAAAACAGATATGGAGTTTTTCCTGATGCTGCACGAATACTTTTTTACGAAATGTATGGGTGTAAACAAATGGGTTCAAATGAACTATATAACTTTTTCGACTTACATAAAGACTTGAATAAAAACTCAAAAGAATATAAAAACGCAATAAACGTCTTAAATTTTCTTGAAAAATGTTTTCCAAAAAATCCTGGAAACTATAGGTATTTAGAAAAACATGCTTGGGTAATTGCGGTTTATACAATGGTAAGGGATTTAAAAATCGGTTATTCACTTTATGAGCAAGAAGAAACTTTAAGAAACTTTATAAAATCATTTCATTCAAAAGTATATGATGAATCTTTTAGAACTTCAAAAGTAAATTATCAACGTTTTTATGATAATGTAAGAGGTGGTTGGTCTGAAAAAATACTAACAATAAGAAAAAGAATTTTAATTGATGAGTTTTTACTTAAACACAACATATCTGAATTGGATGATAGAAGACAAATCAATGACGAAGAGAAAATAACTGCATTTAGAAAATCAGATGGAAAATGTGAGTATCCTAACTGTGAAATTGAATTTAAAGATTATAAAGATGCTGAATATCATCATAAAGAAATGTATGCAAAAGGCGGGAAATCAGAGTTAGATAATATTATGGTATTATGTACTAAATGTCACGATAAAATTCACGGAAAAGAACACGCAGAATCTGAATTAGAAGAAGAATATGAAGAAATAGAATAACGTGGGTTAACAATGTAAAAAAATAGCTAATTCTTACTAAACCAAAAGTTCGTACATGCTTACTAACAACGTCAAATTTAAAAAATCTGGCTTTATCTTAATCCGAAAAGTTATCGCTATTTTGCAAGCTGTGAGCCATATGCATAACAGCACAAGGCCTTACATAACTAAATAAAGAAAAAACCTCTTTAGGTTCAAGAAAATAAAAAATTAAATGACAGGAGAACAACTCAAAGCCCTAGAAAATCGACTATGGAAAGCTGCAGACGATCTTAGAGCCAATAGTAAACTTACCGCAACCGAATATAGTTTCCCAGTATTGGGAATCATCTTTTTAAGACACGCCCACAATAGGTTTGTGACTGCCAAAGAAGAAATAGAAAAATCCTTGCCTGTGCATCCTACTCGTGGCGTAAGACCCATGACCAAGAATGACTTCTTAGATGCCAAAGCCATCTTTCTACCAGAAGATTCTAGATGGGATACCATAGTGGATTTACCCGACAGTAGCGATTTAGGAGAATACCTAAATGAAGCCATGCGTAATATTGAGGGGGAGTATGAAGACTTGCTTGGGGTATTACCAAAGAGTTACAATCTTTTTGAAAAAGACCTTCTGCAACGCCTTATTAGAATCTTTAATGATGAAGCACTAGACCACATGCCTGGTGATGCTTTTGGGCAGATATACGAATACTTCCTGAACAAGTTTGCTATGAGTGGCGCACAGGAAGGTGGTGAATTTTTTACTCCTCCATCTTTGGTGAAGACCATTGTAAATATTATTGAACCAGACCATGGTATTGTGTTTGACCCTGCGGCAGGTAGTGCAGGTATGTTTGTACAAACTGCTCACTTTATAGAAGAAGAAGGTTTTGAGGCTTCTAGTAAAGTAACCTTTTACGGACAGGAGAAAACCGATACCAACACCAAACTAGCCAAAATGAATATGGCAGTACATGGGTTAGATGGCGATATTGTACAAGGGAATACCTTTTATGACGACAAGCACGAACTGGTTGGCAAGTGTGACTATGTCATGGCAAACCCACCGTTTAATGTGGATGGAGTAGATAAAAGCAAAGATAGCGTTAAGAATGATGCTCGATTACCTTTTGGATTACCCAATACAGACAACGCCAATTATTTATGGATACAATACTTCTATAGCTATCTAAATGAAACAGGACGAGCAGGTTTTGTAATGGCATCATCTGCTTCTGATGCAGGACATAGCGAAAAACTAATACGTAAAGAAATTATAGATACAGGGGCGGTAGATGTAATGGTATCTATAGGGAATAAGTTTTTCTATAGTGTAACCTTGCCTTGTGCTTTATGGTTTTTTGACAGAGCCAAAGAAAAAGATGAAGTGCGTAAAGACCAAGTGTTAATGCTTGACCTGCGAAATGTTTATAGAAAAGTAAACTCGTCTTTGCATGATTTTACAGAAGAGCATTTACGAAATATACACTCCATTGTAGGCTTGTATAGAGGCGATAACACACTCTATCATAAGCTAGTTGAAAGCTATAAAGCAACTGACAATACAACCGAATTAGAATGGCTGACTAGCCGTTTTCCTGATGGAGAGTATGTAGATATTTTAGGGCTTTGTAAAATAGCAAACAGAAAAGAAATAGCTGATAATGACTATAGCTTAACCCCAGGGCGATATGTGGGGGTGGAAGACCAAATAGACCTCGATTTTGACTATGAAACCGAAATGGTCATCATTAAGGAAGAGTTAAAAGAACTGAATGCAGATGCTAATATATTGGCAGAGCAAATTCAAACCAATTTAAATGAATTAGGCTTATGAGTTGGGAAGAAGTAGAATTGGGCTCACTATGTGAAATAGGAAGAGGCTCTTCTCCAAGACCTATTAATAATCAGACATATTTTGAAGGAGGAAATATACCTTGGATTAAAATTGCGGATGCAACAAAGTCTACAAGGTACATATATGAAACGAAACAGTATGTGAATTCATACGGCGCTTCATTTAGTAGATTATTACCAAAGGATTCTTTAATTATTGCAGCAAGTGGAACACTCGGATTTCCAATGTTTTTAGGTGTAGAAGGTTGTATTCATGATGGATGGATGTATTTTAAAGATTATAATGGAATTGAAAAAGAATACCTTTATTATCAACTAATTAGTTTAGGGAATTATTTTAATTCTCAGTCTTATGGAGCTGCTATACAAAACATTAATACTGGAATTCTTCGTGATACTAAAATTAATCTTCCCCCTCTCCAAACCCAAAAACGCATAGCCGACATCCTAAGTGCCTATGATGATTTAATAGAAAACAACCTAAAGCGTATTAAACTATTAGAACAAGCCGCACAAAACATATATAAAGATTGGTTTGTAAACCTGCGTTTCCCTGGTCATGAAAATACGCCTATCAATGAAGAAAATGGGCTTCCTGTGGGGTGGGAGAAAAGAAAACTAGGAGAATTAGTTTCCTTGCAACAAGGATTTGCCTTAAATAAGAAAAGTCGACATCATATATCAGAAGAAGTAACAAAATATCCGTTACTGAAAATATCTGATTTATTCAAAGGGATTGAATCGTTGTTTGTTAAAGACACTATTCCTAGGCAGTTTTTGGTTGAGAAACATGAAATAATTTTTAGCAGGACAGGACAGGTTGGTCATGCATTTATGGGTAGAAAAGGTGTAGTTTATAATAATTGTTTTAGAGTAACACCGAATGATAAAATTGACAGTTTGTTTTTATATCAAACTCTTATTGAACCACAATTTGTTGGCTATGTAAAAGGTTTGGCAACTGGTGCAGCTCAACCTGATTTAAATCACGGTGCATTTAAAAGCATTGAGATTGTTCTACCTTCTAGTGAATTACAGGATAAGTTCTCTGTTTTAAAAGAAAATAATCAGACCCTTAAATTCAATTTAATAGAACAGAATACAAAACTAAAATCAGCCAGAGATATATTATTACCTCGTTTAATGAATAGAACTATAGAAGTTTAATATCTAAATAAAGTAAAAATTATGAAAAGCAATTATTCAAAAATCAAATTAATGTTTCTGTTTTGTTCATTTACCTTTTTATCATGTGAGTCATATGAAGATGGTAAGAGATCAGGTTATGAAGAAGGATATGAAGAGGGTAAAGATGAAGGCTATAATATTGGATTTGATGAGGGTAAAGAAGAAGGCATTGAAGAAGGAAAAGAAGAGGGATATGATGATGGTTTTGATGACGGAAAAAGAAGAGGCTACGATGACGGATATTATGACGGGAAAAATGATTGTAATTAAAAATATTATTTAAAAAAGTGACTTTTCGGTTTTTGAACATATTTATATTTAAAGAGAAATATTATGACAGCAAAAGAATTTAATAATTATGGTTTTAAAATAAATGACAAGTTAAAAATCATTTTGAACGATGGTACAGAAAGAGTGGAAATATTATATTCTAGTAGTGCTTATGTGATACCTGAGAGGGAAAATTATATAACGAAAGAAATTATACCAAGGGAGCCTGCAAAACTTCTTTATAATAACTATAATGATTTAAGTAAAGCATATTCGATAAATTTAGAAGATGTTCAATCTGTAGAATTAATAAAATAGTAATAAGTAATAATGGCTAACAACTATTCAGAAGACCAATTAATAGAACAACCCTGCATGGATATTTTCCAAGAATTAACTTGGGAAACTGCCAACGTATATGAAGGCGAAACTTTTGGAGAGTATGGTACTTTGGGTAGAGATAGCGAAGCAGATGTTATTCTAAGGACTCGTTTCTATCAAGCTATTAAAAACTTAAATCCTAACCTACCGCAGCAGGCCTATGATTTGGCGTATGAGTCTATCAATAGCAACGATGCCACCAAGACTTTAGCAGATATTAATTATGAGAAATACAACTTTTTAAAAGAGGGTATTCCTGTAAATTATAAAGATGCCAAAGGCGAGATAGTACGTAATAAAAAAATCAAGGTCTTTGATTTTGACAATCCTGACAACAACAATTACATAGCCGTTCAGCAGTTATGGATGGAAGGTAAATCTAAACGAAAGAAACGTCCAGATGTGGTTGGTTTTGTAAATGGCTTACCGCTTGTGTTCATTGAATTAAAAGGCATCAACGTAAAGCTACGTGCTGCTTATGAAAAGAACCTAAAAGACTATAAGAATACCATACCGCAACTATTTCATTGCAATGCTTTTGTGATTCTCAGCAATGGTGTGGAAAGTAAGATTGGTTCTATCAGTTCCAAGTACGAGCATTTTCATGACTGGAAGCGTATTTCAGAAGAAGATGAAGGCATCGTAAGCCTAGATATTATCATAAAAGGAATTTGTGAGAAAAGTAGATTGCTAGATTTATTTGAAAACTTTATTTTATTTGATACCTCTGTGGGTTCTGTAGCCAAGTTAGTAGCGAGAAATCATCAGTTTATCGGGGTTAATAAGGCTATTGATCATTTTCAGGAAACACGGCAAAAAGCAAAAGACGGTATTATTTCTGTTGAAGATGCACAGAAATTAGGGGTCTTTTGGCATACCCAAGGATCGGGGAAGAGTTATTCTATGGTGTTTTTGTGTCAAAAGATATTAAGAGTACTTGGAGGTGGCTATACCTTCCTACTAGTAACTGACAGAAATGAATTAGACGAACAGATATATGGAACCTTTGCGGGTGTTGGTGCGGTACAAGATAAAACAGCCAGAGCCACAAGTGGAGCAAACCTAAAAGAGTTGTTGAAGAGTGACAAACGCTTTTTATTCTCTATTATACACAAGTTCAACTTTGAAGAAAAGATAACCGATAGAGATAATATTATTGTTATTTCAGATGAGGCACACAGAACACAAGGTGGTTCTTTAGCCATGAATTTAAGAAAAGCATTACCTAATGCTTCTTTTATTGGATTCACGGGAACACCACTCTTTAAAGATGATGAGTTAACCAAGCGCATATTTGGAGATTATGTGTCTAAGTATGACTTTAAACGTTCTATTGAAGATGGAGCAACTGTACCATTGTATTATGAAAACAGAGGAGAGAAATTAAAGTTAGACAACCCACAAATAACCGAGCAGATTCGGGAAGCGATAGAAAAGCACGAATTGGATAGTGACCAAG
>TARA_R110000751_G_scaffold271352_1_pt1 | contig 20431 bp, 22 predicted proteins | sample TARA_R110000751 | Tara Oceans TARA_R110000751 (sample SAMEA4398001) | marine metagenome | biome: Polar Biome; feature: [MES] marine water layer (ENVO:01000295) within the mesopelagic zone...; material: water (ENVO:00002006), including particulate matter (ENVO:01000060) such... | reverse complement strand
GAACTGGCAACAGTTCCCAGGGTTCGAATCCCTGACTCTCCGCCAGATGCGAAACTAGAAGCCCCGTTATTCGGGGCTTTTTTGTTTATGACTTGATTCAGCCCATACCTTAGCCCATACCTTGGTTATTTTTTGGTTTGGCTTGCGTCGTCACCGGCCCTGAAACGATTTTCGTCGCCGTCGCAAGAGAAGTATTTTTTCTACTTCGTTTTTTCCCTGCGTTGCCGTACAGCGACGGTCTCCTTTTTTTAATCTCCTCGTCGAAAAACTCCCTGAAGCTAAGGACATTGGGCTTGTTCGCATAGCAGGTGGTTTTAGCATTCTTTAACGATTCCGGAACGACGAGAACGATATCCATATCTTTCATACCATCGATTGCTTTTGACGATATCCGGTCATCTACCGTAGCCAGAAACAATCCACAGTTCACTTTTTCACGGGCTATCTGCTTCCACCTTTCGCGAAGAGTGGTCTTCGCAGACAGCACAAGCGCTTCCTCCAAGGAACGTGTCGAAGAGTTGAGCATTTTCTTGCCAGGCAATACGAAATCCGGTCGATGTCCTCCGGTTATGACCTGTTCTTCAAATCGCATATTGCCGTCAGTCAGAAGGCGACCGATGTGATGTTCGAAAGAGCGTCCCGCGCGCGATTTGCGGTGCTGGCTGGCACTCAGGAAAGACGCATCAAGGGCTGGGAATTGACGTACCACCGAGGTGACCAGATCGTCATTGCCTTCTCTGATGATGCGTATCACATCTGTAGCGCGGTGTCGTAGCTCTGCGTGCTTGTACAAGCGAAATTCGATGTCACGGCTGATCTCCATGATGGCATCACCGGGATTAGTCAGCTCAAAAGGATCCAGCTTCTGCAAACCGTGGGTTTTCAGATACTCTTCCTGTGCGTTTGCCGCCAGCACGTTGGATCTCGGAAGCGTGGAAACTCGTTGAAGAAACTGGATCAAAGTTCCATTGCAGATAGCTTCGTTGATCTCTTCTATTAACTGCGCACCTGCATCTGCTTTGGTTTTCAGCGCTTTGCTGGGGTCCAATAGAGCGTAAGTGAAATCTGCCTCCAGCTCAAAAAGAGTCTCAAGAAGCTCTGCATCGGTACTGGCCGAATCTACTGTCAGAAACCAGTGGTGGACGTTTCCATCGAGGGGTTTTATGAGTTTCCCACCTATGATAAGCGACGCCGGGGTCAGGTCCATAAACTCAGTCTTTGGGATACGGGTCAGATGAACCTCGGCTCCCTTGTTTGAAAAATGTCTTAAATTGGAATTCTTGGTTTTCCCGGTTGCAGGCCAAAATGTCCTGAAGGATGACACGAATATATGTACCTTCCCCTGTTCTGTCCGCCTTGCAAGCGGGGGGAACATACCCTCTGGTCGCAACTCGGCCGGTACGTAAAAACCGCGCTGGTGTTTCCTGGAATCGTCTGCCCAGCTGCAATCATTTCGAGAGAGTTTCTTGATTAGTATCCTGGAGCTGCGCCCAATCCACTGCTGCAACAGCTCCCACTGATCAACATCCTTCATTGTTCCCGCTCCGATGGTGGTCTGCTTGTTTTCCAAGGCTGAAAGCCAGAGTTGACGGGACCATATTCTTTTCTTCGGTTGAGAGGAAGCTTGTGATCTCAGAATTTTTCTCTGGGTCTTGCAGCTCCGATTTCCGGCCTTCATCGAAGATTTGGAGCAGGTTGGGCGGTCTCAGGCTGATTCGAGCAAAAAAAAAGGAGTACAGACTGATATCTGCGCTCCTTTCAGGCTATTTCAATTTGCCGGATTGCTTGTTCATCAGTTTGAAAAATATGCAGGCTAGCAGCACAGCTATCAGTACAGGCGGAAACCGTAACATCAAAAGAGCGACCATCACTAACCCGGCAGATGCCGCCAGGGCGCCAGTGAAGAAAGCCAGAGCAATAAAAAAACGGAGTAGAGACATAGTGAGTTCCTCGGTGTTTGATGAGCAGTTTCTGGTCCTGCTGTCATCGGTCTAGCCATCTTTTGCACGCCCGCATCAGTAGGTTAAAAGGCCCCTTTCAGCAAAGCTGACCGAGTTGGAACCGCTGACCACCAAATGGTCCAGCAGCCGTACATCGATGGTCTGCAATGCTTTCTGCACGCGGTGGGTGAGGGCGATATCCGGCTGGCTGGGTTCTGGATTGCCACTAGGGTGGTTGTGCGCGAGGATTACTGCGGCCGCATTGGTATTGAGCACGGTCTTGATAATTTCACGTGGGTGCACGTGGGCGCTGTCGATAGTACCGTAGAACAACCGCTCAAAGCGCAATACACCGTGCTGGCTGTCAAGCAGTATGATCCCGAATACTTCGCGCTCCTCGGTACCCAGCGTCATACGCAGGTAGTCGCTGACCAGCGTAGGGCTGGTTAGATAGTTGCAGCGTGCAAAACGGGCTTCCAGAATACTTTGCGCCCAGTTCAGCACTTGTTTTTCCGACAATGGAATGCCGGCGGGCGGCGTTATGGTCGATTGAGTGGCTGGTTTATGCATGGTGAACTCCAGTTGAATGTCGTGCGTTAACTAGTGGGGACTTGCTTGCTGGTCTTGCATATCTTGCGTGCGCTGCTTGATGAGATCGTGCAGGGTAGGCTTCTCGCGCTTGGGATTGCGGTTGCTGTAGCCAGTTGGGGTGGGGTTTTGGTCTGATGATGCCACTGGCGTTTTCGGATAAAACTCCTCCAGCACTTGCTCGGCCTCGTCGTCACTGTCCTCAAAGGCACCGTTGAGAAGGCCTTGTCTGGCAGCAGTGTCCAGCGCGGTTTGGTCGAAGCCGGCCTCACGGCGGGTCGTGAACAGCGCGTTCGCCTGGTTGAGAGCCTCTTCCATTGATAGACCAGTGCGTAAAACCAGATCCACGAAGTAGATAGGCGTGCCGTGGCTTTGACGGGTCGATTTGCCACGCAGACGAACTTCCAGGGGAAGACAAGCCAGTCGATCACCGGAGAGAGCCTGCAAGTAGCTCAATCGAGCAGCCAGGGTGCGAATGCTGTTAAATCCAGTGGTTCTGAATACGAAGCTACCCAGCATGTCATCATCTCCGATAGCTACGTTGAGACGCCCATAGGGCTTGCAAGCGCCGCCCTTGGCCAAGGGGCAGCTATCCGGGCTGGGGCAGGGCAGCGACTGCAATCCATCGCTGGTGGAGCGTTTGCAGGTTTCGCCGTTGCCGACGCAGAGCGGGCGTCCGTTTGTGCGATCAAACAGGCAATACTCGGCTCTGAAATTCAACTCTGGATCGTTGAAGAGCAAGCGCACAGGAATACTGCGAATCTTGCCGCCTTGATCCTTGCGCAGTAGCTCGTCCAGGGGGTGCGCGACCCAACCGTCCCTGGTTTGTACCTGAGAAGTGATGGTGAACTGATCGTCCTTCTCCGGCAGGCGCATGCCGTTCTTCTCGACCACCTTGCCGATTGAGATACGCCCGAGTACGGGCGGGGTAATAGCGAGACCTTTGATCATTGAAATGCTCCTGTGGGAATCAAACACGAAAAAAGGCTGACTGCCGGGCAAGCAGTCAGCCTTGGGAGGCACAAGGGGAAATCAGCGCACCAGAAAACGACGACTACCTGGCTTGCTGGTCTGATACAGATTTTTCAACCCGGGGCGGGCCTTTAGAAGAGCTTCCAGATCCAGCGCAACGCTGTCGCTGGCCTTTTTCCACGTCACTGATCCATCAGCAAAAAGAGCCTTTGTGGCAGGACCCATAGCCTCCTGCAGGCGCTGCTTGAGCAAGGACTCTTTCATACCGAGCTCGGTGAGTGACAGGCGCACCTTTTTCAGCTCGGTATAAGTCCCGGACAGCTCCTCATCCTGAGAGAAGTCAGTGACGGTCCCGTTATCTTCGGGATAGAGCAGACGTAAAGCCTGTTCGGCAGAATCAGAGCCATCAGCCGGTGGTGGGGTATCAGTCTCCACGTACTGCCAGAATTGCCGCTCCAGGTCGATCAGCTGTTTAATCAGCAGTTCGTTGCGCTCGATGCGGTATACCTCCAATTGTTGCCCGCCCAGCAGGACCGCCACATCAGCAGCTTTCTTCCCCGTGACTGCAAGCTGATGCATCACCTGCACCTCGACATATTTGGGTACACCGTCGCGCCATAGTCGCGCTCCATTGATACCCGCCGTCTTGCACTCCAGTATCTGCACCTCGTCACTACCAACCACTTCACGGTCGATATTGGCCAGCATCCAGGGAAACTCCTGATGCTGAAGGACTGCGTTCACCTTGCGGACCTTGTTGCCGGTTCGGCGCTGGTACTGCGATGCCACTACCGGCTCGAGGATTACTCCCCAAAACACCGGAGCGCTGTCGTCATCCGGGTCGGGCTTGGCAAGCCCCTGATCACGGTTGGTCTTCTCCAGCCACAGCTCCAGTGGCGACTTGTATGGGTTGAGGCCAATGGCGGCCGAGGAGTCCGAACTGCCAATGCCGCGCTTGCGCACGTCAAGCCAGTCATCACGAGTGAGATCCTTGGTACTGACGAGACGCAGCATGCTGCGGTTGTTTCTATTGCTGGACTGGATAGGGGTTGTGTGGGGGTTCATAGCAAACTCCAGACGCATAAAAGCCCGGTCAGCGATGGCTGACCGGGCTTATGCCGTTAAGTGTGAAAAAGAGTGAAAGGGTAGAGAGTCGTTTGCTGACAGTCAGGCTTCAAGCTACCAGCGCCAGGGCGTGATCGAGAGCTTTCTGTTTCAGACTGGCGCCTTGACCAAACCAGGCGGAGTCCAATCGATGGTCCACACTGCGGGCGCGCTTGTCGTGGTCCACGTACTCGGTCACCGCATTGAGAAGGCCCCAGGCGGTGTTGTGGGCTGATTCCATATGAGAGCCGCGGCCCTTTCCTGAGTAGAGCTCCTGAACCTTCTGTAGTGCCCTGTGCTGAGTCAGCTCGCGACGGTTGGCGACATCCTTCTCGGTATCGCAGATCACCTGCAGGAAATAACCCAGGGCTTCGCCGGTATTTACCTTGCGCTCAGATAGCACTTTCATGCGGTACATGAAGTCATCCCACTGTGAGACCGAAACCCCCAGCTGGCGCTTCACCGCCTGGGGATTGAACTCGGTATTGTGTGGCACGCGTATAGACTCGGCGGAACCGTTCACCGCAATGGCTAGGGTGTTATTGCAGACCACCCTAACCGTTGTGGGAGTGGCAACGGTAGCCAGGCTGCCATCACAGGACGTAGCCAACAGCAGGTAACCACTGACCATGTCATTGCCTTTAAGTACCGAAGCTTGGCCGGTACGTGCTAAGGCCCAGAACTTGCGGCCGCCTTTGAGAACGCCTGCGGTTTCCAGTTCATACCCAGCGTATTCGGTCAGGTCACGATAAAACTCCAGCACGTCGAAAGGCTGAACTACTTTGTAGCGCTGCGACACCACTGAGAGCGGTGCCTTGGTATCCGAGCGATAAAGCACTTTTTGCTCTGGGTAGCTGTGGATGCTGCCCAGATGTGCTGCAGAGTCTGACATGAAGCGTACGGGAGACTCTTCGATCTGCCAGTTCATTCCGGCTTCGTGCTGCCAGACCTCCAGCGGTTGATGAGTAGACAGCTTGTTGCCCAGGCCATGCCAGGGCGTGGCGCCAACGAAGGCCATATTTTCTAGTTGATGTGCCATGGTGATGTCTCCATAACGGCATAGACCGTCCAGGCCAGTTGAAGGGCTTGAGCGGTTAGCGTGGGATCAGGGGAATGAAAATGAGTAAGGATTTAGAAGTGGGAGCGGCAGTCCTGACACCGAAACCGACAGAGCAACTGGTCGTCCAGAAGCTTACCTAGACGCAGGCCAGCAACGCATCCTGCAAATGCACCGGTCACGGCGCCAATCACAGCGCCAGCAGGTCCTGCGACACTGCCTGCGCGCGCGCCAACTGCTGCGCCTGAGACAGTGCTGGAAGCAGCGCCGGTAAAAGCTCCCGCTATAGCGCCAACCGAACCGCCAATACGTTTGCCATAATCGCAATAGATCACACGCCCCGATTGGCAACGGGGGCAGGGGATGGGCATAAGAAATTCCTCATGAGATGGGCCAGTTGAGCGAACTGGCTTGGTTGGGCTCATGAAGGTGATATAGATCTGAAAACTATTTGAATCAGGAGGTGCGCATATAGAAGGGGCAGGCAGAAGCATTCGCCTCCACCTGCCAGTACCTCTACTTCGATTTCGCAGGCGGATGGTTTCCGCGTTTACCGCCTGATTTGTTGCCTGTGGTACTTGGCAAGTTGTGTACTACAGGACGGGGAGCACTCTGGGGACCTGAACGGGTTGGGCTGGATGGTTTTTTGCTCATGGAAGGTTTTCTCTAATAAATTGAATGGGTTTACTTGCAGGCGCCTTCCACGCGACATGCGCAGGAGGTCGGAGCGTGACAAGCATGATCCTTGCAACGCATGGCTTGAGCCTCACTGCCACCGCCGGGATAGGAGCCGAAATGTTTTTCATAAAGAGCAACTGTCTGGGCAAAGGTGTCCTTCAGCTTGCGATAATCATCCTGACCATAGATCCCGAAGTAGGGGAAATGGTCGACGAAGTGACCGAAGACCTGCTGGCAGTCTTCACGGTAAGCGCGGGTGTCCAATATGTGAGCGTGCCAGATGGCATCAACCTGCTTGCTTGGCACTAACGCAACTGATGGATACAGGCGCTTGAGCGTTAAAAATCGACGGTATTCGAGCTCGGCAATATCCCATTCCGCACCAGACATTTCAGCCTCCGAAGACTCTGTGTGCTTGTGCTTCAAACGTTTGAAACACAGGCGGCTCACATTCATTTCCAGACCGGTTTGCGTCACCAGGGGCTGATTTAGCGTTACGATGGCATTCATTGGGTGTCTCCTGTTTATTGAGGGATGCAAGCGGTGATGCTCACCTTCGTTTCAGCTCGCGATCGAAGGCCTGACGACTGACCAGCGCGCAGGGCGCATAGCCGTGAGTTGTTACTCGATAGAGCAATCGCCAGCTGGCTCCGAGCTTGAAACGCAGCAGGCCCTTTCGGCTGCGCACGCGTTTGCCACCCAAGGCGGGGAAAGGTATGCCCGACATCAGGGCTTGATGAATGCTCAGAGCCTTTACCTGGTGACAGGGTTTTATTTGATGAGGACAGCCGGAAAGAACTGATTGAATTGTCTGCATGACTTGCTCCGTGGATTGGGAACCACAGAATGATGATGCGCTTTAAACTCCGCTATGAAGAGCTTCGTACCCCCCCCCTTCGTGATGGGAGTCAGCCTCCGAGGTAGCGGGGGGTACAATGATTTTCAGTGATCGCAGGGCTTGGCTTTGAAAGGATTGCAGTTTCAACAACAGCAACAAGGACGAAAGCGAGATGAGCACCTTTCCATTGACTGAAGCCATACTGCTGGAGATCCATCAGAGCGCGGGATGTCAGGGCTACCAAACCACCAGGAAAATCAAATTCCGGACCGGACAAGCGAATATGGCTAGCCAGAAGGCCATGGGTCAGGAAGTACTCACAGCCATTTTTGATGCTTTGGACATGGATCCCGCGGCTTGCGATGCGGCCCTGGACAACCTTCGTGAATTCGGAAATGCCTATAAGTATCTCGAGCTGAACACATGGACGTTTGCCGCGGATCAACGTCAGATTCTGTGGGCACTTCTGGGTCATTTCTACGTGCCCGGACTGGCTCGTCGCGTTGCATTCTGGAATCTCATCCAGCCTCTGGATACTGGCATGCCTGGCGGCCGCTTCTGGTACCTGCCAGAAGTTTGTCAGCCAGATGGCAAACCAGGCTTGTACTTGCCAGTCGCACGGGTAGTGGACTGGCTGCTGGATCTGCTGGGGTTATCAGTGGAGGAGTATGCTGACAAGCAGAGCGAATCTTCGGGCGCGGTGCATGATGGATTAAGGCGATCGCTTTACAACTGGCGCAGAAACACCACTATCAGCACCAAATCCCTTCATAGATACTTCTCGGACGGCACGGTGCTCGACTTCCGGGGGGTATTTTTTCTCGACAGGGAAAGCTCCTCTGCTCAGCAGTTCACCGATGCCTTGAATTTCGTGGCCAGGAAAAAGCTGAGTGCCGATCAGCTACGCATCGAAATACCCATGACCCAGCCCGGACGCATTGAATCCGTTCTGAATGGAACGGCAGGCGAAAGCGACATGGCTATTTTTGTTGGTTGTCTCGCCGAGCGCTACTCTGCACCTTCGCCGCACACTATCCGTCAACGTCTGCTACTTGCCCACACGGTTCAGGACGGTTACATCCGGCTGCTCAGGTTTCTGTGCCCGGGCACTGACGTGCTATGCCCCGAGGCGGACCAGAACAAGCTGCTGCAGTTGTGCGACATCTACAAGCTCGTTTACAACCTGACCATTGGTGCCCGGAGCAACTGTGCGGCGCTGGGTGAGCAGGCGGAAAATATCTGGTTCGAGGAGCACCTGCCACCTTGGGACAAGTACGATTTATATCTTTCCATTCTGCCGTCACTGCGAAGTACCGGTAATTCTGCGCTGGCTGAATGGTTGACTCGCCATTTTGCCGGCTCAGTACCCGGGGCTCCCCTGGAGGATCTTGTCGGGTTAGATGGTCAATCAGGCGTCTTGATAATGCAGCGAAAGATTGAGCGAATGAAAACAGACGCTGAGGAAAATCGAGTAGAGGTAGAGCTGGTGAAGCGATTGCAGATGACCTCTCCCTGGAGAACATTGCAAAAACAGAACCATTACTGGATTGTCAGTTCGGTCGCCAACCAGTCAAATCTGGGCCCTAAAATCAGGAACGCCGCGATCCGGCGCTTACGCGAGATTGCCGCGACCCCTTCAGAGAAGCTGCAGGCCACGCTGGCCGAACTGGACTGGCATCTTGATAGCGAGCGCAACAGCAGGCAAAAGGATGTGCGTGAGCGTGTAGAAGCTCTGCTGGATGAATCCGACGCCAGCCCCGCTTATGAGTTGTGGGAGGCCCCCTTGCTTCAATACAAGGCCAAGCATTCCTTGGCCTGCAATGACTTTGCCGGGGCCGGTGCCCTCTTCCGCAAGGCTCTTGAGGCTGGGCTTGAACGCAATTACGGACCACTACGCGGAGAGGTGGCCCGCGACTGTTTTGCTGTCGAGGTAGCCAACGGAAAGCTGGTGGTGAACAACCACGAAAAGTACTACAAGGAGATGTTGGCTGGCGGGGTCATGGCTGAGTGTGATCAGGTTCCCGGCATCGAGGAAACCGCTCGCTGGGTTTCAACTTACTTCTGGGACACCTTGTATAAACCCTATCCGGGAATCGAAGTTCAACAGCCTCGCGCCAGAAGTGTAGGCAGTAAAATGATGAAGGAGCTTGAGCCCCTGTTGCTGGAAGGCGACAAGGATGGTTTGCTGGCCTGGATCAAGGCTAATCGCCAGTTGTTGAAGTCACACCTGCCTGACGTGGACGGTAATTCAGTATTGATGATGTTTATCAAGATGGGCTCGAGCCTTGAGCAAGCGTTTCATATGCTTCCACCGAAAATGCGGGACAACTGGAGGCAGTTCCTCTTCCTACTTGTCCAAGAAGCGCCCTCCCAACTGAACATCGCCGACCTCAAAAGTCAGACGCCGCTGATGCTGATGGCCGAGACAGGTGACACCGAAATGGTCAGGCTGATGTTGAGGGCTGGCGCTAACCCGGAACTTCAGGACCGTCAGGGAATGACTGCTCTGCATTCTGCAATCAAATCTCAAGTTGCAGGCTGCGTGGACGCTCTGTTAGACCATCCATGTAGGCTGAATACTGTAACCAATGACGGACAATCCCCACTCCATACTGCGGCCTGGACCGGTAATCTGCATACAATCAATCGTCTGCTGTCACTCGCGCCTGATCTTGCCTGGCAACAGAATACGCAGAACATGACTCCGTTGGAAAGAGTCGAATATCTGCTCGAGGTGCCACAAGCTCTGCAGATGCTATCCAAGCAATTAGAGACTCAAGGGCGGCGTTGCCCTACAAAAGCCGAACTTGCTGAGGTTGTCGGGCTCCTTGAGAAAGCTCTGTTTACGTCAGCAAGCCAACGGACCGAAAAATAAAGGAAAATTTCCATACTGACACTGTGGTTGGCTGTGTTTCAAAATGGTAGATCAATCTTTGGTGATGATCGAGAGTGCGCAGCAGTCTGGAATGGATTACTGCAGCGCCGCTAGCGCACATCGTATATCCCAAGGCTTCTCAGTGGATCCTTTGACCTGAAACGGGAAAACGGAACAGCCTTTTTATAGTATCGCGGCGTTGAACGGGCTATAACCCAGGCTATTTATTTTAAAGCGTTGCACTTATCCTACAAACCTAATGATCCAGTCTCATGTTTTGCACTTGGTCCCTGAGACGGCCCAATCATCGCACTCCAAAAGGTATCCTGGTTATGACAAACCCTTTTAAAGTAAGCCCGTGTTTCGGCACCATTAATTTCGCCAGCGCAACAGAATCGCTGCACACCCCTATTTTGGCAGATGCCCCACCCAGCGTTCCGTCAATTGGCTGCGATGTGTTTATCGCCATCGACGCGCCGAGTTTCTTTGCCGAGGTGCCAGGCGAAGCGTATATCGCATTGTTTTTTGACCATTCAAGGCAACATTTACGAGAGCTTCCATCAAACGCTTTTCAAGTACATTTTCCGAAGACATTGAGTCCTTTACAATTCACTGATTTGGCAACGCGAGCCGAGCAGATGCTACGCTATGGCTTTATGCATCAGGGCATAGTGTCTTTGGATGTGACGGATTTGCGCAATGTATTTAGTGACTGCAAAAACAAGCGTCTCGCATTACACATTATCGATTACGATGACCTCGACGATTTTCCGCTAGCCAGAATTGAAGGCCTGCAGTTTCAGAGCCTGTTTGCACTATTATTAGCTGATACCGATTTGAGGCTTGATCACTACTCTGCCATGGTTGACGCGCTAGAAGGCATCCTCCGACCTGATGGTCTTGGGTGGTTCGGTGCGAATTTTGGTGACGACTTTTATGCCGGAGGCACGCCCAGCTTGTTTTTGCTAGGGGAGGTTGCTTGATACAGAACTTTTCATCAGCCCCGTTACAGAATCGAACCCGCTGTCAAGGGCTACGAAAATCTAACCTCCTCCCCTCTGGCTATCGCCGAGCTGCTGAATACTTGTCCCCGTCAGTTGTTAGACTGGAAACTCTCGGTCGAGGTTCAGGTTGATTACCCTCAGCTCTTGGGGAGCGACAATGTTGATACCGTTGATTTGTTGTATTTCAATTCTGAGATCGCCGATCCGTGGCTTGAAAAATGGTTTAATTCGGGGTGGTGACATTCCAACCAATCTTTAGCCATTTTTCCATTTATCTCTAAGCTTCTTTATAGAGGAACTAGATTTTGCCTTTTTGTTTTCAGGTGTCAATAAGCAAACAGAACCACTAGGAAGACCAAATACTTTCTCTATATTCCCTTGAATCGACTTTACAGAAGCATCGCTTCTGGCTGCCTTAAATCTAGAGCCGGAATATCTTCTTGAGGGACTGGATTCAGTTTCTTCGTCGCTATCATCGGCGACTATTTCGATATTCCATTTGAAGGGCTTTTTGCATAAAAGTTTTCCAGGCTTACTAACTCGTTCCATTTTCACACTGTACCCGTCAAAGTTTAGGTCATAGGCAATATGACTTTCAATCTTTCCAACGTTTTCTGAATTCCATGTGCTCCAATCCTCGTCTTTTGTTGAAACTTCAATTGCACAACATAATGGTTCGTTGCTTTTTCGCCACAGCATTAATGAATCAGATAGATCAAGTCGACTACGTTTCGATTTGGCTATGATCTCACCGCAAGCGTTGAAGCAAGTTATTTTTGAGTGTGGTGGCCACTGAATCATTGAGTAACCTCTATTAACTTTTTATAAGAAAAGCAAAGCATTCATGCCTCCAAAGGGGGAGCTGTGCGTTAGCAAATGCTAGCATAATGCTATTTGTTGCGGGGGATCCTTGGAGGCTTTGTGAAATTGCTGGCAAGGAGAGCAAAAAACTGGAGGATATCCGTCCTGGAACCAGCTGTCAGCCCTGAATCGGGTCCCGAGCTGCTCGCCATAGGCAGCTACTGAAGTGATCTATCGGATGGTTGTATCAAGCTGGCGCCTTTGTTCTTCACATTGCCTACCTTCTTGCCAACCACAAACCATTCGAACGAGTCGACAGGCTCGGCATGATGTCTTGCCAGGTTCTCTACGTGCTCTGGTGCCAACCTACTCTTCAACCACTCACGGGCTCCGTCGGGCGGCAGCACCACTGGCATGCGATCATGAATATCGACCATGCCCTGGTCACTCGCACTGGTGACAATTGCAAAGCCATCTATATCGCTCTGCTCTCCATCCCTGCCACGGGGGAAATGACCGATTGCAGCATAGAAAATGGGTTCGTCTGATTTGAGCTGGATGTAATAGGGCTGTTTGCGTTTCGCGTCACCGGGATCTTTTACCCACTCGTACCAGCCATTCGCCGGCACCAGGCAGCGGCCATGCTTCCATACCGATGACCAGTATCGGTTGCGAACGGCTGTTTCCAGTCTGGCGTTAATCGCTGGCGGGCGTTTGCCGGCGCCACGGGCCCAGTGCGGAGCATAACCCCAGGGCTCCACACTCATCCTCAGGCCGTCCTCATCCAGGTGCATTAGCTGTACGCGTGTGGTGGGCGCCACGTTGTATCTGTCTATCGGCTCGTCGTCTGGCTCAAAAGCGAGAGGGGCCTGCCAATTAAGCTGTTCGAGGTAACGCACCTGTGATACAGGCAAACGCCACTAGCTCTCCCATATACGTTTTACGTGCGATCCATCGTCGAGTAGAAGAGCTTGGCAGTCTAAGTCGTACCCACGTCACAGAGGCTGGTTTTGTCTTTCGGTGACCATGGTAACGAAGCGAAAACAATCAGTAGGCTGGCTCAGGTCTATGCTCGAAAGGAGAATCAGCAGGAGGAAAGCAGTCTGGGAATTCTGCGTATATATCTGCCATTTTCCCTGACTGTGGTGGAATGCCGGCAAGGATCTGTAGAAGATTCCCTGCGATACCAAGCAGCCCGTTTGAATGTCGTATCTCCATCAATACCAGCTCTACAGGGAAGCCTTTCCCGTGGCGGCTTACCGCATGGATGCCCCCATGTACATACGAACTCAAGGGTCGCCACGAGAAGTGCTTGAACTCCTTCAAATGAGATACGGGAGCGTGCGGGGCCTTGAGCTCTATTCCCTCCAGCATTTGGCTGAGCATCGGGATTTTACTGGCCTGCTTGGCTGTTTGACCTGTCAGTTCAGCAAGCAGCAGCCCAGCTTGATCATCTGTCGCAACGTAGAGCACCCATAATGCTCGGACCAGGGATTCATACTGAACTCGAAGCAAAGCTGCTGCAGAGGTGCACAACCCGGCAGCTACCAGATGCTTGACGCTCTGAGCGTGCTCAAAGCCCAGGCTGGCAAGTGTCCGGGTTGCACGAAGGCGGATAGTGGCCTCAGCTAGCGGGAGTGATAGGAAAGCTGAAAGCTTAGCTTCCAATAAGACTGATCGTGCGAGTAACTCATCAATGGTCATCAATTATCCGTTTGAAAAAAATCCATGTGTTGGCAATTCTAACAGAGCAAGTAAACGGCCGGTTGCGCTAGACAGCGAACGGTCAACTCTAGATTGAGCCGTTACAGGAGTGAGTCCTTGATAGAGAGACTTGGTCGCCGTCTATCCGCTGATACTGGGTCTGAACGTTCGCACCTTCGCTTACCAAAAGCAGATATCTTTGGTTTACGGCGGGATAGCGGAGGAACCTGCTCGAGCTTCGTGGCACAGTGAGTTCGCGCTACTATCCAGAAAGATCTCAAAATAAGCTCCACGGAGGGACCCATGCAACTCAATCCACTACACCTATCGGTCGCGAAGCTGTTCGAAGGGCGACTATTTCGCATTCCTGACTATCAGCGAGCGTACTCGTGGCAGAAAAAACAGAGGGACGATCTTTTTGGGGACATAGAGGAGGCATACCGATCGGGCCGTGAGCACTTCATGGCTACGGTGGTAGCTCTGGCCCGTGAAACCAAGAGCATAGTTGCTGACGAATTTCGTGCGGTAGAATTAGTAGATGGCCAACAGCGTGTTACCACAATTGTGATTCTTATGAAGGCAGTTGAGAAGGCATTCTCGGACGCCGCAGAGCAATCGCGAGTGAAACGCGATCTGGGCGATCTGTTGGTCAAGGGTGACGATCATTCCCTCGTCCTGCTGCAGACCAATCATGATAGCAGCAATGTTTTCACGTCCTATCTCCGTACCGGCAAGCTGGACCATAGCTCGGTTACTACCGCCTCGGACCAGAACGTCCTGGATGCTGCTCAGGAATGCGAGGCCTTTGTAGCCAAATGGACGAGCGAAGGCAAGTTAATCGAACTGCTAGCCACTATCAAAAATAAATTGTCGATGATTTATCACGAGCTTGCCGACGAGGCGACCGTCTACAGGGTATTCGAAGTACTGAACAGCCGCGGTCTTGACGTGAGATGGATCGACAAGAACAAGAGCCAGATGATGGCTTCGATATTCGAGTTCGTTGAGGAAGGTTCCCGAGCTGATGGTCTGACGGAGATGCGAGCTATCTGGAAGGACATTTACCGGAAGCTCGGAATGAGGCTGGCGTTGGGCAACGAGGCGCTCCGTTTCGCAGGCACTTTGTCAGTGCCTGGCCGGCCCGGTCGCGTCTTGAGTGAGGAGGAGGCGTCCGCCGCGTTGATCGAGCGTGCAGGAAAGGAAATCTCGACGATAGTAAGCACAGCGGAGTGGCTGCGCAAAGTCGTCAAGCTTGTGCATGATCTGGATTCAGACACACGCCGAACCGCCGTGACCAAAATCGCTCATGCTCGTTTTCTCGCTATCGCGATCATGTTGCGTGATTTCGATGCGAACACGCAGGGGAAGCTCCTTACCAACTGGGAAAAGGTGACTTTCCGAATCTTTGGTCTCGGGGGGGCAGATACTCGGATGAAAGTGGGAGAGTATGTCAGGCTCGCGCACGATGTTCTGATCAAAGAGCTCACTCCTGACGAAATTCGCAAAAGAATAAAGAATCTAGGAAGCTCCTACGATATCGAGCACCTGTTAAATGGTGCAGGTTATTGGGACAACTGCTACGAAGGCTGGAAAGAAGAGCTACGTTATATGCTGTTCCGCTACGACGAGCACCTGGCCAAGCAGGCAGGCGAGCAGATAAACGACTTACAGTGGAACAAAATTTGGACGGCCGATCCTTCCAAGTCAATCGAACACATCGTGCCTCAAAGCGAGGAACCCAGCTTTAAACACCACCTCGGAAACCTGACGATGCTTCCCCCGGGGATAAATTCGTCTCTCCAGGCAAAACCTCCAGTTGAGAAGGCCCAGAGGTACCTAACGTGCGGCCTAAGGGGGACGATGTCTGTTGGCGGACTCGTCGAGCAGAGTGGTGGCTGGAGCGAGGATCAGGTGAGGGAACGTGCACGTCAGATAGAACAATTCGTCCGCACCGAGTGGGCAGACTGACCCATGCGAACCCAGCTATTGGCCGAGAGCTGCCTGTCCCGACTGTCTGATAGCGGCCAAAAGCGGACAGTTCGTGTAGGCATAACTTGGCCAATAGCGTCCAAGCTTCTGAGGGTTCATTGTTATCTTCCATGACATGGAGGATAAGCTATGAACACCACCACCTTTTCTCGCGAGCCTTGGAATAAGGGCAAGCTCGTCGGGCAGAAAGCACCGCTTCGGCTTCAAGACATTTGGTCCATCCGAGTGAGACTTCAGATTTCAGAAAAAATCCGCGATCTAGCTCTTTTCAACCTAGCCATCGACAGCAAGTTGCGCGCCTGTGATTTAACAAAGCTCAGGGTCTGCGATATTGCGCACGGTGCGCACGTTTTGCCCCGAGCCATTGTAACGCAACAGAAAACGCATCGGCCTGTTCAGTTTGAAATCACGGGCCAAACCCGAACAGCGCTCGAGGCTTGGCTGCATCACGCGCAATTGCGTAGCAACGACTTCCTGTTCCCGAGCAGATTGCATAGCTCAGCGCATCTTTCTACGAGGCAATACTCCCGGATCGTCAAGGCTTGGATAACGTCGATTGCTCTTGACCCTGCCATGTACGGTACTCACACTCTACGACGCACTAAAGCAACACTGATTTACCGCAGAACGAAAAACCTCAGAGCCGTGCAGTTGCTACTGGGTCACACGAAGCTAGAGAGCACCGTTAGGTATTTAGGCATAGAGATCGACGATGCTATCGAGATGGCTGAGCAGACCGAAGCTTAGTATAGGTCTTAGGGAAAAGCTTGGCGCCTCCTGCGGCATTATCACGGCCATTTCGGATGCAAGCTGTCGATGATGTATGGGTGTGCATGCTCACGCCCAGACGAGGCAGTGTGTGGGTGGTCCTCCGTCAGGTCATCATGTAGATGCAGTAGTTCAATCGGATCGTTAGCTGGCCAGAGTTTGATGGCTGAGACCAAAGCAACTACTGCTAAACCAGCTAGTATCAAAAGGGTGATCTGTATACTTGCAAAAGCCCCCAGCCAACCGGACAGTGGGTAGGCAATCAGCCATCCTGCGTGGGATAAGGAAAACTGTGCCGCAAAGACAGCTGGGCGGTCTTCGCCATGAGCGGATCTTGTCAGTAGCCGTCCGATAGGCGTTTGCGCGGCAGAAAAGCCAACGCCTAGCCAGGCCCATACCGGTAATAGCCAACCCAGGCTGGTTACGGCAAGCGCCATTACAAGCCCGGCAATGAGCATTGCTGCCGCCGTCAGCATGACGCGACGATCCTGCCAGCGTTGCAATAGAGTCGGGAGCGCCAGGGCTGCGAGCATCGAGCCACCGCCAAAGGCAGCAAAAGCCATTGCGGTATGCTGCTCGGTCAGATCGAACTGCCCCTGAACCAGTACCACGGTGTTGACGATGACCATTGCCCCGGCCAGGCTCACGACCAGATTCAGCGCCATCACCCCGCGAAGACGGGGCGTTGCCGTAAAGATTTGAAAACCATGCCAGGCACGCGCATATACGCCCTTGCGTTGCTGCGGTTTTATCACAGCAGGAAAAACCACCGAAGTTACTAGCAGCGCTGAGGCGATGAACCCGATTACGGTTCCCGAAAACAGCGCCGGCCAACTGGTGAACAGCAGTAGCATTGCTGCCAGAGCGGGGCTGACAAGGTTTTCCAGGTCATAGGCTAGCCGCGAAAGCGATAAGGCTTTTGTGTAATCAGCCTCATTCGGAAGCGTATCCGGTATGGTGGATTGAAAGATGGGTGTAAATGCGGCAGACGCGGATTGAAGCACTGCAATCAGTAGATAGACCTCCCAGATCTCGGTGACGAAGGGCAACGCAAGGGCAGTTGCAGCACGAACCAGATCCAGGGCAACCAGCATGATGCGGCGCGGCACATTGTCAGCCAGTGCCGATGCAAATGGCGCAATCAATACATAGGCGACCATCTTGATGGCCATGGCGGTGCCAAGCACCTGGCCTGCGTCGTTACCGGCGAGATCAAAGGCGACCATGCTGAGCGCAACTGTTGCCAATCCGGTTCCCAGCAGGGCAACGACCTGCGCCAGGAACAGATGCCGGTAAGTGCGGTGCTTCAGGATATCAAGCATGCTTCACCGCCGTTTAAAGATAACGGGCTATGGCTTTGAACTCATCAATCCGGCTTTTTTGCTCGGGCTCCAACGTCCCTATTGCAGCATCCAGGCAGTGTTCGATGTGGTCTTGTACCAGTACGCGCTTCGCTTGTTGAATCGCTTTTTCTACTGCGTGCAGCTGTTGCGTTAGCTCGAGGCAGGGTTTACCGCTTTCTATCATGTTGATGACGCTGGCAAGGTGACCCTGGGCGCGCTTTAGACGCTTGATAATCTCTGGATGTGATTCGTGCCGATGGTGCGCTGTCATTTCCGATTCCTATCCCCCTGGGGAGGATGCTATGCTTTGACATCATACTATCCCAATACGGTCGCACAAACGCTACATCATGATCACGGCCCCCCATCGTAAAGTGCTCCTCCCTATTATCCTCATGCTGCTCGCATTGTCGGGCATGTCGCTGTCTGTTGTGGGTGAAGCATCTTCCCATGGACTTGCTGAACTGGCTGGTGAGGCGCCGGGCGGACATCATGACCACGGCCACAGTCACGATAGTGTTGATCAGAAGTCAGGTGAGCATGCGCATCATGACGCCAGCAATCATAGTCATGAATCCTTGGACCATCCGACGATCCGATCTGTCGCTGGCCACTGGATATCCGTCCGGCATCTGTCTTTACAGGCCGGCGACTCGCCCCGACGTTTTCGCTATCGCCTCGAGCGCCCGCCCAAAGCGTCCTGACGCATTGAGTCTCGCTGCAACGCAGCTCTTGAAACCAATTGTTTGGAGTCTTTATGTGGTCAAACTTGTTTGACGGCCGTTTGCGTGCGCGTGTCGGCGCTGGCGGACATCGTCTGTTCTGGATATTTCTGACATTCGGTTTGCTTGGCATGAGCGCCGATGTCCTGGCCCACGCTGTCGCCGAGGGCGACAAAGGTTACATTCAGGAAATCACTGGGGTGAACCTGGTTGCCTTCATGTATCTGGGGGCCAAGCACATGGTCACTGGTTATGATCATCTGCTGTTTCTTCTGGGGGTGATCTTTTTCCTCTACCGCATGCAGCACATTGCTATCTATGTAAGCCTGTTTGCCGTTGGTCATTCCCTCACCATGTTGCTGGGGGTGTATTTCAACATTGGCATCAACAGCTACATCATCGACGCGATCATCGGTCTGTCAGTGGTGTACAAGGCGCTGGATAACCTTGGTGCGTACCAGCGCTGGTTCGGTTTTCAGCCCAATACCAAGGCGGCCACCCTGATCTTCGGACTGTTCCATGGTTTTGGCCTGTCGTCGAAAATCATCGAATACGACATTTCCCCGGATGGTCTGGTCCCCAACCTGCTCGCATTCAATGTTGGCGTAGAAATTGGGCAACTCATTGCTCTGGCCATGATTCTGATTGTGATGAGCTTCTGGCGAAAGACTGACGGCTTCCTCCGTCATGCCTATACCGCCAACGTGGCCATGATGGGTGCCGGATTTCTGCTCATTGGCTATCAGCTCACCGGCTACTTTATTGCTTAATTCTGGAGAAATTTATGTATAACACCGATATGCCCACCCGCGCTGAACTACCTAGCACCGCAAAGCTGATTCGCTCTACAATCATCTCCGCAATGGTCGCGCTGGCGCTTCTGGTGATCGTGGTCATGCCAGCGGAGTACGCACTGGATCCGACCGGTGTAGGCCGCCTGCTCGGTTTGACCGAGATGGGTGAGATAAAGCAGCAGCTTGCCGAAGAAGCTGCAGCGGATGAAGCCGCGCAGTTGACGGCAATACCTTCCGTTAATGAGGAGCTCACATCAGAGCCCGCACCGGTTCAGCGGGCAACTGCTACCTCTGAGCCACAAGTTGAACCAGTTGTCGCGACGCCTCCTTCGGCAGATGATGCACAGCCTGAATGGCAGGACGAAGTGCGTGTAGTGCTTACCCCTGGCGAAGGCACTGAGTTCAAACTAACCATGGAAGAAGGCGCGGTAGCTAGCTTTCACTGGATATCCGAGGGCGGCCCGGTCAACTTCGATACTCACGGTGACGGCGGGGGCCAGTCCATCTCTTACGAGAAAGGACGTGGTGTCGCAGAAGATGAAGGTGAGCTGGAGGCGGCTTTCACCGGCAATCATGGATGGTTTTTCCGTAATCGGAATAATGAGGATGTCACGCTCGTGCTTCGCACTAGTGGCAACTACGGTGAGTTAAAGCGGGCGATGTGAAGCAGAAGACCTGATTAGGTGCCGTTACGTCCAGGCCAGTCTCGAATTGAGGCTGGCTTGGCTTGGTGGCCATAAACGTGTGCTCTGGTGGATATTGAAAGCTTCCTTCACACCTCTTGGGCCATTGTCCGCTTCTGGCCGAATGCAGTTCCCGCCGAGCGGCGGCTTCCGGCCAAAACCCTAGGTTAGGCGCTGTAAACTGATTCACGTGTCGGAACGTAAATGCATGTCCGGCAGTGATGGGCGGCCCGGATTGGTATAACCTGATACAAAGAAACCAGCTAAGGATTGGCATGGATACGGAAAAGGTTTTGCTTGAAACCTACAGGAAATGGAGCGACGAGACGCTCATCAGAGCGATGTCGACTTTCACGCGAGACGGAGGGGTTGCCCGCAAGCCCTATCTGCAAGCCCTCCGTGAGCGCGGCTTAGAATTCGAGAAGCCCGTCTCAATCTTACCAGGGCAAAGCTGACTAAATAGCTTCCAGCTTCCTAAACGCCACTAGACGCCTAGTTCTGGCCAACACTTGCCCGTCGCAACTGACGGCTATCGGCCAAAAGCGGACTTACGAATATGGCTACAAAACCG
>TARA_R110000751_G_scaffold7511_1_pt1 | contig 20502 bp, 21 predicted proteins | sample TARA_R110000751 | Tara Oceans TARA_R110000751 (sample SAMEA4398001) | marine metagenome | biome: Polar Biome; feature: [MES] marine water layer (ENVO:01000295) within the mesopelagic zone...; material: water (ENVO:00002006), including particulate matter (ENVO:01000060) such as...... | reverse complement strand
GCTTTCTGAACTGCTTTGGGGAGCCATTGTCTCTCTAAGCTTGTTTTCAAGCCCTACTATAGCATTTTGTTCTGATTGCATCCTTCTTGTAACATCTTCTGTTTCTGCTTCAAGAATTCCTCGATCGGCCAGCTCTTGAGTTATAGGATTGTAAGCAAAATATTTACTAAGGGATTCTGGAACTGATGGTAGATTTATGTCGTCCACTTTCACCGACCCAACCGCAGGTTGAGGGCTAGAAGTGTCAGCACCCAAACCTGGATTGTTTAAATAAACAGATTCTAGAACTTGACTTGGGCTAATTGCCTCCTGCACAAAAGACGGAACAGTGACAGGTGGTTGGTTAGTGCCGCCACTAGGAGGTCCGCCTCCATTAAGCATTGCCTGCACCCCCGCCGTAAATGCTTCATTTTCTTTGTCTTCACGCCTGCGTGCTATGCCAGCTTGTACGCCAGCAGAAATAGAATTAAGAGCATTTTGTGCTCCGGCACCTATTGCGGCTCCGCCCTGCGCTTGCATTTGAGCACCGTAAAGCGCACCACGAAGGTAGTTAGAATAGTCTGTTGTTCCAAGCTCTGCTTGAACGCCTGATCCGAATCCGTAAGCCATTAGATGAAAGTAGGGTTAAAGGTTGTTATGAAATTAAATCAAGCTATCTGCCTGCAGCAAATCCGCCACCAAGAGCACCAAGACCACTTGCTAGTCCGCCAATCATGGCTCCCCTAGCTTGCGCTTGAGCACCGGCAAAGCCAGCTTGTGCTCCGTAAATGTTGCTTTGATAGTTAGCCAAATTAGATTGGTTTTTAAGCCCAAGGTTGATTCCCGTATCAGGATTAAACAAATTAGGACCAAGCTGTTGACCAGCAAGGCCGGAAGCAAATTGAGCCGAAGCCATGCCCATCCCCGGAGACTGTGATGGTCTACCAAGAATTGCTTGAAACGGATCGGCGGAAGTGGCTTGATTCATGCCAAAGGCCAGACCCCCAGTTTGCAGGGCCTCAGCACGTCGATTCTGCAACGCTTGCTCACGATTCAACACCTCGCTAGCAATCGTGCTTTGGTCACCTACGCGCCCACGGGATGCTCCGGCCAAGCGTGCTTGCTGTTGGGCGTTACGCATTTGCTCGGGGTTAAGCTGGCCGGAACGAGCAAACTGCTCCTGTGACATTCGATTAATTTGCTCAACCAAGGCTTGCTGTAAGGGGTCGGCGGAACGCAAAGCCGCCGTAGCTTCAACACCCAAATCCTTAACGTCCTGAATGTCTGCTGCGCGTTGGTCGCTTGTCACCTCTTGCGTAATCGCAGAAGCACGTCGAGCAGCCTCGTCCTGAAGGTCTAGTAAACCAGCCTGGTCTTCGGTTCCGCTCTGTAATGTGTTAATGTCCGCAAGCTCTAGCTCGGTGTATTTGGGACGATAGGTTTCTTCGGCTCGCAAAAGCTGGCTTTGCAAGTTAGGATCGGCCATTGCGCGAATGAAGTCCAGAGAGGACTTTCCAGGATCAACTGGAGTGGGTGCCGGAGGAGGGTTTGGGGTTTTAATTGATGTACACATTATAAATTAAGTTCCTTTACGAAAATGTCGGTTTCCCAGACCGGTTGATATCCAAACTTCTGCATGTAGCCGTGATATGGGGACTGTTTATTGCACATAATAATATATCCGGGAACACCCTTTTCCTCTATAAGAGTTTCGTAAGTGTTCTGGAGCTGCATAGATTCCTTTGGTCCAATCTTCTTTGAATTATGCCATAGCATTAGGACAGGAACGCTTGCCACAGATGCACACCCTACGATCTCCCCGTCTTTTTCAACGTAATGGGACGGGTAAGAGCAACCATCGTTATCAGACCTTGCGGCAGCAAGGACACGCTGCATGGTTTCCAGATCTTTGATTTTTCGTACTTTAGGAAGAAGACTCATTAAGTAACGTTTAGTTTGTAGGCAATAATATGTCTAGAAGAAATAATGTTTAAATGCCTTAGATATTGCCGACATTAAGTATCGATAATGCCGTGTGCGCGGAGGGCCGCAAGGATTGCATCAACCTTAGCATCCGTGAGGTTAAAGGCGTCGGACACTGTCTGTGGGTCTGTTCCTGTCCCTCCGTTTGAGAAATCCCCAGAACTATAAATTGTGCCAAGATCAGCTACTGCGGCTCCCTGAACACCCAGCACCTTAGTGCCGTTTACTTGATAGCCGTTAGCCGAGGTGACATTAATAAGATTTCCTGCTGTAATGTTGTTTGCACCACTAATGTCGTTACTGTCATTAATCAAAATAGCAGAAGGCTTAATAGTGTTTTCACTAGTGTCGTCTACTCGAATGATTGCGTTGCCCGTGCTTCCCGTCACTCCTCCGATGCCGCTAGTGGAAGAAATAGTAATGCTGCTTGCGGCATTCGTAATTGTAACTCCCGAGCCTGCAGTCAACGTCGCCTTAGTAAAACCCGTGCCGCTTCCAATAAAAAGTTCACCATTCGCACCCGACTCTAGTTTGGCCGCATTAATGCCTTGGTCCCTAACAATTATGGCACCAGAAGACAGTTGGGTGGTTACGTCGTCTACGGCTCCTGATGCAAACGTAGCGGCGTTAACAGAGCTGTTGAGGGTAAGAGCCGTTACTTGTTGATTGTCAGAATAGGAATTTCCGGTGAGAAGAATAGCCATGTTAATATTTTAGCACAATTAGTTATTGTTAAAAAGGGTGGTTAGTTGCCGGAGCTGCCAACTAGATTATCTACTCCATTGTTAGTAACGATGAGAGATCGACCTATCATTGCATTTCCATAAACTTTATTCCATAAGGTATTACTATCTAACTCAATATCAATCGGGACGTTTTTTGCTTGAAATGCGTTGCCTTGAATAATGTTTGCATCAGAACCCATCCAAACAGGACTAACCATTGCCGTTCCACCAATTACTCCGCTAAGTCCGGTTAAGGTAATACTAATGGCCGTGTTGCTTTCTTTTGTAATAGAATAATTCCCGTTTGGGCTAGGGCTTAGACCCGTAATTCCAGAAATGCGCCTATAGTCGCCAGTGTTAAGGTTGTGATTCGATGAAAATGTAATTGTAATTTTGTTGCCGCTTCTGGTACTGCTGATAGCTGATGTACCCGGTGTTGATCTAAACCTAACTGCACACAACGTGGAGGTATCAAACGTATTATTTGATATAACAGTAGTCTTACAGTCATCAAAGAGTAGCGTGTAATTGTTTCCATTCATGATAAACAAGTTACTCTGAATCATAACTTGCCAAACCCGTTCCATCCTAATGTTTGTATTGGTGTGCGGGGAAACGGTATCCCTAGCATCAAAATGACAATTAGAAATAAAAACATTTACTACTCGTTGAGATTGGGTTGCGTATTGGTTCCCTGAAACAACAATACCTTCACGGCAAGGTATTGCATAAAAAGTATCTATAACCAATCCCTCATTGTTTTGCTCAAGGGAAGTATATGAAAGAGGGCTTGATTGAACAGCAATATCAAACCAATTGCATTGCGTTCTAGTAATCATAGAGTTCACACAACGCCCGTGCAGCAAAATTCCAAAATCAGATTCATAAGCATTGTCTCCCTCAAGTCCGGAGAAGAAACAATCGCTAATTTCAGTATTCCAGCAGTATTGAATAATTGCGCCATACTCCCAATATGGGACGTTTTCGCCAGCTGCCGTTGTAGTTCCGTCAGGCCCGTGCGCCGAAACCCGCCTTATTAGCGGACCAGTCACCCTGTGCGTAGTGCTAATTTGGCGGTCTTGAACAATCTTAATGGCTACGCCCATTGCGTTTTTTGCGCCAAGTGCTCCAGCATACAAGGTTAAATCTCTAATCTCTATAGAGGAATCCGGTTCCCAATTATCCGTTCCGCTACTTAATGTTGATGTTAACGTAAACTGTAATCCAGCATTTCCAGCAGTAACAAAATCTAAAATTGTAACATTTTCTCCAGCTCCAGCAATAACTAGATCTTGTTTTGCGCCGATTGTGTGGTTAATCTGAGAACTGATTTTGTATTTTCCAGCAGGGAAAAACAATACATATTTTGCGTCTGCACCTGCACTTGTCGTTGCGTCCTGTATTGCCGTGTTAATAATAGTAGTTGCGTCTACGACTCCAGTCTTGTCTGCGTTGTATGGATATTCTGCTACATTAATCCATGACAAGTCTCGTTTTTCAGTGATCTGGCCCCATGTGTGTCCGTGATTGGCTCCGCTAGTAACCGTTGGGTTTGGGTAGGTCCCGGCCAAATCACCACCGGCGGGTCCGGTTGGTGCGCCTCCACCGCCAGAACTAAACCGTGAATCGTCACCAGCAGCAACAGTTCCTGCGGTGGTGCCTACGTTTCGCGTGGATGAGTTGCCTAGCCCACTAACAGCGGTGTTGGCAATTGCAATGGAAGTGTTGCTTGCAGCGGTGAGCCTGCCCTTGGAATCAACCGTGATTGCCGGAACACTCGAAGCGTTTCCGTAGGAGGCCGCAGAAACCGTAGTTGCGGCCAATGCCGGGTTTGGGTAAGTGCCCGTTAAGTCACCACCAGCCGATTCGCCGTCATCCATTTTACCGTCTAATGCAGTCTGCAAATTGGTTACATTTGCAATGGTGTGATCGTGAGAATTATTTACTACCGTTGGGTTTGGGTAAGTCCCTGCTAGGTCACCACCGGCTGGTCCGGTTGGTGCGCCTCCACCGCCAGAACTAAACCGTGAGTCGTCGCCAGCCGCCACGGTTCCCGCAGTCGTCCCTACGTTTCGCGTAGACGAGTCGCCCAGCCCACTAACAGCGGTGTTGGCAATTGCAATAGCAGTGTTGCTCGCAGCCGTTAAACGCCCTTTAGCATCTACGGTAAAATTGCCTACTTGTGTTGCGCTACCATAGGAGGCGGCAGACACAGTAGTTGCGGCTAACGTTGGGTTAGGATAGCTTCCGGCCAGATCACCACCCGCAGGTCCTACTGGGGTAGATCCGCCACCAGATGCGGTGTCCCACAAAACATCTGTTCCGTCAGTTTTAAGAAACTTACCACCCTGTCCTGTTTGTGAGGGCAGCACCTCGTCAAGGTTGACCGTCGCCTCGTTAATGGTCTTATTAAGCCGCAGAGCTGTTGCCTTGTTGCTAGCAAAGTTTTCGGCCTTATCAGACCAAACAAAACCTGGTTTAATGTCGCTCATTCTTTAGAATTAATACTTAAATCAGTAAGTTGGGAAGACACTTTAATTGCTCTAACCTTTGGCCTTCCCTGCGTGGGAGTTAGTGTAAACTGACCGCCGTATCCTCTAATGTTTCCAATACGTCCACGGACAGAGGCGTCTTCGCCCACGCTTAGCGTGCTGCCAAGAAGTTCAGATAGGGAATTTAAAGTGCTTACCGAGTCTGGGTTTTCCGCCTCGAAGCTAATACTAATGTCAGAGTCATTACTTTCGGAGCTTTCTGCTTGGATTTCAAAAGAGTTGTATTTCTTTCGATCTATAGATCCTCCGGTGTATTGACGTGTAGTTACCTGTGATGCAATGCTATACGCTACAGGAGCCTGGCCAACCTGAGTGGTTAAAACATCATTGTTGTCTTTTCTGTCTTCTAAAATGTGTATGCCTCCAGAAGAGTTAATTGCATACAACTTGTTTAGCGATCCTGCCCCTGCCCGAATAAGGTTTTCAATATTCCAGCCTTCGGCCTGAACGGTGTCAATAGACTCCCATCCATCATTAAGGAAGTTGTATACTAAGATTGCGTTATTAACTGTAGAGTCATCCAGTGGCACCGATATGTAATAACGATTGTCGTGATAGATTGCTACAGAATTATAAGCATAGTCCTTATTGATTCTTTTAATAGTTGGCTCAATGGCTTCCGAAAGTGGAATAGATGCGCCACGCAGATTGTATAAGTCTTGAAACGTAACTGCATATATGCCGTTGTCAGAAAGAAAGAAAATCCTATTCCCGACTTGCACAACAGACTTTCGCGCCAAGCATCCAACCTCTCGGGTGATCTCCTGCACTACAGTTTCCTCTAGTGAGCCGCTTACCCCGCGAATTAAATGAATGGTGTTACGGTTAAATACTACTAAGTTGTCTTCCGAAAAAGGCTGAAGGGCGACAACATAGTCTGCGCCACCGGAAGCAATTCGATAGTTCCCATAAATTTGGTCGTATGTGTTTTGGTCTAAAATATCTGAAGCAATAATCTCATCTGAAACATTGCGACTTGTAATTGTAGGCGAGCCTGACGTGCCGGACGTGCCGTACAGGAATGGCATCCACAACCTACGTTGGTGGTAAACCGCCCAGGGTGGGGCTGGCATATGGGTGAACCCGCCACCCACCGACATTGGCTTGCTGAGGGCAATAGAAGCTCCGGTGACGTCGTCTGCGTCTGCATAAAACTTAAACGTAGTGGCGGTGATTTCAAACACTCTAAACTCTGAAAGCTCATTGATGTTTGTGCCTCCACGGCTAATGATCTTAACTAAATCATTTTCATTAACGTCGTGGCTAGACTCGGTGACCGTCACCACTCCGTTCGCAATGCCAGTGTTTCCTGCGGTATTATAAACAATTGGTTGCGTATAGTCGCCATTGTCTACTAGTATAAACGCAGGTGTTCCAGTTAAGTCTCCATCCCACTGCAACGTCGTCTGCCCATCTCTAAATATAAAGATGTAGTTAAACGCCTGCATCATGTGTATCTTGTCAGAAATAAATACACCAGAGGGGTAGGCAATATTGGTGGTTGATCCCGTTGTAGTGTCTACCAAGAAAACCAATCCGTTTGCTGCAATAGCAATATACTCCTTGTTGCTATTAGACGGATCTGAAAACAAACAAGATCCGTATGCAGCATTAACTATATTGTCATTAAGGTAGGGAGCACCAACGACTGCCGTGCCGCCAATTGTTCCGCTAAGTCCGGCCACGGTAATACTAATGCTCGTGGAGCTTACAACCGTAATCGTGTGATTTCCGTTGGGGTCTGGAGTTAGGCCCGTAATCCCGGATACGTTGGCTAGTGTTGAGCCTTGAAACGGATGCGCCGATGCAAATGCAATGGTAATGACGGAACCAACACGGGTAAGCGAAGAAGAAGAGACGTTTGCGTAAGTGTAAAAGGGAACAGTAAGCGGAAGCTCATCAGTTACAAGTGACGAACCAAAGTGCTGATGCCCCTTGCGAGTCTGCCACGACCCATTAATGTCCATCCGCCCATTAGAGGACTTGGCTACTTCCGAAGGCTTTAACTGGTCAGGCCGAAGACGTGCGTTTATTCGAGAAAACGAAAAGTCTCCCTCGTCAACCAACAGATTATCTAGGGAACCATAATTGCTATACCGTGGCATTCACTTAGTATATCCTATCACCCAAGGGCTACTTCCGATACTTAACAGTTCCAGGCACGCCTGCTCCAGTAGTTGGCAGACAGCTTATTGTTCTTGCCCTTGATGCCGCCGGATCGAGCGCAATAGCTTTTCTTGCGAGCAGGTTGGCTCTTTTTAATGGTCATATTGGCATCGCCAAAACGCACCACCTTTTCTTTTCCGCCGTCACAGGCTTTAACGACAAACTTCTTACCGCCCTTAACGTCCCTTCTAGGGCGATTACAGGGCAAATCTCTAGGGTTCTTAGGCATTGGTATAGGCTTGTTGCGTAAATGGCCTTAAAACACGTTACTGGCCACCTTTGGGCCTGTTCTTCTTATTCACCCGATCAAGGTTTCGTGACTGCTTCATAATCCAATTGGCAGAAAACATACTCACTACAATAGAACCACTAAGGGCCAGGATTTGTAAAATGTCTGTAGTTAACTGCAATACAGCAATGGTTGATGTCCAACTAAAGGCGTTGATGAAAACAATGCGTAGGTTTTCAAATACGTTAATCACTTGGCTGTCCTTTGAACTGGTCTAGATCCAAACCACCACATAACAGCGGTGGACGTAGTAAATACAAAGTCACTCAAGATGGCGGCAACTGCGGCCTCACCAACAAACCCTGCAACAATAAACAAAATTAGGGCAAACACCATACACCATGTTAGTCCGGGTCGCGTAAAAGACCTAAATGCGTCTATCATTACACGGGCCGAAATCACCCAGATTGGCGCATTCTCTGGAATCACAACATCCTTTGAAGTGTTTTGTAGGCTAGAATCAAAACTCTTAAACTCGGCCTCGGTTATCTTAAGGCGCGAAATGGACTCCATCTTTTTAATATCGATCTCAGCCTGCCAGGCTTGAGACTTAGCGTCTACTATTTTTTGTGTAATTGAAAGAACGCCTCCCAAAATAGAACCGCCAACTGCACTTGAAAGAAATGTAAGCATCCGTTATTTTAACACATACTTACAATGCCTTTATACTGTCTTATAGACGTATAAGGCCAGCCCCCTTCTTTCCTCCGAAAAGGAAAGGGGGAGGCTGCTGTTACTTAGATTTCTTCTTAGCCATTGGCTTTTTCTTGCCTTTAGCTTTTGCGGCCGCAGAGGGCCGACCAACTTTGTTTCCGTATGTTCCTTTTCCGTATGGCATATTATTCCTTTGGTTCAGGATCAGGCACTTCGTCCGGTTCTTCAATAGCCTCAAAAATGTCTTTGGCGTATTGTTGCAAAGCAGCGTGCTGGTCGGCATTAAGGGTGGCAGCGCGAGCCGCAAGATAAATCTGATTAAGCTTTTCTTTAATAGTCATCATACTAATAAACAATAAGTGTGTTAAGAATAACTTGTCAATTAGTTATTTTCTAGTGCGGCAATACGAGCAGTGAGTTCTTGGATTGCTCCAACGAGCAAAGGCACAAGCTTGGATTGGTCAATGCCTTGATATTCTGGCACTGATCTAGTATCCATGACAGCAGGAGTGATCTCGTTACCATCGTCATCAAGAACCGCTGGAGTGGCTTCATATTCCTCATCTTGCATTGCGTCCTTCTCGCCGGAGATGGCTTCAGGGACAACTTCTTGCACCTCATGAGCGATGAATCCATCCACCACAACTGAGTCATCCGCGATGAAATTAAAGCGGCTGGGCTTCAGGTTGCCGATGCGTTGCAAGGCATCAGACATTGGCACCACGTTCTCCTTCAAACGATAGTCCGAAGAGGTGTTGTATGTCGTTGCGCTGCCGCTGGTTTTAATTGCTCCAACCGCACCATTCGGATTATAAAATACGATTTGGTTGGCGTTTGCGGTAGTGTCTCGAGAAACACGGAATGAAAGCCCACCCACACTGTATCCCGCATCATTCTCGGTGCCGTTTATTGTAGTGCCGTGCATAAACACGTCACCGCCGGAATTGATCCGCATTTTTCTAGATGGAGTAGAACCTGTTTTGAAATCAATCCCAGATACATCATTACTCAATATCAGGAGGTTGCCTGAATTTTCAATTTTGCATACCCCCGGATTCGCACCAGTTCTATTTAATTGTATTTCGTGAGCTGCATCTGCTGACAACGTGAGCAAACTCCCCGGTGACGTCGTGCCGATGCCGACGTTGCCGTTGTTAAGAATAGTAAGTTTATCAACTCCATCTGTTCGCAGATGCAAATCATCGCCAGAATCTATAGTTAGGCCGTAACCGTCCTTGCTATAGAAGCGTGGGCCTACGGTGCTTCGGGTGTCATACACAAACTCCATGCCAGCGTAGTTTGTGTCTTCTGAAGTAAAGGTGAAATTAATGGCACCCGTTGTTCCAGTCGTGCCTGCTGCGATGTTTAGCTCTGCATTTGAAGCATCAAGTCGCACGTTGCCCGCTACCTCTAGCTTCTCCGTCGGTGATGTGCCGATGCCGACGTTGCCACTACTGTCGATAAGCATCTTTGTTGATGACTGAATCTGGAAGTCCAATGTGGAACCACCGATGAGCAGGGGCTCGTAAGACGAGGTGATGGTATTGTCCACTCCCTCGATGAAGGTGCCGTTGGGACTAGCGCGGAACCGCACTGCCTTCGTGGCACCACGGATGTAGGTGTAGGCCGAGTCCTGCTGGGTGACCCCGAGAACGCCCGTAACGTTGAGACCTGCGTCGGTTAGTCGCATCCGTTCGGCAACACTTCCAGCTGCATCGGTTGTGGCAAACGCCATGTAGCTCCGATAAACTCCCGCGCCCGTAGCAATAAGGCGACCCGAGATGCTGCCCATTGGGTAGCCTGCCAGCGTAGTAGTATTTGCTGTAAATCCCAGCGACCCGCCCAAGTCGGCAGCAGCAGTGTCAGTAGTGCCGATGGAAAATTGACCTGCCGTATTTGTGATTGCTACATTTGCGCCGTTGAACTGAGCAACGGGAGCACCGTAAGCGGCGTTTGTTCCGACAGATACCTTACCGCTATCATCTATAGTAACCGCCGAGTTTTGAACCAGCTTCCCGGTCGTGCCGTCGTATCGCACAACAGCGTTGTCGGTGGAGGATGCCGGGCCAACTACGTCGCCGCCCAAGAACCTTGAGTCGTCGCCTGCTGCGACCGTCCCTGCGGTGGTGCCTACGTTAAGCGTAGCAGAGTTACCGAGTCCCAGGCTGCTGCGAGCCGTAGCTGCGTTGTCGAGGTCGGCGAGGTTGCTAGCAATTTTGAGCTGTGCGTCGTTCGTCACGTTGCTCAGAACGGCTGCTGCTGTGCTTAACACTCCAGCAATAGTGGACCCACCATCCTTGATCAGTTTCCCCGTCGTAGCGTTATACACTGCGATGTTTTCGTCGGTGGCTGATGCCGGGCCGACTACGTCGCCAGCACCATTGGATGTCCATTCAACATCAGTGGCCCCACCGTTGAGAGAGAGCACCTTGTTTGCGTTCCCCGTATAGCTGGGAAGCAAATTGACACGGGCGTCAGGCGCATTGTCTGCCCCTGTTCCACCGTTACTAACGGGCAAGATGCCAGAAATGTTACTTAGCGTATCTGGCGTATCCAGAATCAGGGTTTTGAAAATGTCCATTTTACAAATAGTTCAACTCTTGCATTTCAAGCACGGCGTCCGTGCCTGCTTCTCGAATCGCTTTGGCCTTTGAAATCATTTGCCGAGTCCAATACACAGAACTTCCCGAAGGCATACGGTAACCTAAAGAAGCCGTAGGGTCGGTGGTTTCATCAAGCGTTACGCGAACCGTAGCATCATTAACCTGAACAAGGACGTGTGTCGTTCCAGAATTAAGAGTCCAATTCAACACCGACTCTGCCGTAGAACCAATAGTGTTCTGTTGGTGGGTGGTGGCATTTTGGGGGATTGCCTGAGACGGCGTATTAACAATTCTTGCGTTAGGCATGGTATTAAACAGTAAAGGGTGAGGCTTGCACGGCAGCGTCTGTTCCGCCAGCGCGAATCATCTTAGCCGAATCAGCCTGGCGAGCAGACCAAAAACCGTGGAATCCAGATACAAACTTGTGGCCGTTAGATGCAGACGGGATTGACCCATCGAAGGTAGCCATAATGTCGGCACCCTGAACATCAACATAAACAAACTTCGTATTTTCGTCATACCAAGTTGTTGCAAACTCAACAACGGTTGAAGAAACTACTAAACGTTCATCCGTTCCACCTTCAGTGGGAACAGGATAAAGATTAACTGAAAAGGTATTAGGCATGGTGTTAACGAGATTGGCGAGAAACGTAAGTTGAAATTCTACGATATAAAGCGTTGTTGTTCCTCTGAGTTTCCGCTTTATCTAATTCTATCAAAAGGTATTGCTGCGCTACACCTTCCTCAGCAATGGCTTTGTCAATCTGACCGTCCATTCGCAAGAAGTCTGCATAAGACGCATGGGCAACGTATTCAAAGAACTCACCCGGTATATTGGTGGATGAATCAGTGTAAGGACCGTCCCATGTTTTTAAATAACCCACCCAAAAACCATTAAGGTCTTTGTTGTTATTGATTACATTAGCACCATCGCTACCAACCCAGAACTCGTATTCGATTGCGGAGTTCCTGTCTAGTGGGTTGGTGCTCCAGATTCTATTAAAGCTGTCAATTTCAGGAACTTGCTGAGCGAGCACTTGTCCAGAACCCGCATACGTTTCAGATCCAGTTCCACTTGAAAGGTCGTAAGTGAACGTATCGCTTTCAATAGATGCAGTGCTTACAGAAGTAACCTGATAGCTACCATTGGGATCAACGGACCCACTAAGCCCAGAGACCACAACAGACATTCCGGCTACAAAATCAACAGATTGGGTGCATCGGACTGTAACGGTCTTGTTTTCGCGTGAAGCAGAAGAAGAGTTCTTTAGAGACGGCGAAAAGGTTGTAGCAACAACATTGCTTGTTGAAGGCCGTGACTCAGCACCTACGATGTACCTCGGCCAGACTTTGTTTTGCCTGTATGCTTGATACGCACGGCGATTAACAAAGTTAAGAATATTGTTTTTCTCAGCAGGTGTAAAACTACTTACACCAGACAGAGACCCGATAAGGGAGTAGAGGTCGCTATATGTCCGATTGGTCATATTTTATTAGGTGAAAGATGAGGAAAAGCCTTCTGGTAATACTTCATAAACTCTTTGGAGTGAACTTCTTTCGCTCCATACTTTTCTTGCATCCGAAAGAACTCCCACTCTGGAATCACGCCAATGCATCGACCCAAACCTGGAACTTCTTTTTGGTTTACAAGCTCTTTGGCTTGCTCTGCTGCTTGCAGCTCCTTCGACCGTTCAATTTCTTTTTTGAACTGTAACCCCGTTTTAAGCTCTCGCATCAGGGCGCGATTTATTTCTCCATCTTGACACTTAGGAAATGACGTAATTAGGTGCATAATAATAAGGCTACCCCGAAGGGTAGCCTCATTATAACACGTTAGTCTAGTGGTTAAGAGTATTAGGCGATAGCCGTAATCTTACCATGAGCACCGGGGTGCTTGACCAGCAGGGAGAGCGTAGTGTCAACGTAACCACGCTGACCGCCACCCAAGTTCGGGAGACGGGTGGAACCAAGGCCAATCAACTCAGCCACACCATAGTAGTCAGGGTTGATCAAGTAGCCCGAGTCCTTGTTCGTGGTGTCAGGAGCACAATCAGGATTCATGTTCACAACGCTAACCATACCGTGATCGGACTCATACATCTCAACAGAGAGCTTGATGGTCTTGGAATCAGCAGACTGGGTAACCGAACGGTAAACCGCATTGGTCGATCCAGAGGTGCGAGCATAGTCAGCAATAACACGACGCAAAGCAGTGTCAGCAACCAAGGTTAGGTTGTTGGTGCTGCCAGTGACGCGATAGATGGAAGTGATCAGATCGTTAAATCCGCTTTCCGTCAGCGCACCAGTGCTGTGAATCGAGTCCGCAGGAGTGCGGTATGCGGCAGGAACGTCAGTGGGACCAGCCGAATCAATCCAGTCACCGAGGCCACGAAGGCCATAAACGGCACCAGCACCATCTTCAGCCGTACGATCATTCGTGGAGCAGAGGGTAGCCTCTACGTCACGCTTGAGCTCGCGAGCAGACTTAGCTTCGGCCTCAGCAATTTTAGCCGGTCCAACGGACTCAACGGCATCTTGGAGGTCCGAAACCATGAAGTCGCGGCGAAACTTTTGAACGTAGTTGCCGAGACGAGCGCGGCCACTGAATTTGTCGGTAAAGGCGGTGACGTCAGAGCCTTCAGCAACGCCAGCCGTAGAGGGGGCAGCCAAAGAGTCAACCGTCCATTCAACGAAGGTAGCGGTCGCCTTGCTCTTAGGAGCAGACGAAAGGACTGGGGTTTCCTCGGGAGCGAGGATGGTCAGGATGTCGGTGAGGTCTTCACGATTGGAGACGCCGGACCCTGGATTAGTAGTGTCGTAGGTATTAGAAAAAGCCATGATTTTAAGGTAAGATTATTTACGTTTAGAGTGTTGAAGAGTGCGGAGAGTTATGAAGTCTTGTGTAGCACCTGATGTTGAGAAGCGTTGTTGGACGTCTTTCACGGCCTTAAGTGACCGAGGCTCTGGTTGCTCACTTTGAGCAGTAGAACTAATTGACATAGAGGGAGGAGTGATTCTTGCGCTTGGCTTCACCTGATTAACAGGCTTTCGATTGTAAATAGAATTAGCGGCGTGAGCCACCATGTATTCCATATACGGTTCGAGATCTGGCACCTTTTCAATTGCCGCCTTAAGAAGGGGGCTTTGTTGAAGTGCTTCGAACTGCTTTCGCACATCATTGTCTTCTCCACTAATCCAAGAAAGCTCAGATTTAATTGCATCCGAGAACTGCGACTTCATTCTAGCCCGTTCATCGTTAGCTCGTAAATCCTGTAATCGTGCAGGTAAGAACGTCTTGCGTGATTTTTGTGCATCCCGCAAAACCTTTCGCACCTGAGACTTTGTAATATCCTCATTACCGTTTTGCGTAACAACATCATCTGCTGCCAGATGGTCATTGTTCCACAAAATGTCCTCTGCCCATTCAATGGCGTCGTCAACTTCGCCAGCTTTAGCTTGCAAGTCTTCAACGCTATTGATGTCAGAAAACGGGTTGTTCTCAACCCTTTTGGCGTTTAGAGGATTACTGTCACGACTTTGCATTTCCTGCTTTAAGGCATTGAGCTGTTCCTCGGCTTGCTTACGTTTTGCCGTAAGCTCACCAAATCTAGCTACCGCTCTGCTCCCTAGCTTTTCAGCTAGTTCACGAAGCTCGCCCTCCGACATGGATTCTAAGTCAATATTATCTTTAGAAAGAACATCTTCTTCGCCCACGCTTTCTGGCTGATCCTCATTGACGATTTCCGCATTTGGTTCGTCTTGAGGCTCTGGAATAGTTTCCTGCTCCACCTGTCCTGCTTGGGCTTCCGTTTCTTCAGGTCTTGTATTTAGCTCTTCGGTGAAGATTTTAGGATCACCGGGAGGTTTTACATTCCCTGCCTTGCGATTGAGTGCATACATCCCATACGCAAGGTTATCTGACTGTTCCACTGCACTTTGCTCACCCGCAGCGTTAGGTGTTAAGACTTCATTAGACATAGTTATCAACGCTCTCTTTATACGCCCGAGCGATTTGCGATAAGTGTATTATAACAGCTATATTTGCTACTTGATATTTTTTTAAAAAAATATTGTATTAAACCAATGAAGCCAAAAAAATCACCACACGACTGGATTGCCCCCGAACATTGGAGTAGCGCAAAAACAATGAAGCGGGTTAAAGTCAAAAATAGCGAAAGCCATAAAAAACTATATCCCTTTGGGGAACTAGTGATTAAGGAGAATGCTATTTTCCAATATTCGCGCGAGAACCCTCCAGCGCATATATCAAAAAATGCTTAGTTCGCCTTATCCCTGTGCCTGGATAAAATAGTTTCGGCGTCAGCAACTTTCATGATTTGATCGTAGGCCAATACCTGACCAGCGATTTGCTGCACCTTTTCCGTTTCAGCATTAAACAACGCCGAAATGCAGGACTCACGCTCTTCTTTAATCAGCTCCAAGAAGTCAGCAAATTGAGTGACGTGGGAGAGATAGTCTATAGATTTTTCGATTGACATTATTAGTTAGTCCTGTTTTAGCATTACATCCTTATAGTTCTGCGTGAACCATACAGCTTCTTTTTCGCTATCAAACTGAATAAATTCTCCCCTTTTTATGGCTTCCTTAGCAGCATCTTTTTTTGACTTAAAGTATAGGGATTTACTTTCATTATCTTGAAAAATCATAGGATAGGCCATGTATGTTTTTTTTCCGTTTTTGTCGGTTGTATAACCTTCAGACATCAAATGAGTTGATGTGCTCCCCTTGGGCCCAAAGCCTTCAGGAGTGGCTATAGTAGGATAATCCTTGGGCCTTAACATACGTTGAACAAAATTTTTGTTTTTATTTGATTCAAGCACGTTTCTGATGCGTGTGTAATTGAAATACTCCTGCCGAAGTTTGGCTAATTCTTGCGGGGTCATTATTTAGCGTATTGACGAACCATTGATGCGAGTGTTTTCGCCCGACCTTTTACTTGTTTTGACCATTTGCTGTCAAGCATTTCGTCAGCAGCCTTCGCATAGTCCTTGTTGATAAGTGCCTGTCTGGTTTCTTTGAACCCACCAAGCTTTGACGATCCAAGGTTAAAGGACATATCAATTAAGGCTTTTCTCACTTCTCTTGGCTGTTCGTTATAGTTGGGCAACCATTTACGGACATCATGAAATGCCTTTGTAATCGACTGATTGTATAGCCTTTTGATTTCGTTGTCAGTCAAACGAACTTTGCCAGACTTAAGACCTTGGACATTGTATCCCATCTCCCTAACAATGCGCTGGTTGTCTTTGTCTTCTAGGTTAAAGCCTATTCCAATAGTTGAATTGTTTTTAGTATCAAGATAGGCATAGGGCTTTTTGCCTTCATGCAGGGAAAGTTGATCGTAAAGTTCCTGACTAAACCTGTCATGGGTCACTTTAGCGGCGGGGGCGTTTTTGTTTTCGCTCATGCTAGTAATCAACAGACTGAGTATTGACACTGCCCATAGAAGCTGGAGCAGTTCCAACACGGCCAATCTGTGCGTTCTCAGCCTGTTGCTGTTGGAACGTATACTGAGCAGCATACTTCTGTATACGCCCAGCAAAGACCTCGTCGCTTTGTAAACGCTCAGCAACATCCGGTTGCTGAGCATATTCCTGAATAATTTGTAACGCAATTTGTGCTCCATTAGGACGGGCAGGCATTTCGATTCCTGCAAATATTTTAGTTAGGTCGTCAGTGACAAACTTTACAATTTGCTGTTGGGCTTCCTCTATTGGTTGCAATATTGAGTCTGCCGCAATTGGGTCAATAGCATTTGCCGCAATGTCAATTAGTGCATCAGGATTAATCCGCCCATTACGGTCAAGCTGCATCAAGCTAACAAGCTGATTTAGTTTAGACTCTTGTGTCTCTGGGTCGGAGTTCAAGACATCATATCCAATTACAATGTCATAGTTCTCGTCCGGGTTGCCCTTATCGAACTGCATGGGATCAACCACTCCAGTGACACGGAAAAGCACTTGGTCTGGACCAAACCGTTGATAGCACTTAAACGACATTTTAATAACTTCTTGAACGTGCATTAAGAATTTGTCTAAAACAAATTGCCGTTTAATTGAAGCTGCCGGGTCGCTTTGACCAAGGCCCACCAACTCGTCAGCCACCTTTAGTAGCGTCTGCTCCATCTCCATAGAGCCGGGGTTGTATTGTGGTTGTGGCCCGAACTGGAACTCACCACCTCGACGGTAGGGAACAAAACGTCCCGGCCCCCAGTCGCTAGGCGCATTACCAATGGGGTGCATGATGGGCGGCATAGTCGCCATCGAGTTTCTATCAATGCGGCTGTCGCGCTCAACTTTAACCTGCCACTGAATTCCGCGCAGCACGTCGGCCATGCTCTGCACGTCGTAAAGGCGTTTAGAGGCTTCGCTGATTCTTGTTACGACTATGGGGTAATCCTCGTAGCCGTTTAGCAACTCAAACTTAGCATAAGGCTTCACTTCTTGGATCTTGGAAGAAAGCTCACGATGAAACACCGTGCAGTAAATACCCTCAGAGTTATCTACTGGATCAATCAATCGTTGATATCCGTAAATAACCTCAATCAGTTCGTCGGAACTGCAACCCATGTCGTCCCAGGAAGAAGAGCTACGGTGGGTGTTCCCGTTCCCAATGGCATCAACATTAATTCCACGATACTTATCGATAACGTAATCCACCCAGTCTGCGTCCCAATCCTCCGTAGCAACCTTGTTCTTTAGTTCTTGCGGGGTGAAGTAGGTTCTCCAGAAACAATAGGGCGCACGTTGCGGGTCGGTTGTGTAAGAAGGGAAAAAGAAATCTCCATCAGGAGTGAGCGACTGAACTAAAGGACAATCAACCTGACGGCGGCTTACGGGGATTTCGGCAACACCGACTTTACGCAATTCCTTTAATGCCTTCTTTGCCCGTGAGTCTGTTACGGACGGGTACACCGAACGCAGCATATCAATTAAATCATCATCGGCAGATCCGTCCATGACTGACTCAGCCAGGGCTGGATCGACCTGGGCCAACTGCTGTAGGTCTAAACGCTGCAAGTAGGTTCGGTCTTCACGTTGCCATCCAACGTAGGTGATAGCCATCCCGCGCTCAAGCAGGTGGTTGGCCGAAGCCTCCATCTCTTTTTTGAAACGAGGAATATAGCTGCTGACCATCCATTTAAGAAACGAGCTTATCACTCGCGCTCTTGCCATATCACCAAACTCCACCGGGTAGGCGCGAATGTTGGCTCGCACCATCGAGGAAATAAGAAGTGCTACATAGCTATTGATGCGTGAATCAATAACATGAGCTTCAGAGTCAGACGCCCCCTCCCAAGGAAACGCATCGGCCCCATGCTTGCGAAGGTCCCTGCTTTTGCCGGGCCAAATATTGTTACGGTCATCATAACTTTGGCGGCATTGCTGGAAATATCCCTCTAGGTCTGCTAACGTGTCATCGCAGGCTTTCTGCAACACCATAACGTTAGGTTCTTTAGAGGCAAAAGTAAGAGACTTTTCTTCGCTCTTAGTATTCATTTTGATTTGGTATTAAATTTTTGAGAGAAAGATATAAGGGCATTGTGGGTGAATGCTGGATGCACCCCAATTTTTTCACAAATAACAGAGGGTGAAAGAGTTTCCGAATGTGCCGTTAATTCCTGATAAAGAACCTCAAACCCAAGCAACCTATCGGTTTGCTCGTTTAGCCATTCATTGTTACAAGTTATATCCAGTAAGTGCTGCATGGCGGTAAGTAGTGTCTCTATTGTCGGTGATGGCATGGATGGGAAACTTCTTACCTTTTAGCTTAGCACGAAGTTTGCGCGGGATTAACACTGCGGTCTTTCCATCCACTCCCTCAATCTTTGCGTAAACCCACCTGTCGTTTGGGGCTTCGTGCAAGAAGGTTCCATATAGCAACTCCGGCAAAACATCAGGGGCCTCTAGCTCAAGGAACACCTTCTCCACCCCGTCCTCGGTGAACCAAGTTCCTTTGCCCCTACCGGTCCAATCTTCCTTTGTTAGCTTTTTTTGTTTAATCTCAAGCAACTCGTCTACGCTAACATCGAATCGCTTAGCCAAATCAGTAATTTTAGTTTTCATTAATATCCTCCTTTTTTAGGTGCTGTAGCCAATAGGCTGTTTTCTGAAACATAATCAATCCCATACACTGCGGCATACCTTAAGCAGTCAATGGGGTCTTTGTGTGGATGGTCTCGCGACTTTCCGTCATACTCCTGCATAGCCTTAAGTGTATTGTCGCACTCCTCAGAAATATAAAAATGAGGACGATTAACTGAATCAATAGGCTTACTAGTCTTAAAGGCCAACTTGTCCTGAATGGCTTGCAGCCCTGGTTCCTCGTCAATACCCGGAGCAGGTATTACAATAATGTCGTGATTTTCTAAATCAGAAATATAATCACTCTGCCCACCATGCTCAGAACTATACTTGCTAGCTCCCATGCGTGGGTCAATAAGGCGCATGAACACCTTCTCGCCTTCCTCCAGTGATCTTATAAGCTCAACGTAGTCCAACACACCATAGCCCAGCTTTTGCTTACAGGCTTCTCCCTGTGTCCACTTCCCGTTGCGTTCTTGCGCCCAAGCACCGTGAGCCATGTCCGGCCACTCCCGATAGACATACCAAGTGTCAGAAGCATCAACAGCAATCCATGTCATGAACCAAGGCTTGCTTCCTGCCGGGTCAATGACCATGTAGCGCGTAGCGTCCTCTATACGCTCCATTACGACCTTGTGCGGCAATACGTTAAGGTCAGGACTAAATCTTGGGAACTTGCCCGACATTGAGCTTGTAGGCACCCCATAGAGGGCCGTAAGCGTGTAGGCGTCATCGTCCTTAGCGACACACTGCTCTATAAGGCTCTTATACCCACTCCAAGGATTGTCCTTGCTGTGGAAATAACTAATGCCCGTGTTCATTCTTTCGTTGTGCTGAACATACGGAACACTCTGGGGCTTACTCAATGCCTCAGAAACAAAGCGGCTTTCTATTGTTGTAGCCGTGTTCCTGTAGTTCCTCACCGTCTCCGTCTCCCCATCCTTTGGTGTAAAGGAAACAATGAGCTTAGCGTCATGCGTAGCCAGCCGTAACATAATACGATCAATCATCTCCATACCCAAAAGGTATTCGTCTAGCCACGCACCTACGTTGTCCGTCTCCGGGTCCGGGCTTCCCAGCTCCATACCTTCCAAGATGGTGTCGTCCTGCTGGTATTGGGTGTAGCTCTTAAAAGAAATCAACGTCCCGTTAGGAAACAAACACTTCTTGTCGCTAAAGCCATTCTTGTATGTGAACGACATACTTCCATCGTTCACCCTCTTCTCCCGGTATTCAGCAGGCAATGCCTCATACACTGCCTTCTGCTGCACCTGAATGCTAATGTCGTGGTTCTGGGCAAAGCAATATATCAAACCCTTACGGTTTGTTAGTGCAGCCTCAACAACCTTACGCGCAGAGTATGCAGTTTTCCCAGACCTATTTGCTCCTAAAAGCATTACAGTGCGAAACTTACGCAACAGCGTGTCTGCGTATTCCCAATGGGGC
>TARA_R110000751_G_scaffold68236_3_pt1 | contig 20560 bp, 22 predicted proteins | sample TARA_R110000751 | Tara Oceans TARA_R110000751 (sample SAMEA4398001) | marine metagenome | biome: Polar Biome; feature: [MES] marine water layer (ENVO:01000295) within the mesopelagic zone...; material: water (ENVO:00002006), including particulate matter (ENVO:01000060) such as...... | reverse complement strand
TAATCAGAACATCGATGCTAGGTGTGGTTCGCTAGACGCTTACGTTTTACGTAAAGGAGTGGAATAGGTGGACTTCCCATAGTTTGTCCTGTACCGCGCAAGAGTCATGCACGCGATCCAACAAGCTCGCTGGCAGCGACCAGCCTCTCTGCTCAAAAGCTGTAGTTATCTCTGGGCACTTTTACTTGAGAACTGCACTTGCATTAGTATGAAGCTGTTTGCAGTCATTAAGGTTAAATGGTGTAAAACCAGAGACAATGAAACGATTAAAACCACTTAAGCGCTTATCTATAGCGCATGGATGAGCATTAGCGACGTCGCGAACATCTATACCGCGAGTAAGGCGATATATTGCCATTAAATTCGCTGGTTCAGGGAAACACCTAGACATTTCAATACTGTAACTGGAAGGTCGAAAAAGTTTCGAAATTTCATTAAGCTTGTTTTCTGCAAGTATTTTACTTTTATGGTAGATAGTCTTAGGTTGAAATTAGACCTGCTCCGTTATCCAATTAGTTGCACTTTCAGAAGATGAAGCCTAGCCATAAAGTGCGGTCGTACTGGTAAAGACAAAGTGCTTAATCCCAGCCTTGATTCCTGTCAGAACAAGCTGTTTTGTTGCATCAACATTAATAGCTAAAAACTCCTTATCAGTCATAATCCCAACATGTGGAGCATGAAGTGCCGCTGTATGAACAACAGCATCGACACCATCAAGAGCTTTAGAAATTAACTCGCTATCGCAAATGTCACCGACAAAATCTGCCGTTGAGCAGGGAGTTTTATCAAGACCAACAACGACATGAGTTCTCATCAATTTGATATAAATAGCACGACCGCCCCCCCGCAGAGCCTCATTCCAATCATTAGTTAGTTGTAACTGCTTCTACAGCCATTGTTAATTGATTATCAGCAAATGCAGGCTTAAAACGAAAACCTATGCGATACAAGCAAGTCATTAGCTTATCAATGCTGAACTTTTCAATTCTCCCATTAACTAAATCGCTCACGCGAGGTTGCGTTAGCCCTAATTGAGCAGCTGCATCGGCCTGTGACCAGTTTTTAGCATTGATAATGTCACGAATAACAATCATCAGATCTGAGCGCGTCTGTAATTCAGAGGCTTCTGCTTTATCTTCGGTTATTGCATCAAAGATATTTGAGTATTCAAGATTCATCTTAACAACCTTATTGCTTAACTTACAATCACTATATATCAGCGCTGATATATATACAAGCACTGATATAATTTATTTGTTCAATCCTTTTTGCATGAGTTTGTAGCGCTTTTTCGCTGTGTCCATTGCCTGTTTGTCTACCCCGTTAGTGGTTTTGGTAAATGAGTGCAAAATAAAAACAGTGTCAGCAAACTTTGCAACGTAAATCGTTCGATATGCTGGTCTGCCGTTCTCTATCAGCTCAACCGCGCCAATACCTACACTCTCCTTTAAGTGCTTAAATTTGCTAAATGGCTCTTTGTTTTGACAGATAGCGTTTAAATCATTTGCAAAGCGCTTTTGAATTTTATCAGGCAACGCTAGAAACTCTTTTTTTGATTGATTGTTTATAAACTTAAACTTTTTCAACTTCCTAATGTCCTGTCACTTTAATTCTTGAATATACACTAATTTATGTATTCACAGTTAAACGCTTGTCATTAGTCGCAGATATGAATCGCGCTACTTCCCTTAATGTATTGTCTGATCATGTCAGCCTTAACATTACCTAATGAGATGAACTTCGAGGATGTTTTCAATTTTCTGTTTTTTCCGATCCAAATGTACTTGTAATGCCCACTTTGAATAGGGATCGTCACCGCTTTAGGCTTAAATGCGGCTACGCATTCACCCCCTTCATCACGAACACTTTTATACAGTAAGCAATTACTGCCGTTTGTACGCATATGCTTTGCAAACTGTTGGGGAGCGACATAGTCATCGGTATATAAATGTTTAAACTCATCATCGCTTATATCATGAAGGTCCAGAGATACCTTATTAATATAGCAACGCATTGTTAGTTCTGTGTCTGGCTCATTAGTTGCTGATAAGAATCTTTCTCGATGATATATAGTTTCAGCAAACGCTGTATCAAGCGCTTTTGCACCGTAATAAACCCCATATTCAGTTCCATCCGTAAAACGAGTGGGAATCGAAATATGTGTAAATGCGGCCATTACTGGTGTTGAACCTGGACCGGAAATTCTTTCTTCTGTTACGACAAGCGATAAATCACCTACCATTTCACGAAGCCAATCATTGATGAGTGATTCAATAGCAAAAACGACTTCAAACTCATCGGGGGATGCAACATTTTCAAATAAGACGATTGGCGGATAATGACTGGGAACTAATCGATGTAATTTCTCCCAGTCAGGTAATAAAGTATTAACCTCTTTGTGCATCAAGATACCTACGCATATCGTTTAAGTGTACTATGCTACCTTTAAGCATATAGGTTAATGCCGATTCATTATTAAAGTGATTATTTGGTTTTTTGATCCAAGCATCAGCTTGCTCTCTCACCGGAAATAAAATTCCCAATGCCTTGTAGATCCCCATAATATAAGAAATACGCTCCATCGTATCTACCGATAAGCTAAATACTTGTCCTTTTTTCCAATTATAAAACGTTGTCGAACCCAGCTTGCCAAGCAAAGTGATTTGATCTTGGTTTTTAACACCCCACTCATTCATGATATTAAAAAATACCTTAAGTGCAATTTGAGTGGTTTTACTTGGGTTCTGAGCGAGCACATTACTATTTAATGCGGGCATAATGATTTCCTTTTTGTTTGTTAACTACACACATAATCCCATTGCGGTGTATTTTCAATTTTCACTTCAAATGCGAAGAATCAAATAAAGATATAGCTTTTTGCTATTAGGAAAAATATCCATGCTGGATGATCTCAGATGAAACTAGTCAAGCCCGCGTAATTTTGTCTAGTAATTCATCACTGACAGTTTAGACAATGTATTTCGCAGTTAGGCTCGAAACTCGTCATGAGTTAAAATTCTATCAAATATAGATCTAAAGAATGATGCAAGCGATGTACGAAAAATATTATGTATACTATACAGCGAGATTACTTCATTCTGAACACCGGTTTGCTCGACAACATTAGATAAAGCCTTAGTCTGTACATATTAAATTTGTACTAAAAATTTTCAAAGTTATAGTTTAATATGAAGTTTAAAATATACTCATCAGGAGATAATTTATGAACGCAATACAAATAGCCACTTTATTAGTTTTAGCTATTTCTGTAGTGACTCTCGTCACTGGTTTATATGCCCTTAAAAATAGAAACAGATAGTGTTCTCTTATCTAATTAGTAATATTTTCCAGCTTTGATAGCGTATAAGGTCGACATAAGTATTTCGTGTCCCAAAAACCGTATGTGATTCAGAATATAATTAATAACATTGCTATATTATATTGCTCAGGGCTTTGCGGATTAGCTGCGCACGCTAAAGGTAGTTGTCATTAATTATAGTGAGTTACTCATGAGTACGGTACAAAATAAAAGTACAAGGCACGACTTTCTCAATGTCGTCACGCTTGGTAAATTAAATACACACTCAAACCCTATGGCTGAAATAGCCATCGTTAAAGAAGGTTTAACAACAGCCGGCTTATGTACTTTTTCTACCTTAATGCAATGGGAACTGAGTACTTTAGCAAAAGTGTTGGGCACAACTAAGCGTACTTTGTTACGAAACAAAGATAAGCACTTAAATAAACAGATCAGTGAGAATGCGATTGAAGTGGCACGATTATCTAACTTTGGGACTGCGTATTTCGGCAGTATCGATAATTGGAATGCTTGGTTATACACACCCAATATTCAATTTGATAATCAACCTGCACGAGCAATAATGAACAGTGTCCGTGGCCGTGAATTAATACGCAGAGTCATTAGCGGGCTACAACATGGATTTACAGCGTAATAGACGTTTATCGGAAGGTCCTAAGCAATATAACAATCCCTGCAATTGTCTTTCAGTATTGAACGCCATAGTGCAGGATCCGTTGCCTTGCTGATTATACCGTATCTACACAACAATCGGGTATGCTTGAAAAGGCCTCAACTTGTCATTTTTAAGCCACATATTTTTATATGTAAACCTAGTTTCTCAGCTGTTTTTAATCACGCAACTGCTTTGGTAATCCCTCCGAAAATAATAGAAGCCAAATATAGAACGTTCTCTTCATGCGTCCATATAAAAAATACATAAATAATCTTATTTACCACCTATAAACCCTATCTAAAACATATAATCAGTAAAAAACCACAAAAACAAAATAAACCATTGAATTAAAATAACTTTTAAAATTTTTTTAGAGAGTGCTAAATAGGGTGGTATATTTTTTGGAAGTCATCAAAAAATCTATTAAAAAAGCTAACATGCTTAAAAACAGTTCATTTAAACGGTATAATTATTCGACAATTTTTAACTCATACTAATTTCCCTAGGTACTTTACTGATCGTATCACCTTGGTTTTGTAACCATATAAGCTCCAAATATCACAATGCCTGACATACTGGTGTAGCTAATATGTTTATTACATGGCATTACCTAATGCTTATTTGTATTAGCATGAACTAAAAACAGAAGCTTACTTCCCCTTATTTTATTGAATACCTACAATAACAGAACTATACTTCCCTTTTGGGCATAACTATTATAATTTTCGGAAGTATAATTCTGAGGTATTTATGAGTGTAATATTCCAATTGTTTCACGGTGGTCAGTGGCATGATGCTGCTGAATTAACGTTTACAGGTGATGAAATGAGCTCTAAAGTAAGGCTCACTTACTTTACGGAATATCTGTTTTCTTTAGCGGATAATGACTGTATTGATAACAGAGCATGCTCTGTTAATGCATCATTGAGTATTATTCCGACAGACTATCTAAAATGGCCTGCTCTTTTGGATGATTTAATGTCTGTAGGAAAATCTCGCTCCTGGTGGTTACGGCGCTTAAATGTAGCGCATGAAACACCTTTTAAGTAACATATCGCTTTGTTAGAAAACGCATGTGATTCTCCTGTAGGCAATCTTCGAGTTAAAGAATCAACAAACAAAGTATTAACCAAGAATCATGTACTTTACTTTGAAATAAATGACGTTGTGTCTTTGCAGTATGATTTTTTAGAATATGCCAATGAGCAAGGTGCCACGGTTGGAGGGGCAACTGGTGCAGGCGGTGTTGATCCTAAACTACTGTTAATGCTTGTCGAAGATAAAGTATATATAGATGGCGACTTTACAGGAAAACCTTTAACCGGCACTGCTTACTTGACTAAATTTGCTAGAAACAACCGGCAAGAGATTGATAACGATATTTTGAAGACTGAAGGCGTTTATTACCAAGTTCTAAACCAAGTGCTCGATGGTTTGTCAGTAGAGACTATGGATCCCTCTTTAATAAAAATGCTCGAACATAATGGCCAAGTAAGCTTATGGCTACCTCGCTTTGATATTGAAATTGTTGATGGAATTGCTCATAGGTTAGGCATGGAAAGTATCTATTCAATTATTAATGCAGAGCCAGGAAGTGCGCAGAATCATTTTGATGTGATTAATCGCCTTTGGGCAAAAATTAGTAACACGACTGATATGTCATCTGAAGAGTCTGTAAAGCAATATATTGCACGCGACTTTTTGAACTTAATCTTTGGAAATTCAGACAATCATGGACGTAATATTTCATTTATCAAAAAAGAGAATAAGATTTCGTTTACCCCTATCTATGACTTTGCGCCAATGAAAGCAGATCCTGAAATAGTAACGCGACTATTTAAGTGGGGTGAGGGTTTTGAACGTGCTGGCAAGGTAAACTTTTTACATATAGCTGAGCAAATTTCACCTATGTGTGATCCAGATGAATTGATTGCATATCTTCAAGAAATAGCCAAAAGGCTCAAAAATTTACCCATGAAACTTTTAGCCGCTGGTTGCCCTGAACGTATTGTTTATTTTCCGTCTATAGGGCTTGAGTTTCTAGAGAGTGAATTTGTACAAATGGGAGTTATGGATGGATGAGTAAGTATGATGGATTAGAAAGGTTAGCATTTTTAGCACAGATAGAGAGCGATATTTTAAATAATGAGATAGAAATAGGTGATGCAGTACGATTAGTTCGCACTAAGCTTTATAAAATGTCGCAAACACGCTTTGCTAATTATGTAAAAGTATCAGATAGAACATTACGTGATATTGAGAAAAACAACACAGATCCTCGCTTATCGGTTTTAAAAAAAGTACTAAAACCATGTGGGTTTGTTTTAACATTAAAAGTAATGACCAGAACTGTTTCTTAAACTAACAACGTATACATATGAAAGCATAAAATTGAGATGTTACCCCTTATTTGAAACGCCCCATTAACGAAGTCGGATAGGCAGCAGCGTCCGTTTTGTCGTTGTTATACCACGCATAAAACCCCAATAAATCGATTTATCCACCTAAACCACGGCTCCCGCAACGATCCGCCCCAAAGTTAAAGGTCAAAAAGCAATCAATCTAGAATGGTTAGATATGTTCCTAAAAAAGCAACTATACAGGCCAGCTACGTTTTCAGAGAGCCCGATGTACATCCATGCTTTTATGAAGAACTCGAATAATTACAACTTCTTTCTTGCCGAATTCTTTGTAATAGATGACATGACTCCCTTGCGGTCGCTTTCTATAGCCTTCTCTAATGTAATCACAAATATAACCTAGCTCTGGTTCTTCTGCAATTTGATGAAAAACGCTATCAAGTAATTTTAAATAGTCATTTCTCTGCTGCCTGCCCCAGTTAAGTTGCGTGTAACGAGCGATTTTTATTAAATCTGATTTAGCTTTTTTAGATATATGAAATTTCATATCAATGATTTTCTTTATCTAAGTCACTTAATAGTGTGTCATATGAATAGTCAGCTATTCCGCTGTTTTCTCCCTCAACCAACATATTCCTTAAATTGTTCATTTTCAATTCTTGATCTTCTAAGGCTCTTAATCCAGCTCTTAGAACTTCACTTGCAGATCCATACCTACCAGTCTCTAATTGCTGACTAATAAATGAGTCAAAATGCTCACCTAATGTAACACTTGTATTTTTCGCCATGCCAACCTCCGATACCAAAATTCAATATATTTTGGTATCAAAAACATATCAAGTCAATTAAGAAAGACAAAAAACACCTCCTAATCCTACGTTGCTAAAGTATAAGCAACTGTTTTTTTTAGCTTCTTATTAAGGCGGTATGGTTGAAATTTAAATCAAATAACCCCTTACTTTGAATAACGTAACTAGGTTCTTTGAGAAGTTCGACTTGCTCTGTAAACATAACCTTACTTCAAATCAAATGACAGTGTTGATTTCTTAAAATGCCGGGTAAGCGGTGATTGCGATTTTAACGCGCTTATCACAAAGTTCCCTTCAACACCGTAGAAAAATTATTGGACTCTATTGGGTGAAATATTGATAATTTTTATTAGCTATATAGCTAACATAGGGATTATATACTAATATGTTAGCCATATAGCTAACATTCAATAAGTGAAGATATGTCGAGTAGAGCAGATATTGGCAAACAAATAAGTACTAGCAGGAAAGCTTTAGGCTACACGCAACAAAAGCTATCAGAGATCGCAGGGGTTAATAAAACAACGATTTCCGAGATTGAGAACGGTCGCTTTACGGGTTCATTCGATATATTTGAGCGACTGCTTGATGCAGTTGATTTACAATTTGAAGTTACCTCAAAACAACACTCTCTACCAGACTGGGATACCATTGAAGATATATTCTCGGAGGATGACTAATGAGTGGCATACCACAGCTTCCAAATAAAATTACAAATATAACAGTATGCACTGATTATGCTGAAGTTGGCGTATTAACACATGGCTCAGTACATCACTACCAGCCAATACAAGAAAACCTACACGTATCACTTACTATGACTAAAAAAGGCATGGATGTTTACTCATCGGGTTCTCTTCATCCTATATTTTCACAAAACTTACCGGTGGGTCATTTTTTCACCCAAATTTGTATGCTTATTAGCATAACATTTCTTTCTTAATGGGTGGCCAAAATCACTGTACCACTTCAGCTCAGCTGTACTAGTTCAGCAGTAGAACCTTTTATCACCCCCTCACCTGTAAACCCTTTAAAAAGACTTTTTGCCGACTTCGCTTTTGTGATGGAGCACAAGAATGCCTAAACTTAACAATTTGGAAACCTTGGCAGTCCACTGACAAAAATAAGCTTTATGTAAGATTGCTATAGCCGAAATTCAGTACGGTGATCCATCTGCATGCTCAATTCCTTTTTCGCAGACGAGAGTAATCCGACTAAATTTGATATCAAAAACTCACGGAACTTGTCTTTGCCTAACGTTCGATCATATGCCTCTTGGCTTAAAAATCGCTTCATTTCTTGATCGAAATCGCGTCCATTTACAATACCTTCAATTGATGCAATTCTCGTATCAAGCAGCTCAATAAACCCCTCTATTTTATAATCGCTCACTTTCTTCTCAATGAGCTCCTTATTGATCGTAGCCCCTTGCTGTTGTAACCACATAAGATCCCAAATATCACGATGCCTAACATACCTTTGAGTTGCTGGAAGTGAGATAATTTTATCTGCCATTATCTCTTCTAATGACTCAACATAAATAAGTGTATCTTTATAACCATCCGGTAAAAACGCATAATTTTGTTTCAGGGGCAGTGGTACTTTTGTGTGAGCCGGAATATTAGTAACTTCAATTTTAATCCTCTGCTTCGCAATACTTTTGTGCTCTGGCGCAGTGACTATTGCTATTTGCCATTTATCAATTCTTAAATCGGTATATTTAGGATCTTTTTTAAGCGACTGAGGCTCCTTAACCGTTATTTCAAACCCATATCTGTCACCAATATACTCTTCGATTACCTCTTTCATTTTTGATAATGTCTTGCTGTTGAAATCATAGCCCCCTGCGAAATCGAGGTCTTCACTGTAGCGATTAGAACCGTAACATAACCTTAAACTCGTCCCGCCTTGAAATACAATATCATCCAGTATACCTGCTCGATCGAGCGCAAATAAAATATCGTAATGAAGTAGCTCTTTTTCGATTACAGGCTTATTACCTGAGCCGGCATTTTCTTCCAATGCTCTTCCAACTAAAAAATTAAAGTTCTCTCGTTTAGTCATCATGCATTACCTCCATATCAATTAAATGGGTATTTCTACCAACCCGATTTAAGTCCCTCAGTGCAGCAGTCTTTGATGCTATTCTTAAAGGCCTATCAGCCTGGATAATGTAAGGAAGAATATCCCTAACTGCACGCTTAGTATGTGTAAACTCAATAATGCCATAAGGTGTTTTATATTCACCTTTCGTCCCCGTAGTCATAAGTGTTAACCTGTCAATTGGGATCTGAGAAATTACACCGTACGCTGATAGCGCGGACTCTAAGCTCACATAATTATATTCTCCACGTCTTAAGGCCGTTGCAATCAAGTCCAACGTATTAGATGTATTTTTATATCTAGATAAAGCATATACATAAACGCCCCTAGCCACTCTCTCCAAAATACAGCTCTTAACAAGGCGAGCAAGACTTTCGTTTAGTGAGCGCGGAGAATCTTCATGGAAAATTTTAGATAAATCTCGATGCAAAAAGACGTAGCGGCCTTTGTTGTCTAATTCATTCAGTCTTTGAATTGCTCGTTCTTGCTTCATAATTAAGTCTCTACTTATTACACTTATAGACAGTATAATTAACCACATGGCACAAATCAACGCTTTAAGTGATTAGTTAAAACACACTTAGACAGTATAACTAGACACTTAAGGTACATAATGCCCTATTTAGCAAAAATTAAAAATCACCAAAGATGAAATGTAATATTAGGCAGACCAAAGTAACCAGCTCGCTCATTATTTACACTAAAAAACCACCATAAACGACGCTCTGTAAAGTAATTAACTATAGCCACACAGTAGGCTTTCTCACGGGAGCTAAAATTGTTGCGGGTTTTTTAATACCTTTAATTTAAAACCAACTCATCGTAGCAGCTCTTATCGCGGTATTCTCTTAATAGGTTATTTAAAGGCGGTTAATTGGTAATCCCCCCATTTTTAATGGAAGCTATCTGTAGAATTTCCGTTGTTTAACTTTTCCAGTTTTTGTATGAGTGTGAGTTCTAATGCGAGAACCTTTAAACCAGCCAAATTAATTGACGCTAGATACAAGTCAATATTTCTGGTTATTTCATGCTGGATGTAACCAAACCACCGACTTAACATAATAATAGCTATCGTAAATAGGGGTTTACGAGAGTTATTTCTCACCCATGATAGGGGCTACCTGCATACTTGTAGCAACATACAAGAAGGATGAAAAAGCGCGGACACTGACAACAGGTATTGATCTATGAGGTTAATAATTTAGGCCACCTAAAACTTATAATAAGAGCTGGTACTCACAAACCGAATTTTTCTTAAATACATCTACTGAAATAAAGTGCTGCATGCGTATTCATTACGCCGTATTAAATTTATAGCCCAAGATTTCATTGAGTCATTATTTTTGATGATAAATCAGCGCATCAATTTAAGTCCTCATTGCTTTCCCACTCCCAACCGTACCCAAAAAAACCATATTTATTTCCTTAAAATAACACTGTCAACTTATAAATAATAAAAAAAAGCGAAAAAAACGTTTTTAACGAATAAAAGAAAGGTGACTTATAACTCATTGAAAGTAAATGAATTATACATTTAAAGCACGCTGCTTTTTAATCACGCAAAGTTTAGAGGGTACAAAAAGGGGTGCTCTAATTTTAGACCCATTCAGAAAACCCCTTTACGATTTATCTTATTCACATTTTAGCTATTTGCTCATTTTGAACGTTTTTGGATGTTTATATTCAGCACTTCAAATAAGTAGGCCTAAATAGTAGGAGTAAATCGCCACTGCGGCAAAACGTTAGCTTTATGATTATGCAGCTGTGTTGATAACTGTAACAACTTGACTCCTATAAGTTTTTTTGGGTGACCTTGAACAGCCGGGTGCTTTTTGAACGATTGTCTTTTGTTTTTCAGCCAAATCCGAATAAGTAGGTCTACATAGTAGGACATAATCAACACAGAAAAAAAGCGGAAGGGTTATCATAAATTTAAAAACTAATACGTTATTTTAAGAGAGTAAGTCATATGAAATATAAGCAAAAAGCTATTCAGCTTAATAAGGCAAAGTTACAAGTTCACCCACTATTAGGGAAGCTGATTAAAAACGATGTTGTGCAATTAAAGCCAAATAAGAGCATCGATGAATTACCACTTGAGGTAATACAAACCTTATTGGGCTTTCACCCACTGCCAGTGACTTTTACTTGTGATGGTAATTGCTATTTACCCTTAGATCCTATTGGGGTGCTTCAACGCGTTAAGGTTCATCCTTTAAAGCAAAGTGAGGTTAAAAATTATCACCTGCGTTGTATAGAACACCTACTTACTAGTGCATTAACGCTTTCTTGTTAGGAAATTATCCTTATGCCAAAGATTAAAAAACTACCGTTAAACGCGCTTGAATTGCAACAGCACCCAACGCTGACCGCTTTGCTATCAGGCGATAGGTTAACGCAGAAAAAGCTACCCGATATTCAGTTTCTTTCAATTGAACAGCTTCAATGTTTGCTTGATTCTAGCCCTATACCTGTACTTATGAGTGAAAAAGAAGGGCTGTATGTTGCGTTAGCCGCTATGCCTCTAATTAACGTTATCCTCAGTCATGATGCAGCTTTCAAGTTGAATGTATCGCTAATTATTTATGATGAATCTGAGCCAGTAATATCCACCCTTGCGCTAATAATGCCAGCACTACTTGCACCTGAATTAAAATCTTTACCGCAGCAATTACACAGCCGACATAACAACGCTAAGTCACTTAATTTAGCTGTACCCAGTAAAAAACAGCTTAGTCATTTAGCTCAAGTATCTCCATCAAGCATTAGGGAGATAAATAAACCTGATAAAAACTGAATTCATTTGCATAATTTTTTGAATAAATACCATGGGATTTATTCATGTTTCTAAGCGTCACTAGTGTGCTGAGGTAGGCCTACTATTTAGCTTTAAAGTTAACCAATTTCAATAACGAACAACCAGACGAGAAGTGTATAAACGATGAGTAATGAAACCATAAAATCAAAAGAAAGATATAAAAACAGTGGAGCCCCATTCCCCAATGCTAGGCATTATGCTCTTAAGTTATTGGCAGCTGTAATAAGATTAAAAAAACTATATAAACCATCATCAAGTACAAAAGTAACAGCATATGATCGCGCACTTTTTAACTTCTTATATCTATGGCTGATTGGTGCTCTCACGTCATGTAGATCAATCAAAGATATTCCAGATATCACCATTGTTAGTGGTAATAATCCTTGTCAACAACACAGTTTAAGGAGTGTCCGTAGAAATAACCCTTCATGGGTAGAATATGCTATTGCTTATCCAACTAAAGACGGTATTAGTTGGCAATGGCAACCTATCCCAAACGGTTTAAATCACTGGTTCTCTGATGCAATAACAAAAACGCAGCAAGCTAATAATTGCTGGGTGATGAGCCAGGAAGAGAAAGAAATATTCTTACGTTTTATTAATGATAAATGGCGCACTCCTCCTGTATTAAAAGGAAAATATCTAGTTCGTAAGGATGTTTTGTTTAATTACTTCAAAAAAATGGTTCAATGCGATCCTAGTCTAACGACACCAGCAAAAGCAGTTTTACTTGGAGTTGATAACTTACATCATTCTAGCGCTTTTCATTATCAAAGACGCAGCAGTGATCAAATAAGATCTGATATTTTTATAGCTCAAACATATTACTTAGATCGACTATCGAAAGCTGTCTATGAGCCTGAGCTATTAAAGCTGTTTAGCGCTGCAAAACCTATTTTGCATAACGACTCTCAAATCATTCGTTATACGACCAAACAACAAGACTACCTATGTAGTACATCAGGGAAAATACCTTCTTTACACTATGATATATCGACAGCAAAACGAAACTATATAAACACCCCGCCTATTTTTATAGGTTCAATACGATATGTAAATGTTGATTCAGTACGTCGCTTTTTTCACGAACTTCACTTGCAAGGTCAAAAGCTTGAGCAAAGTAAACATACGCTAGAAAGTTTACTGAAGCTGTATAACTTTAGAGTATATGAACTTGCACTATTATATATTGCATTAACAAGTGCACGCCCAACACACGAAATTACATTTAAAAAAGAATATTGCTTCGATAAACACTCTGCCATCATTTTTGATAAAGGTCGTTATCGTACTATTTGGTTATGTGACTATTTTCGTCTTGCATTATTACGCTACGAGCTTTTACTACAAAACTTGCAACGTCATTCATCTACTACATTTGATTCTCCATTAATGTGGTTTTTGATTGATGAAAATTTGGCGGTAAAGCCATTATCAGCAAAAATTTTACGACCGTTTATGGCTAAGTGGTGGTCAAAAGCTAATCCTGGGGAAGTAAAAGTAGTACCTTATCATCTACGACACTTTTTTGCCCACCATGCATTAGCATCGTTATCTCCTACGCTCACGTCGCAAGATATAAGCCGACTTATGGGGCATGCAAATTATGGAGAACAACTAGGAAGCGATGAGCTATTTCCTGTCGTACTAAACAAATTTTGCTCCTTTTTAAATAAAATCCCTGAGTTTTTAGATTTAGCTGAGATAAAAGGAGCTAATCATGGCTAAAAAACCACTAACGGCTCAGACTATTATTACCTATCGTGAAGAGCTCGGTATGGAGTACGAGGAAACTAGCAAGCTTCAGTCGGTATGCGATCTAATTAACTCTTTGAATATTAATGAACGAGCATTATCAAAAGAGCAGCTCAACGATATTAATAAGCGAATTAAAAGTATTCCCACAGGTAAACAACGGGTGTTATTAAGCGCACTTGATCACGTTTTATTTTATTTAAAAGAAATATGTAATTGGCAGCTACCAGAAGTAAAAGAGCAAGCTTTTACGGATGAGTCAACGAAGTGGTTGCTTAGTATTCATAAAAATAATCTACTAGCAAGTCAATGTTTTGCCAGATATGAGTCACAACGTGAATCTTTTATGGATAAGCGATGGCATGACTTAGGTTGGGTATTACTCGTGCTAAACTTTGAAGTGGCACCGCTGCATTTATCATACTGGCAAAGAATATTATCAACACCTACCTGTATTGAGTTTTTCGAGGGGCAATTTACACTCAAAGTGTCACACCCTAAACCTATTGCTTCATATGCAGATGAAAGCAACACGAGTTTCACACGTTACCCACTGCCAGCTTTCCCTTTAAGGGTTTTGCAAAACTTTTATAAATATCTCCCTGAAAAGGCGTTAACAACAAAATCATTATCGGATGCTATTAATCGGTGGGTAGATACTGAGCCATATTATTTCGCTGCAATGAGCCCCGCAGAATGGCTGCGTATATTCCAATCATTCTGGCATCACCACTATGCTGTGTCACCAAAATTATTACGTGACTTAAGTGATCCTATGCGTCATGTATCGCCACTTGAATCCACAAAATCTTATACTATTGATACGGCAAAAGAAAAATTATTATTCATCCCCCCGTTGAAAAAAGCGGTTATTGGGGCAGAAAAAAAAGCACTCGCCGATGCATGGCCTCATAAAACACTTATTAAATACCATAAGCTATCATCCAAAAAAAATTCTATAAGACCTACTGCGCCAGCTTGGGATCCCGACAATGTACTGCCTAAACTGTTTTTTCACTTTACTGATGAACTATTTAATGAAGGTGGGGTTCACAAAAAGATACTCCCTCCTCAGAGTATCGACCGCTATACAAACTTTTATAAAAGCTTAAACCCATTAAGCTTTGACGATGCCACCAACCCGGAAACATTGCATAGTTGGGCACATAAAGAGTTCGAACGTTTAGATGAAAAAACAACACCGTGGCATTTATATAATTTCCTTCGCAGTGCATCACATCAAGAACTCACTGATGAGTTAGATCTAGAACAGTTCGAGCGCCCTGAGCTGCCTTCTCTTGTTGATCCATTTTGCTTAAATGTGTCTCAGATAAACAGCACCGTAGAGCTATTACTTTCTTCAAAAAATGGGCATGCCATGCAACGACTATTCGCTAGCATAGCAGTCATCTTAGGGTATTACGGAGCTATGCGAAGAGGCGAAGTTTTAAGGTTGTGTCTAGGTGACATTACTATTATAAGCCCACAAAAAAAGCAGCTTTTTAGTATCGTTATAAGAAATACGCCAGAGGGGACGACTAAAAATAAAAAGACGAGAATAATTACTGTATTTATGCCAGAGCTGGCAGCCAAACTTATACGAATATTATTAAAAATCAAAACAGGCTGTGATGAAACGAAGCCTTTACTTGGTTTTGAACACGAATCTATAGGCTTGCGCTCAAGCTATTATATCTACCCTGCAACTCAAGCATTAAAAGCACTATTCGGTCCTAAAGTACGCTTCCATCATTTGCGTCATGGTGGTGCGGAATTACTTTACTTACAGGGATTACATCTCGCTTATCAGCGTCAAGGATGTCATTTATCAAGTATCCTTCAAGATGAAGCTACAGAGGCAATGCTATCTAAAGAAAGCTCTTTAGCGCGTTTTGATTTTTGGTTAGAAGGCCGACCATTTGACAAAATGAATGCCGGACTATTATTAGACGTTATAGCAAAACAGCTGGGACACTCCAGCTACGCAACAACTCGTCGTCATTACCTTCATGGTATGGAAAAAACAATTGCATTACTCAAACCTGCATGCCGCCAATACTCACGAGCAGAGCTTCGCTATATCTTTGATATTCCTGTAGGTTCAAATGATATTTCGCGTATTTTAAACTCACTTAGTCAAGAGTACTCATTACTGAGCAATAAGGATAAAAAGCTGTTCCAGCCTGAGCTAGCAGAGAGCCAAATTATAAATAAGCTGAAATTGAATACCCTCATGGGAGGTAAGAGTAGCACGACCAATAAACAGCCTTCTACATTTAATAAATGTGATTTTACACCTCTCTGGGTTAGCTCCTTACCTGAAGATTTTTTCGATAAAAATACAAATACGTTTTATTACTTTTGTAAAAAGGTATTTACTGCGCTGAATAATGAAATCTTAGACTTTAAAACAGCCAATATTCAATGGCGTCAATTAGCAAAAGGACAATATCTAAACTTTACCCCTAAAGAGCTAACAGCGCTTAAAACATTGGGTAAACCTAAAGTAATTCTTCACACACCAAAGGATAGATCAAATATCGAAACCCTTGATATTCAATTTTCGTGTAAATGCAACCAAAAGACATTGCAAGCTTTTAAAACCCTTTGCCACAGAGGGTCATTAAAGCATTACACGGCTACTTTTTTACTAATCCAAAATAGAAAAAGCCTTAACAGCAACAAATTAAATATGGTTAAGCACCAATTTTTACGTAAAGCCGATAATTTTAACTGGCGTAAAACGCCTTATGGAAATACTCAATTAATTATCACACTGAAAACACTCATTCCTTCTACATTGCTAGCGCAAACGTTGGAACAATACTTTTTAAACATAACCTTAAAATAAGGATAACTAATAATGGCAAAAATAGTTGTTAAACCAAAAGAGCAAACTTCGATAAATGATTTTTTAAAGAGCGTAATAAAATTAGACGCTGAAGCTCGGATTTCATTTATTATCGATGATAAAACATGCAAAATAATTATGGGGGCAGGTGATAGCATGCAAATAATCAGTCTAGATGTTGAAAAAGATTGGTTATTAAAAAATGGACAGTGGAGTTTATCCGCAAGTAGCTTTAAGCAGTGTTTGTGTCTCCATTCACAACAGACCAATATTGAAGTCGATATTGAGTATACCTCCAAAAGCCCCTACCCACACGTTGACACCCTAACAAAAGGCGAATCACGTATATATATTCTGGCTAAAGAGATAGTGGCAGAACACCTTGATTTTTTAATGTTTGTTGAACAAGCAAAGAAGCTAACAATACCAACAGCCTCAGCAATAGAAATGGCCAATATCGCAAATTCATATACGCCTTACGATTCATTTGAAACGAATAAAGCAGAATCGAAAATTCGTATCGAACGTGACAACAAAATCATTCCATTTGATGTTCCTGAAGGGTTTACACCAAAATTTGACTTATTATTGAATAAGGATGGCGTTGAAAACTTAAAAAATCTCGCTCTATCAACTAAATCCGAAACTGTGACTATATATACTGATGATGAGCGGGCGGTATTTAGTGATGGTAATAACGTAATATCCAACTCGTTACTTTCTTTACGAGATTATGCTAATAAAAAAGAAATAAACTACGTCGTTGAGCAAAAGCTTGTTATCAATATCTATACTTTAAAAGATGAAATTAAAATCTACCGTAGTATGGACATAGTAAAAAAAGCAAACGAAGCACTATTGTACATAGACAGTAATTGCGTAATGTTAGCTGGCTTAACTGAAGAAACTGGCGGTAATTGTTTTTTATCCACTCAGCATATCAATGAAACATCGCCTATGATTTACCGTATTAACTTAAGTGCACTTTCAAAAGTGAAAATTAGTGATATCACAACAGCTAAGCAAATCAAGTTGCAAATGTTACTCGATGAAGATGGAAAACGCAGTCTCGGTTTTTATAGCGACACAGACTCAGTCAATCCTTATCAATGTATTGATGATATTGAACTTGCACCTGAAAAAATGAGCAAGGTAATAGGAGCTAAAAAAGCATTGGAGAAAAAACTTGGGATTAGTGAAGGAGAAAGCAATGGTGAGCTACAAGGTGACCTTGTAGGGTTTGATGATGTTTAAATTATCTGCTACAGCGTTTGTGCTAAGCACGATATCACGACATACTTACAGTGTTAGCGAAAACGACAAACTCGAAACTTAACAATAAACCACTGGACAAATAAACAGTTGCTGTTATATTTATTAGTGAAATTTTAAACAGTTGCGCGATTTCGTACTTAGTGTATGGTATTGATGTAACTGAAGAGTGTATGGTATTGATGTAACTGAAGATAAAAATAAGCAGTTGGGGTAAAGAGGCGGCAACCTCCCTACCCCGTACCGGCTGCACCGCTTTTAACCAGATCCAGCCGATGATCCAATTCTAACGAATTCCATCGGTGAGGGATAGATCTATTTATAGATCCATTAACTGATGGAGGCCTTTATGGCTCACATTCGCATTCGCCCTAATGGGCGTATTCAATTTGATTTACACATTTATGGGCAGCGCTTTCGTGAAGGCACTAAGCTCATGGCAACCCCTGTTAATATTAAAAAAGCCAATGCAACGCTTAAAAAAATCAATGCTGAAATTGACTTAGATACATTTCAGTACCGTGATTACTTTCCTGAGAGTAAAAAAGTCGCTAAGTTTGAAGCCTTGCAGCGCGAAAAACACCCTGATCGTCTTTATCCATTTTTTAACGATTACGCGAATGAATGGTTCGAACGCCAAAAAGCAAAATGGAAAAGCAGCTATCAAAGCGTGGTGCGTAATACCCTCGACCGTTACCTTATTCCTGAGTTTGGCAATATATTAGTTAATGAGATCAAGTTGGCTAATATCGACTATTTTCGCGAAAGCTTAATGATATGCGATATCCAAGGAGCCCGTAAACTTTCTAATAAACGCATTAATGGTATTTTATGGCCGTTTGTAGCTATTTTAAGTTTAGCTGCCGAAGAGCATGACTTTACTTACCCATTACGCCGCTATAAACCCCTAAAAGAAGAACGCGCTAATTCACTGCCACTAACCGCAGATGAAGTACAACGCTTTTTAGAATGTACTCCTACACAATGGCGTGATTATTTTACGGTGCGTTTTTGGACCGGTATGCGTAGCTGTGAAATACACGGCCTGCGCTGGGAAGATATCGACTTTAATCACCGCCTTATTCGTATTCGCCACAATTGGGTTAATGGTGAACTCGGGGATGTAAAAACACCTAAGTCGCGCCGCGACTTAAAAATGTGCGATACCTTATTAACACTATTTAAACGCTTACAAAAACAAACAACCAGTGAATTTGTGTTTACTCACAAAGGCAAACCGCTTAATACCCACTTTGTAAGCACTCAACTATGGTACCCCACACTAAAAAAAGCGGGTTTAGCACGAAGGCGCCCTTATGAAACACGTCACACTGCAGCTGTACTGCATATTGCTGCGCACGAAAACCCGCTGTACATTTCGCACATGCTAGGCCACAGCGACACACGTTTATTGTTTGACGTATACGCACCCTATGTTGCCAATGCGTCAAGGCAAGATGGCTTTGCGTTTAATGAAATGATGATTGAACGCGGGATAGCATAAAGCCTAAATCATACGCCCTTAACCTCTTTACACAAAAAGCGAGTATGAAGTTAAGGGCTAGATTTTAAGGCTAAAGATCCAAGCCAAAAGGTTAAAAATAAATTCTACCAAGACTCAATTGATTTCATTAACCCAGAAAGCATACACGAGATTTCTCTTGCCTCAGCCAACCATTTATCAGCTTGTTCTGCTTCAATTTCGCCTATTTTTACTGCGGTATAAACTTGAGATCTCAGCTCACCATAACTTCCTTTCGAATATGATAAAAAACGAGCATAATCTTTAGATGTTTTTCTTTCAAATCGTTATTCGATAAGTCCTTTTATCTCCCCTCTTCGAGGCCGCGCAAGCGCGTTCAAAATTTTCTCCTGCAATTTTGTCAGCTATATTAGAAGAAATAGAAAGCGCATAGCGAGTAATTTGATCTTTTAACCCAAACTCTTTACTTAATTTAAAATGCAGATAAACCTCACAGGCTAAATTAGCTGAGCGCTGCCATACATCAAGATTTTCAAATTGCATAGAAAAATCTCTCATATCTAGCTTTCCATCAATTAACTATAGCTTTCACCTTCAAACTTGTATCTTTAATTATGGCAACATCTCAACTAAAAAAACTCCGCCTATAATCTTTAACCTTTAATCTTTAACCTTCAACCTTCAACCTTAAACCAGCGCTTTTATAGCCGCGGCAATATGCTCTGCCTGAGCTTTTGATACATCAGAGTCAGTTGATTCAACCATAACTCTAATCAGCGGCTCAGTGCCCGATTTGCGTAGTAAAACACGCCCTGTATTCGCAAGTACGGTTTCAGCTTCTACTACTGCTTGTTTAACCCCATCGGTATTGAGTATTTCATCGGCATTATTTTTTGTTAAACGCACATTTAAAAGTACCTGAGGTAATTTTTGCATACCAGCAACATACTCTCTTAAAGACTGTTTTTGCTGAATAAGTGCTGTTAATACTAATAAAGAAGCGACAATACCATCACCTGTGGTGGCGTAATCTAAATGCAAAATATGGCCTGAGCCTTCACCACCTAGTTTCCAACCGGTGTTTTTTAGTTGCTCTACAACATAACGGTCGCCTACTTTTGCACGCTTAAATGGA